>Ga0334884_1001802_pt1 | contig 29930 bp, 12 predicted proteins | sample GraSluR1_MG_7_FD_207215 | JGI IMG/M metagenome (GOLD analysis project Ga0334884, IMG submission 207215) | Sludge microbial communities from methane-producing bioreactor in Wageningen University, Netherlands - Granular Sludge_12_05 R1 | ecosystem: Engineered > Bioreactor > Anaerobic >...
AAGGTGAATCAATAACGCTGACAGCTACAGTGCTTCCATCAACTGCTAGTCAAAATGTAATTTGGAGCAGCAGTAATACAAGTGTAGCTAACATTTCTAGTGGCGGAGTACTAACTGCTTTGAATACAGGGAATGTCATAATTACTTGTAGAGCAACGGATTTAGGAAGTGGAGGAACTATAATCTCAGCCACTTATGCAATCGAAATAGCTTACGATGGACCTACTAGTATAGGAATATCTGGTGATAGTAGTGTTTTAAGAGGTTCTACAATTTCTTTAAGTGCTACAGTGTATCCTTTAGGAGCCAGCCAATCAGTTTTATGGACATCAAGTAATCCGAGTGTTGCTACAGTAAATAGTAGTGGAGTTGTTAGCGGTCTTTCAACTGGTACAACAACTATTCAAGCTACCTCAATTCTTGATGCTGGAGTATATGCTACTAAAACAATTACAGTAGTTTATTATGCACCAACTTCGGTTGTAGTAAGTGGTCCTACTTCGGTAGAAGAAGGAAAAACGATTACGTTAGGTGCGACAATTTCTCCAAGTTCAGCTATGCAAACAGTGACTTGGTCAAGCGGTAATACTAGTATTGCTACAGTGAGTAGCAGTGGAGTGGTAACCGCTATTAGCCCTGGGGTGGCAACTATTAGAGCTACTTCAACAGAAAATGGAATATACGGAACATTAAGTGTTACTGTTTTTAGAGTAATGCCAGCTGCTGTTATTATTTCGGGAGCTGCAGATGTTGAAAAAACAGGAACACTACAATTGTCAGCTACAGTTACTGCGGCTAGCCCTTATCAAGCTTACCCTATTGCTCAAAATGTAATATGGAGTAGTAGTAACACAAGTGTTGCAACAGTTAATCAATATGGAATAGTGACTGGCGTAGAACTTGGGCTAGTAACTATATATGCAGCCTCAACGATCGATTCTTCAGTTAGAGGTCAAGTTACTATTAATATTAAAGCTATGTCTCCTACTTCGATAACAATCGAAGGCCAAGGGTTAGTTAGTTTAGGTGGCTCTATTAACCTTACTGCTGTTGTATTGCCAACTGGAGCTTCGCAAAATGTAATGTGGTCGGTAAGTAATACAAACTTAGCAAATATTAATCAAAGTGGAGTTTTAACAGCTAATAGTTTAAATACGGGAAGCGTAACAGTTTTAGCGATTAGTCTAGCTAATACTAGTATTACAGCTACTAAAACTATTGCTATAGGTTATGCAAGCCCCGCATCAGTGACAATTTCTGGTGGTACTAATGTTGTAATAGGTTCTACACTTAATTTAACAGCTACAATTGCACCATCAACGGCGTATCAGGCTATTAGATGGGAATCAAATAATACAAGTAGAGCAACTGTTTCTACAACTGGTGTAGTAACAGGTATCGCAACTGGTGTTGTTACAATATTTGCTTATTCAGTTGCTCAAGAATCTATATTTGCAAGCGTTGATATTTATGTAGCAAGTTCTGATAATACTCCTCAAGAGTTGATTATTGAGGGAGATTCACAACTTATAATGGGTATTTCAAAAAAATACACTGCTTATATTTTACCTACTTTAGCCAATCAAAACTTTGTATGGAGTATCTCAGATCCAAGTGTAGCTTCTATTGAAGATAATGGTAGAGTTATTCCGATTAGAGTTGGCTCTACTACATTAATAGGTACTAGTTTAATTGGTGGAGTTATAGGTACAAAACAAATAAGTGTTGTTCAAAGTCGCTATTTTGAACTTGAAACTTTTGAAAATGTAACAGTTGGCCAAGAAAGTACTTATGATTGGCGATGGGCAGTAGAAGGTAGTGGAACAGGAACTGGTTCTGCTAGTATTAATACAACTGCAAATTATGTTCAACATGGTTCGAAATCTTTAGCTGTTACATATAACTTTACTACTAATACTGGAAATAAAGAAGTTTCTGTTGGATATGGTTCTAGTAGTGAATCTTTGTATTTACCAAAAAGTGTAACTCATATTGGATTTTGGTGTTATGGTGATGGTAAAAATACACAATTAGGTATCAGTTATTTTAATGGTTCTTCAGTACAATATGCAAATTATGAACCAGGTACAGTTGATTGGCTTGGTTGGAGATATGTTGAAGTTCCAGTTACAGTAACTCAAAGTGGATATTTTACATACGCAATTAGAGTTATGTCACTTGGCGGTTCGCCAAAAACAAGTGGTACTTTATATTTTGATAATTTTAATATTATTTGTAGTAATGCATCTGATGTTACAACTACAGCTGTTTCAAGTGTTTCAGTTACGGCTCCGTTAACATCAATTCAACCAGGTAGTTCAATGCAAATAACTGCAACAGTTGCACCAGCAAATGCAATAAATGATTTAACTTGGGTTAGTGATAATCCGAGTGTAATCGAAGTTTCTCAAAAAGGAATCGTTACTGCAGCTAACTCAGGAAGTGCAAAAATTTATGCGATTTCTAATACTGATGGTTCTAAGTTTGCATCAATGACTATTTCAGTAATTGCAACTGCACCTACTAGTATTATTGTTCGTGGAGAAACGACGGTTGAAATTGGTAGAACTATTGCTCTTAGTACTACAGTAAGTCCTGTTAATTCTACACATACAGTTAATTGGTATTCGAGTGATACTACAAAAGCAACAATTAGTAATAATGGTATAGTTACAGGAATTGCAGAAGGCAGTGTTGTTATATCTGCAAAATCAACAGTTGATGAAACAGTTTTTGGAACTTTAACAATTATAGTTACAAAAACAAGGGCAACAAATGTTATAGTATCTGGAACTAGCGATACTCAAGTAGGAGTAAATATTCAATTGTATGCTACTGTTTATCCTACACTAGTTGATCAAAGTGTCGTATGGGAAAGTTCTGATGCTACTATTGCTACAGTTAATCAAAGTGGACTTGTTAGAGGAATAGCAGAAGGTGTTGTTATAATTACAGCTTTTTCTGTTGATAATAATGTTGTCTTTGGAACAAAGGCAATAACTGTGTATAATATTCATCCACAAATGGTAAATATTAGTGGATACAATGAAGTTCAAATTGGTAAAACTATTGTTTTAACTGCTAGTATAACTCCTAGTGTTGCATCTCAATCAGTAACATGGAGCAGTAGTAATATGACTATTGCTACAGTCAATCAAAGCGGAGTAGTTAGTGGAATTACTAAAGGTCTTGTAAATATAGTTGCAACTTCAAATGATAATGGAATAGCAAAAGAATTTTTAGTTGTAGTATATGACGATATTGATAATCCTTATGCGATTTCAATCATCGGACAAGATCGTATTGAAATTGGAAGTTTTGTAAAATATACGGCTACTGTTTTACCAAGCGGGGCGAACCAAGAAGTAATTTGGAGTACATCTAACCAAGACAAAGCTTTACCTAATGCTACTACTGGTAATATTTTAGGTGTTAGTATTGGTGAGGTTGTTATAATAGCAAGATCATCTGCTGATAATGGTGTGGTTGGTACGAAGATAGTAGAAGTAGTTAATATTTTACCAAAATCAATTACTATTACTGGTGATACTTCAATTACTATAGCAACTTCTAAAAAGTTATCTACAGAGATATTACCTAGTGATTCATTTAATAAAAGTGTTACTTGGTCAAGTGGTGATGATAGAATCGCAAAAGTAGATGCGGATGGAAATGTATATGGTGTTTCACTTGGTACAGTTCCAATTACTGCTACTTCAGTGGCTGACGCTACTGTTAAGAGTTCATATCATGTAACTATAGTGCCAAGTCAAGATACTGATTATAATAAATTAACATTAACTGCTAATAGTGGTTATGGTGAGGTTTATCTTGCACATGGTAATAATGTGTATGCTACATCTAATACAATTGTTTCTAATCCTTATCCAGGATATAGATTTATATTTTTAACTGAAAATGGAAAGATAGTAAGTTATAGTACAAGATATAATTTTAGAGTATCTGAAGATACAACTTATGAATCGTATTTTGTTCCAATGGATAGATACTATGTACTATTTATGGATAAGAACCAAGAGTTGATAGATGTTCAATATGTAAAAGCTGGAAGCAATGCAATTTCTCCAACAAATATTCCTCAAAAACCAGGATATTCGTTCTCTGGTTGGAGTAGAGCGTTTACAAATGTAAATCAAAACTTAATTGTAACGCCTCAATATACCGTAAATAGAACTGATACTTATACAGTTGAAGTTGTAGGCGGGACTTATACTGGAATTGCTAAGTTTGATTCCGTAGTAACTGTAACAGCAACATCAAGTAATTTCAGTTACTGGACAAGAAATGGTGAGATTGCTAGTTATAATAAATCTTATTCATTTACAGTTTATGGAAATGAAAGATTAGTAGCAAACGATACTGTTATTACTAAAGATACAATCGTAAATATAAATAACAATATTTTGAATCTAAACGAAGATCAATTCGTTACGGTTGGAAGTTATTATTTACCTTTGACTGCTAACTTTGTTGAAGCAGGTGTATTGCTTTATCAAGGTGATAGTATTACAAGTCTAACATTTGACACAGTTGGAGTAATGAAAATTAGAGCAACAAAGTTTTCAAGTAATAATGAATTTGCTATAATAGTAAATGATGTTGATGATAAAGCTTTATGGAAAGCTTGTACTTATGTAAGTTATGTTGAAAACGAGATTGTTAAGCAAGCATATAGTGCTTTAGCGACTTATCAATCTGAGTTATCTGATTTAGAGAAACTAAATGCTGTTATGGCAGCTTTACCTAATCATATAACAAATAACTATACTTTCCCAGATACTTACGGAGTGACTTGGAGTTATCAAACTGGACAAGATACAAGCTTATTCAATTTAGTAACTGGAACTTATACAGGTCGTAGTTTTGCTGTTGCTAATAGAATTATAGTTGGAACATTAGGAGAGGATACTGCAACTAAAACTATAAACTTTGGAATGCTTGCAAGTGGAGAGGTTGGTAAGTTCTATCATGATGCATCTCAATACGTAGAAGAAAGTGCATGGCAAGGCTGGACTTTAACCAAAGGTACTAACGTATTGTTCTTAATCAATAAAGTGGTGGAGATTGAAGGCAGTGGAGCTATTAATATTATGAGCATTATGGCAGTAACTGGTAATATACAATGGCATTCAGCGGGAAGTTATATAGTGAATAAAGGTACAAATAGTGTTAATTTTGTATTAAGTCAAGCAACTAATGATACAACTTCTTCGCCAGTTAGACTTGGAGTCGTAGTTGCAAGTAATGGTACGATTAAACAAATCGTTACAAATTTATCTGCAACAATTACACTTGCTGAAGGTGAAGGGTTATGGACTGCTAAATATCTAGATAGAGCCTCTTTAGGTTTTGGAAACGAAAGTGATTTTAGCACTGCAACTTCTTTAGTATTAAAACAATTAAGATAGAATTAAGAAAAAGGAAGAATTTAACAATTCTTCCTTGTTGTGTGATATTTTATAGACAAAGGGTGGCATTTATGAAAAAAACAAGAAGAATCTTTACAGCTTTAATAGTGATAGTTTTTGCAGTGTATTTGAGTTTGCAGACTGTAGCAGCTTATACTTTAACCAATTTAAGCATTGGTGGTACTGTATATTATAAAGGGACTTCAACTCCTGTACAAATTCCAAACGTATATGAAAAACAAAAGTTCGATATGAGAGCTGTTTGGGTATCAGCTTACGTTGGAGATATTTCGCTTTCAAGTGAATCGGTTTTTAAAAGTGAATTTGAAGGTTTGATTGAGACTATGGATTTTTATAATTTAAATACTATGGTGTTTCATGTTAGAACACATAATGATGCTTTTTATCCTTCAACTTTAAATCCTCAATCTTGGAGAACTTCAGGTATTAATTTTAGTACTTTTGATCCGCTAGAATGGGCTGTAACAAGGGCACATGAAGAAGGTTTTGAGTTTCACGCTTGGCTTAACCCTTACAGGGTCGGTAATCCTGCTGCGGTTGGAGCATATTATGATTATACATATCCTGCAGGAAATCCAGCATCTAACCCTGCAAATTTATTAACCGTTACTGATCCTAATCTATTACTATTAGATCCAAGCAAGGCTATTGTAAGAGAGTTTCTAGTTGATACTTGTATGGAAATTATCGAGAATTATGATGTCGATGCAATTCATTTTGATGATTATTTTTATGCAGATGGTGCTAATACTAGTAGACTAGCAGATGATAAACGTGCTGATATTGATACTTTTATTCAAAGTTTAAGCACTGAGATGAAAGCTTATAATACTGCTAACAATAGATATGTGCAACTTGGAATTGCGCCAACTGGAGTTTATAGAACAGTTTCAAGCAGAGCTATAGCAATTGGTGGTACTTATGATGGGAATGGGACGTATTCAGTTTATGGATCCAACAATTCAGGGTGCCAAGAACATTATGCTTCATATTTATTTGCGGATACAAAAAAATGGGTAGATAATGAATGGATTGACTATATTACCCCGCAAACATATTGGGGATTCACTCATGTCCCTGGATATTTTGCCGATTTAATGGAGTGGTGGCAGATGGTTGTTGCCCAAAAAAATGTTAACCTCTATACTGGAATGGGCATTGGAAGAACAGATTATTCTTGGGGGACGAATGTTTATGAAGCAGAAATGCAAACTAGGTATATTACTCAATTTGAGCACGTTAGAGGATCGTTTATTTATAAATTATCTTATTTAACTGCTGCAAAAAATGGAGGGACTGACTTTACCTCACAAAAAATCGCAGAACTTAAAAATATATGGAATTATGAGTCATTAATTCCTGAAAAAAGAACAATGACTGCAGTTAATTTGGGAGGTGTAAGTGATTTCTATGTGGATGGTGACTATTTAACTTGGAGTTTAAAATCTGGTGCTAGAAGGTATGCTATTTATAGAACTACAGGTGAAACAATTAATTCAACAATTGATGAATTAATTGCAGTTGTTGGTAATACAACTAACAGTTATATTGATACAACTGCTCAACAAGGAATAACATATAAATATGGAATTAGAGCAATATCTGGAACTAATACTGAAGGAACTTTGACTTATCAATCAGATTTTCTTCCAGCGACTTCGGTTACAATATCTGGCAGTACAAGCTTATATATTGCTGACACACTACAATTGTCTGCAGTTGTTGCACCTGCTGGTGCTTCGCAATCTGTAACATGGAGTAGTAGTAATACGGGCGTTGCGACTGTTTCGGCTGAAGGCCTTGTAACCGGAATTTCTGAAGGAACTGCTACAATTACTGCGACTAGTGCTACACAGCAAGAGATAGAAGATACTCATGTGGTGACTGTAACAAGGCCTGACCCTGTGTCCGTTAGTATTAGTGGTTCGAGCAGTGTTGCTTTAAACCATACTATTAATTTGACCGCCACGGTTTTGCCAGCTGGTGCCACCCAAACTGTAACTTGGGAATCGAGTAATAGTTTTTTGGCTACTATTAATTCAGCTGGACAATTAACAGCTAATGAGTCTACTACTGGAGAAGTTACAATAACTGCTAGAAGTACTGTTAACTCTTCAATTTATGGGACAAAAGTTATAACAATTTCTGATGAAATGATATCAATTTCTGGAGATGCTACTTGTGAAGTAGGCTTTTCTGAAACTTATATTGCTTCGGCTTTGTCGGGGACGCCATATACTTATATTTGGAGTGTTAGTGACTCTACAATTGCTACAATAGAAAGTAGTGGAAGGTTAGTACCTATTAGACCAGGGACAGTAACTATAACTGCGACTGCAAGTGGGTATGGATTCAATGCTACTAAAGAAGTTGTAATTTCACAAACTAAATTTATGAAGTTAGAAACTTTTGAAAGCAATTTGTGGGGTACCCAAAATTTGAATCTTGGCACTGGAAGTGCAAGCACTAATAGTGATTTAAATTATGTAAAATTTGGAAGTAAATCTTTAAAAGTTACGTATGATTTAACTGCATCTACAGGGACTGACGGAGTATATATAGGAAGATATATTGATGATAATGCATATTTTGGGCTAACTTCAGAAGCGGTAGGATTTGGTTTTTGGTGTTATGGAGACGGCCAAAATGCTGAATTGCGTTCTCAGGTTGTTATTGATGGTGCGACTAATTATTTAACCCCAAGTTCTTCAAAAGTAAATTGGACAGGGTGGAAATATGTAGAAGTAATATTTCCTCAAATCTCGACATCTGGTTCTATTACTTATGCTTTGAGAATTCTTGCGATTGGTGGCTTGCCAAAAGTAAGTGGAAATTTATATTTTGATAATTTTTCAATTATTTATAATTCTGTACCTGCCGGGTCTACTGATGTAACCTCAGTGTCAATTGGTACAACAGATGATACCATTGAGTATAATACTACAAGACAATTAACATCGAGCATATTACCATCAACTGGTGCAATAAATGATGTGCAATGGTATTCAAGTAACACAAACGTTTTAACAGTCACTCCTCAAGGATTAATTGAGGCAGTAGGATACGGAACGTCTACGATTTATTGCATCTCTAGTGTAAATTCCAATAGAGTAGATAGTAAAACAATTACTGTCCCTGGTGGTGTGCCTACATCTATTTCGCTATCAGGAGAATCAAGTGTAGTAAAAGGTGGGAATATTACGTTAACTTCTACGGCATTGCCTGCTGAATCAAATCAAGAGGTTAATTGGTACTCTAGTGATAATGGTATTGCAACTGTTTCTTCAAGTGGTGTTGTAACAGGGGTTGCTGTAGGAACAGTAACTATTACTGCTAAATCAATACTTGATGTAAATATTTACGGAACTAAAGAAGTAGAGGTAGTTTATGCCGCTCCAACTTTAGTAACAATTACTGGGTCAGACCAAGTTGATAAAAATTCAACAATTTCTTTATCTGCAAGTGTTAGTCCTGTTAACGCTAATCAAGCAGTATCTTGGAGTAGCGCTAATTCTGCTATTGCATCTGTTAATTCAAGTGGTGTTGTTACTGGCGTTTCAGGTGGAGTTGTTAATATTTATGCAACTTCAGTTGCTAATGGCAGTATTGTTGGAACACATAGTGTTACAGTAATTGATACTTCTTTAGCGCCTAGTTCTATTTCTGTTTCTGGAGAAAATTCATTAGAGGTAGGTAGTTCAACTGGATATGTAGCAAATGTCTTACCAAATTATGCCTGTCAAGATGTTTTGTGGACTTCTAGTAATTCTAGTGTTGCTACAGTTTCTTCAAATGGATCTGTTACTGGTATTGCCACGGGATTTGCTACAATTACTGCGACTTCAACGCTTGATGGATTAGTTTATGGTTCTAAGCAAATTGAAATAATTGCAGTTTCTGTTACTAGTGTTACAATAACTGGAAACACAAGTTTGACAATTAATAATACTCTTCAGCTTGCAGTAGAAGTTTTGCCTTTGAATGCTACTAATACAAATGTTGTTTGGGAAAGTAGTAATCCTTTGATTGCTAGCGTTAATTCAAATGGATTGATTACTGCTTTAGGTGTTGGTAGTGTTACTATTACTGCAACGTCGGTTTCTAATCTTGAGATTTTTGATTCACATGAAATAACTGTTAATGGATTAGGTGGTGTAACATATTATAATATTGGCTTGACTGTTAACAACGATACTTATGGAAGCATTCAAATGAGTAGTTATGATACAGTTTATGCACAATCTAATTCTATAACTGTTACTGCAAATCAAGGTTATAGATATTTGTTTTTAACTGAGAATAATAAAGTTATTAGTTTCGCGAATATGTATTCATTTAAAGTTAATGAAAATATTGATTACAAAGCATATTTTGTTCCTGATAATATGAATTATGTATTATTTATGGACCAAAATAGAAACGTTTTAAGTTTGGAAATTTGTAGTTATGGCTCTAGTGTAACTGCACCTTCGGTTGAAATAATTAGTACTAAACCTGGATATACTTTCAGCCATTGGAATCAAACTTATAGTAATGTAATTGAAGACATGATTATATTACCAGTTTATACTAAGAGCATTAGTGATACTTACACTGTAACGATAATAAACGGAACTCTTCCGAGCGTAACATCATCATATGATGGTACAGTAACTGTTACAGCTAATAATTCAGAGACTTTTAGTTACTGGCTAAGAAATAGTGAAATTGTAAGTTATGATTTAAGTTATACTTTTTCAGTATATGGAGATGAAACTGTTACAGCTGTTTTAAGTGGAGCGGTAGCAGAAGATGCTGTTGCTAGCATTTCACCTATAGTAATAGATACTTATGTTGAAACAGGTTTATTATCTTTTGTAGGTAGATATTCACTACCTAGCAATTTTAGTTTCATTGAAGCGGGTATGTTAACATATCAAGGTAATTTAGAAGGTAGTTTAACTATTAATACTTCTGGAGTTAATAAATTAAGAAGTTCTATCTTTTCTAGTAATAATGAATTTGCTGTGACTTTAAATGGTGTAGAATTGGTTCAAAAATGGAATGCTTGTTCATATGTTTCTTATTTATACAATGATGCTATTTATTATGAATATAGTAATCTAATTAGTTATCAAGCAGCATTATCAGATGAAGAACTGGTTACAAACATTGTTGCTTCTTTACCTAACCAAATTGTTACTAATTACACTTTTCCTATATATGAGGGACTTACTTGGGATTATCAATCTGGTGAGGATACTAGTTTGTTTGATATAGCCGCTGGTGCCTATAAATCTACATATAGTTTAAATGTAGCTTATAGAACAATTGTGGGAACATTAAATTCATATCCAGCAACAAAAGAAATTAATTTTGGAATTTTACCAGATGGTTATACGATGAAACATTATAATAGTGTTTCTGAGTATGTTACGGCTGATTCTTGGAATGGGTGGACGTTGACTCGAGAAAGCGACACTGCAGTTTTGTTTTTAGTTAAGAATCTTGTTAGTATTTCTGTTAGTAGTAATACCACATATAGTGATTCTGGATTCGCTGCTATTTGGGCTGCTCAAGATGTTTTATATAAGTCTTGTGGTAATGTTATTTTAAATACATCAACTTCTGATACAAGCAACATCACATTTAATTTCAATAACACTGCTTTTAATGGTGAAACTATGACTAATGAAATTGCAGTAAAAATTGATGTTGATGGTGAAATATTAGCTGTTTATAGTGTTAATCAAACAGGTATAACTTTAGCCAAAGGTCAAGCTTTATACGTAACAAAATATTTAGATAAACTGTTAGGCTTAGGTACTGGTTTTACCGTTGGAACGAATTTCTCTCTTGAACAAATAAGAAATTTTGCTCAAAAATATGTAGTTACTTTTAATGCAGATGGTTCTACAAACGATGTAGAGGTTTTCTCTAATTATGCTGTTACTCAACCAAGTAATCCTACAAAATCTGGATATACTTTTGTTGAGTGGAGACTTAACGGAGTTGCATACAACTTTTCAACTCCAGTAACATCAAATATCACATTAGTTGCATATTTTGTAGAGGCTGTGACTTATGATGTTACGTTCAATGTAGATGGCAGTACATCTATTACTGCTGTAACTGAAGGGCAAACTGTTACTCAGCCAAGTGATCCTACAAAGAGCGGGTATACTTTTGTTGGGTGGAGATTAGATGGAGTTGCATATAACTTCTCAACTCCAGTAACCTCAAATATAACGTTAGTTGCCTATTTTACTGAAAATGTATTTTCGATTACATATAATGTAAATGGAGGAAACTGGACTAAAGAAACTTTGATAAATGACTTTTTAACTGACTTATATACTTACGTTAGTCCTTCTGAAAGTTTGTCAGACTTTATGCATGGAGTAGGAAATACAAGCGGTTATGCTGGATTATGGCGTTCTAATGCCACATATAATGCAAAAATTTATGATGGTCCTAGGCCGAGTGCTCCAGATGATTCTAAGAATTACTTTATTTATAGAACTGAATATTACAGTAAATGGATTGCTTTCTTTGATATGATCGATGTAATAATAAAAGAAGTTAATCCAACTCAATTCTTCTTTGGCGCAGGTGCTTATACTGGTTTGTTGAGGCTTTATCAATATGTGACAGATGATCCAGTTTTTACTGCTTTGCAATTAAGTCAAATTCCTGCGACATATATGCCTGGTCCTGCGACATATAACGATACAACTCCTACTATCACTTTACCAATACCTGTAAAATCAGGTTCAATATTTGGTGGTTGGTATGATAATGACGTTTTTTCTGGAAGTGCTATTACTACAATACCTAACGGTTCTACTGGGAATAAGGTTTTCTATGCAAAATGGGAATATATTTCGTATACTATAGTTTATGAATTAAATTCTGGAACTAATAACACTTCGAATCCGTTTTCTTATACGTCTCAGACTTTACCTTTACTTCTACTTGCTGCAACAAAAACAACTGGCGGAAAAAGAACTTTTGGTGGCTGGTATTATGATTCTGGTTTGACGAACAGAGTAGGAACGGGTTCTACTGATTCAGCTTTAGGTGGTACAACAGCTGATACTATTCCAACTGGTAAAACTGGTAATTTAACAGTTTATGCAAAATGGAGTTAGTTTTAAGGGATTTATAAATATTAAAGAATTGAAATAGGCGATTCGTATAATCAATATGAGTTGCCTTTTTAAGTTTAAAAAAAATGAAAGTGTTTTTATAATAAAAACACTTGTTTTTATAATAGATACATTATATAATATAGTAAGTGAGGTGATTATTATGTTTTTTGTTGCTAAGTTTGGTGGTTCTTCACTTGCAAATGCTAGTCAATTTAAAAAAGTTAAAGAAATAGTACTAGCTGATGAAAGAAGAAGATTGATTGTTGTTTCTGCTTTAGGTAAAAGAAATAAAGAAGATAGTAAAATAACTGATTTGTTATATTTACTTCATGCTCATGCAAGATATTCAGTTCCTAGTGATAATATATTTAATATGATAAAAGAACGCTATCTTGAAGTGAAATGTGAATTAGGATTGAATTGTGATATAGATGCAGAGTTTGATGAAATCGCTAAACGCCTTACAAAGGATGCGGCTGCTGATTACATAGTTAGTCGTGGAGAATACATTACAGCCAAAATTATGGCTGAATATTTAGGTTTTACATTCGTTGATGCGCAAGATGTGATTGCGTTTGGATATGATGGATTAATTGATCAAGCAAGAACATCTGAGTTAATAGATGCTAACTTTAGAAAGTATGGCAAGATAGTAATTCCTGGATTTTATGGAGCATACCCAAATGGCGCAATAAAACTTTTATCTAGAGGGGGTTCTGATATTACTGGCTCTTTAGCAGCAAAAGCAATATCAGCTTCAATGTATGAAAACTGGACTGATGTATCAGGGATTTTAATGGCTGATCCTAGAATTGTAGATAGCCCAAAAAGAATCAAACAAATTACATATAGCGAATTAAGAGAACTTGCCTATATGGGAGCTAATGTTTTGCATGAAGAAACAATTTTTCCAGTTCAAGAATCAAATATACCAATTAATATTTTAAATACTAATGACCCTAAAAATCCTGGGACTGTTATTACACAGGATTGTGATGATAAATCACAGATTATTACAGGAATTGCAGGTAAAAAGAATTTTACATCTTTTACAATTACTAAAAGCCATTTCTGTAGAAAAATTACTATAATTAGACAAATTCTTCAAATATTTGAAAAGTATAAGGTAAATGTAGAACATATACCTTCATCAATTGATAGTTTTAGTATAATAGTTAGTAGTGATGAAGTTGAAAAATGTATCTATGATTTAGTTAGTGATATCAAGAAAGAAAAAGAAGTAAGTGATGTTCAAATAACTGATCAAATTGCTTTGGTTGCAGTTGTTGGTAGAAACATGGCGACAAAAGCAGGAATTTCTGGAAAACTTTTTGCGGTAATCGGTAATAATGAAATTAATATCAAAACAATTGCTCAAGGTTTACAAGAGTTAAATATTATAGTAGGTGTTGATAATAAAGACTTTGAAAAAACGATTAAAGTAATTTATGAGAATTTTGTTGCTTAATTTTTGGCTTTTCTTTTAGTTATCTTAAACTAGAAGAAAAGCCTTTATTTTTGCAAATTAAGTATTTTATTAAATGAGAGTTTATGGTATAATTATAAAGAGTTTGGTTATATTTTCTATATATATAAAATAATATTATGCTGAGGTCTTGCTCTTATGAATTTGAAAAAAATATTATCGCTAACAATCATATTGTGTTTTGTATTAATGATGATTAATGTAAAAGTAGATGTTAATGCCTATACATTAGTCCCTTTAACTTCGTCAACAGGTAGTAACATTACTTATAGAAGTACATCTACTCAAGTATATACACCAGATGTTTATGAGAAACAAAAATATGATTTTAGAGGAATGTGGGTATCACCTTATGCAGGTGATATTTCGACATTTTATAGTTTGACTAGTTTTCAAAGTACTATGAATACTGTTTTAAATAAAATGGAAACATTTAATATGAATGCGCTAGTATTTCATATTAGAATTAAAAATGATGCTTTATATCCTTCTCAGTATAACATAAAATCTACTTATATGGGCTATACTCCAAATTCTAGTACTGACCCTATTACTTGGCTGGTTGGAGAGTGCCACAGAAGAGGAATTGAATTTCATGCATGGATGAATCCTTACAGAGTTGAAACTTCAGCTACTGCTTTAAGTACTATTGCATCTAGGTATGCATCTTGCCCTAATAATCCAGCTAGTTCAACTGCTAATTTATTACTAGGGACTAATGGTGTTATTTTAAATCCAGGACTTCCTAATGTAAGAACATTTTTGGTTAATACTGTAATGGAAGTAATCCAAAATTATGATGTAGATGCGATTCATTTTGATGATTATTTTTATATATCTGGTGTTAACGATGCTGCTACTATGGCTATGTATAATCCTGGCGGACTTACTGAGGCTACTTGGAGAAGAGAACAAGTAAGTTTATATATCCAAGAATTAATAACTTCAATGAGAAATTATAACAACAGTACAGGTAGAAAGGTTCAATTAGGAATCGCTCCGACTGGAGTATATGCTAATAGTAACTATGCCGGAGCAATGAATGCTAGTTATGATGGTTATGGAACTTACCAAAGTAATGGTTCAAATACTGCTGGGCAAGAACATCGTAATGCGTATTTATATGCTGATACAAAACGTTGGATTGATAATGAATGGATAGATTATATTTTACCTCAGTCATATTGGGGATTTGAGGACTATTCTTGTAAATTTGCTGATGTTATTGATTGGTGGGCTAAAGTTGTAAAGTATAAGAAGGTTAATTTATATGCTGGCATGGGTCTTTACATGGCTGCTAATAACGATAGTGGCTGGACGCACACAAACGAAGCTGCTAAACAACTTAAATACATTACTAAACACCCTGAGGTAAAAGGAACTTGTGTTTATACCTATAAGTCTTTTAACTCTACGGCTGGTACTCTAACAGGCAATATCGCTGGAATTCAAAGTACTTGGAATTATCCTTCGCTGATGCCTGAAATGCAAAATGCAACCCCTATTAATTTAGGACAAGTGCCTAATTTTTCAAGAAATTCTAATCAATTAACTTGGTCTAGTGTAAATGGTGCAAGAAGATATGCTATATATAGATCGACTTCTGGTAGTGTTAGTGGTAGTGTTAATGAACTGTTAGATATAGTTGGACCAACTGCTACAAGTTTTACTGATTATACAATTGTAGGTGGTGTATCTTATACTTATGGTATAACAGCAATATCTCAAACTAATACTGAAGGAACATTAACTACAGGAATTCCTGTTTCGGCTACTTCAATTACAATAAATGGTGCTCAAGGAATTCAACCACAACAATCTATTTCACTTTCAGCTACAGTTTACCCAACTAATGTTGGCCAAACTGTAACTTGGAGTAGTAGTAATAATAATATTGCGACTGTTAATTCAAGTGGTTTGGTTACGGGTGTTAATATAGGGACTGCAATAATTACAGCGACTTCAACGGTAACGCCTTCTGTAAGTCAAACTGTTGCTATTGTTGTTTCTAATAAAAATTACAGTGTTACTTGCCAAACAAATATGGGTAATCATAATATTACAGTTAATAGTGGTTCTTATGGTACGGAAAGCAAACTTACTGTAACGCCTAATGTTGGGTATGAGTTTTTATTTTTAGCTGATAAAGGAAAGTTAGTCTCCTATAGTAATCCATATAAATTCAGATTGACTGATGATCATGAGTTTGTAGCATATTGTTTTAAAAGAATTGCAACTCCAAATTTAAAATATGTAGTTTTTATTGATAGTAATAACGATATATTAAAATATGATCTTGTTCTTGTGGGAAATAATGCTGTTGCTCCTAATTTAACTAACCTAATTAAACCGGGATATGCTTTTAATGGCTGGTCAAGATCTCTTTCAAATATTCAAAATCATACTATTATAAAAGCAGTATATGTTAAAACTGATAATACTAATTACACCGTCTCAATTGTAGGTAATGGATATGCGGTTGGAGGAAGCACAGCGCAATATGATCAAACTGTAAATCTTAGATCGGACTATTCGACTTTTAGATATTGGACAGTCAATGGACAAATAGCAAGTTTTAATAGGGATTTTTCCATTACACTTTATAAAAATACAACTGTTACTGCAATATCTTCTTCATCGACTGAGATAAATTCTCCTAGAGTTTTTGTCAATCATAATTTTAAAAACACATCTTCAGGCTATTTGTTTGTTGCGGGTGGTTTCTATATGCCTACTAGTTGTACACTAGTAGATGTTGGAATGATATTCTATGTGGGTACGCAAGAGGTTACTTTAAATTCTGGTAGCATAAGTAAAGTTCGAGCTTATAATTATTCTGCTAATAATGAGTTTGTTATTATAAAAAAAGATGTTGTAGCAACAAACGCTTGGAAGGCAAAACCTTATATTACGTATTTAGAAGCAGGAGTATTAAAGACTGCTTACGGTACTACAACTACATTATAAAAACTTATTTATAATTTTTGGTTGTAAAAATAAAAAAAATTTAGTATAATATATTTGTTAGGTTGAATATATTATTTAAGTGGAGGAAAAAATGAAAAAAATATTTACTTTATTTATGCTTGTGCTTTTGGCTTTTATATTAGTTGGATGTGATAAAGACGATCCAATCATCGAAGCACCTACGACTTATGCTTCCGCAACTTTAGAGTTTGCTGTGTTTGAGTTAATTGAAAATTATAGAACTGCTGATAATTATGGTGTGAAGTTAACGTCTGATGATGGTGAAACTACTTTAGTTACTGAAATCAAAATGAATAAAACGGGGACAGCAATAAATTCTATGGCATATACTCAAACTGGTGGCGAAAGCGATATGCATGTGTATATTTCTGAAAATATGGCTTACATGTTAACTGTTGATGGAGATAAAATTAAATATAGTGCTGGTGCCACTGAGCAAGCTGCTATTTTAAGTAGTTATGGATTTGCTAAATTCATTGAAGATGTAGAAGCTCTTTTATTAGATGATGCTGCTTTATATGCTGCATTACCTGCATCTGTTGATGTAACTAATAATGTTGCTACATTTGCTTTGGATTTATTAACTTATTCAGGCACATACTTTACTGAAGCTGATTCTGCTAATTTAAAAATTACTTTTACAGGTACAGCAATTTCGGCGATTGAAATTGAGGTTACTAAAGCATCTGTTGTTATGAGTAATAAAGTTGAATTTTTAGGAACAACTGCTCAAACAGTTACTTTGCCTGCTGATGCAGCGAGTTATGTAGCTCAATAATTTAAAATAAGCGCTTAGAAATGAGCGCTTTTATTATGGATTGTTAAAATAAAAACAGAAAAAAATATTATATTTTACTATTGAATTATAGATATATCTATGCTATAATATACAAGCGTGCATAAATCGCAAACTATTTTATATTTTTAGTGGGAGAGTGAAAACTCAATTAACCACATCCCGGACAAAAAGGAGGTGTGTCTCGTGGCTGCAAAAAAAATTACGAAAGTTATTAAATTGCAAATCGCTGCTGGAAAAGCTACCCCTGCTCCACCTGTAGGTCCTGCCTTAGGTTCAGCAAGTGTAAATATCCAACAATTTGTATTACAATTTAATGAAGCAACAAAAGATCAAATAGGTTATGTAGTACCTGTAGTTATTACTGTGTATGAAGACCGTACATTTACTTTCGTTACTAAGACTCCGCCAGCTTCTGATTTATTAAAGAAAATGGCTGGCATTAGCAAAGCTTCTGCAAATTCTAAGAAGACTAAAGTTGCAACAATTAAACGTGAAAAGGTGGCTGAAATTGCAAAAACTAAGTTGCCTGATTTGAACGCTTATACTGTAGAACAAGCAACTAAAATCATCGAAGGAACTGCTCGAAACATGGGTATTGTTGTAGAAGACTAAAAAATGAAGTTTCAAACCAAAATAAGTTGTTAATCAACTTAAACTGTGGGAGGAATTTCCGATTGACCACATTTAAGGAGGAAAAAAATGGCAAAAAGAAGTAAAAAATATATTGAAGCCGCTAAATTAATTGACAAGACTAAAAGATATCCTTTAAGTGAAGCTGTTGAATTAGTAAAACAAACTAGTACTTCAAAATTTGATGGAACTGTTGAAGCTGTATTTAGATTGAATTTAGACTCTCGAAAAGCTGAACAAAATCTACGTGGTGCTATCAACTTACCTCATGGTACTGGAAAGACTAGAAAAGTTTTAGTTCTTACTAAAGAAGCTAAAGTTAAAGAAGCGCAGGCTGCAGGTGCTGATTATGTTGGTGATGCTGAATACATTGAAAAAATCAAAGGCGGATGGTTTGATTTTGATATTATTGTAGCAACCCCTGATATGATGGGCGAGTTAGGAAAGATCGGTAAGATCTTAGGCCCTAAAGGGTTAATGCCTAATGCAAAAACTGGAACTGTTACTATGGATGTTGCGAAAGCAGTTAGTGAAATTAAAGCGGGTAAAGTTGAATATCGTGTTGATAAAACTGGTAATATTCCAACAATAGTTGGTAAAATTAGTTTTACACCTGAACAGTTGCTTGAAAACATTAAAACTATTTATAAGGTTTTAATAAGAATTAAGCCTTCTACAGTAAAAGGTGTATACGTTAAAAACATTTCAATTGCTTCTACTATGGGGCCTGGCATAAAAATTGCTCCAGAATCAATTGAATAATTATAAAATATAAAATATAAAATAAAATAGTTGTAATTTGTATGCCGTAGAAAGTAGGTGCTTTATGCTTAATATCCTACCTAGGTTAATAAAGTGTGATGAACCCTCTTTAACCTTGCTTGGTAAAGAGGTTTTAAATTTTATGGAGGATGAAAATGAAAGAAGCAACAATTAAGTTAAAAATTGATCAAGTTGAAACTGTTCATGAAAAAATGGTTTCTTCTGGGTCTTCAGTATTTGTTGACTATCTTGGATTAACAGTTGCAGAAATGACTGAATTAAGAAGAAATTTGTATAATGCAGACTGTGAAATTAAGGTTGTTAAAAACAATATTTTAAAAAGGGCTGCTCATAAAGCAGGATTTGAAGGGCTTGATGATTCATTAAAAGGTCCAAGTGCAGTTGCTTTTTCAAAAGATGGTAATACTGCTTCAAAAATAATCTATGATTTTATTAAGAAGTGTGACCGCCTTGAAGTTAAGGCTGGTGTAGTTGAAGGAAAAGTAATTGATAATAAAGAATTAAAAATAATTGCAAACTTACCAAACAAAGAAGGTATGATTTCAATGTTCTTGAGTGTACTACAAGCTCCAATTCGCAACTTTGCTTGCGCTATTAAAGCTGTAGCTGAAAAAAACTAATATAAGGAGAAATAAAAATGGGAAAAATTAATGTAAAAGAATTTATCGAATCAATGAAAGAAATGTCTGTTTTAGAATTAAATGACTTAGTAAAGGCAATCGAAGAAGAATTTGGTGTAACTGCAGCTGCAGCAGTTGTTGCTGGACCAGCAGCAGCCGCAGTAGAAGATGAAGGGCCAAAATCTTATAAAGTTGTTCTTGCAAGTTTTGGTGCTAACAAAATCGCAGTTATTAAAGTTGTACGTGAATTAACTGGATTAGGTTTAAAGGAAGCTAAAGATATTGTTGATGCTGCTCCAAGCACTTTAAAAGAAGATGTTAATGAAGATGAAGCTAAAGCAATTAAAACTAAATTAGAAGAAGCAGGCGCTACTGTAGAGTTAAAGTAGTAAAAAAATGAACCCGAGAATCTCGGGTTTTTTTGCTTTAAACTGCAAAAGCTATGTATTAACGAGAAAAACAATATGTTATGTGTTGACAATTTGACACAATTATGCTATACTTATAAAATGCAGTAATATGCGCGTATTATCGAAAAAAATCAGTGGGGTGAATAGTTTTGAATTACAAAAACGTTGTTTATGGTAAAAACAGAGTTCGTAGAAATTACTCTCGTGTACAAACGAATGTTGAACTTCCAGATTTAATTGAAGTTCAAACTAAATCGTTTGAATGGTTCAAAAGTGAAGGAATTAAAGAATTATTTAAAGAAATTTCTCCGATTACAGATCATAGTGAGAAGTTTGAATTATATTTTGATGATTTTGAATTTGATGAACCAAAATATGATATCCCTCTATCAAAAACAAAAAGTGTTAACTATGCTAGTCCATTAAAAGTAAATGTTAGACTTGCTAATAATGAAACTGGCGAAATTAAAGAACAAAAAATATTTTTAGGTGATTACCCAATGATGACTCCTTGGGGAACTTTTGTCGTTAACGGTGCTGAGCGAGTTATCGTTACGCAAATTATTAGATCAGCTGGTGTTTTTTATTCTTCAGATGTTGATAAAAAAAGCGGCCAAGTTAACTTTTCAGGTCAAGTAATTCCAACTCGAGGAGCATGGATTGAATTTGAAAAAGGTACAAAAGATGTTTGGTATGCTAAATTAGATAGATCAAAAAAAGTTCCTCTAACTACTTTTTTAAGAGCAATGGGGCTTAATTCAAGGTCAGATATTGTAGGAATGTATGGTAAACATCCTTTCCTAGATGCAACTTTTGTAAAAGAGACCGCTTTTGGTACAGATGATGCCTTAGGCGAGTTGTATGGTAAATTAAGACAAGGCGAAACTGCAAGTCCTGATAGCGCTAGACAATATCTTGCTAGTAGACTTTTTGATACTAGAAGATATGATTTGGCTAGCGTTGGTAGATATAAAGTAAATAAAAAATTAAATGTAATTGATAGAATTCCTCTTGCTTTACTAGGCAAAATTAGATTTTCAAAAGACATTGTAAACAATCAAACAGGAGAAGTTATTTATACTGCTGGTAAAATTGTTGAATTAAGTGATTTAGATTATTTGAGTGAAAATAGAGATTTACTAAAACAAGAAATGACTTATGATCAAATGCTTCAAGGAAATAACGTAAAGTTAGAAATTCTTGAAATTGAATATTTGAAAGATAATAATTGGCATCCAATTAAAATAGTTGGAAATGATCAAGACGAAATGGCTAATCATGTTACACTTTCTGATATTTTTGCATCTGTAAGTTATTATATTAATCTACATGAGGGCTTTGGAAAGACAGATGATATTGACCATTTAGGAAACAGAAGATTAAGATTAATAGGTGAGTTATTACAAAACCAATTTAGAATTGGTATGACTAAGATGGAAAAAACTATTAAAGACAGAATGTCAACATCGACTGATACTAAAAATATATTCCCTCAAAATCTTATCAATATAAGATCGTTATCCTCAGCAATCAAAGATTTCTTTGGTAGTTCGCAATTGTCACAGTTCATGGATCAAATTAATCCGCTTTCTGAACTAACACATAAAAGAAGACTTTCAGCGTTAGGTACTGGAGGTTTAACTAGAGATAGAGCTGGCTTTGAAGTTCGAGATGTTCATATTTCTCATTATGGGAGAATTTGTCCAATCGAAACTCCAGAAGGTCAAAACATTGGATTGATTAACTCTCTTGCTACTTATGCTAGAGTTGATAAATATGGGTTTATTGAAACGCCTTACTTAAAAGTCGTTCAAGAAACAGGAAAAAATCCAAGAGTAACTGAAGAAAAAATTTACTTGACTGCAGATAAAGAAGAAAATTATTATATAGCTCAAGCAAATACAAAAGTAAATAAAAAGAATGAAATTATAGAAGAAGAAGTAATTGCTCGTTTTAACGGTGATACTGGAATGATAAAAAGTAGTAAAATAGAATTAATGGATGTAAGTCCTAAACAAATTGTTTCTGTTTCAACTGCTTGTATTCCGTTCTTAGAACATGATGATGCTAATCGTGCCTTAATGGGTGCGAATATGCAACGTCAAGCTATTCCACTTCTAAAGCCAGAAGCTCCTTTTGTAGCTACTGGAATTGAAGCAAAAGCCGCTAAAGACTCAGGTGTAGCGATTGTTTGTGAAAATGATGGTGTAGTAGAATTTGTAGATGCTAAGAAGATTATAGTTCGTCAAAATAATGGTTTCTTAAAAACATATAATTTAATAAAATTTGAGAGATCAAATCATAGTACTTGTGTTAACCAAAGACCGATCATTAAAAAAGGTGAAAAAATTAAAGCTGGAGACATTTTAGCAGATGGTGCTTCAATGGATCAAGGAGAACTTGCTTTAGGAAGAAATGTAGTTATCGCTTTTATGACATGGAATGGTTACAATTATGAAGATGCTGTTGTAATGAGTGAAAGACTTGTTCAAGATGATGTATATACTTCAATTCATATCGAAAAATATGAAGTGGAAGTAAGAGATACTAAGCTTGGAAAAGAAATGATTACAAGAGAATTAGATAACGAAAGAAAAGATGCAATTGCTAATTTAGATGAAGATGGCATAATTAGATTAGGCGCTGAAGTCAAAGAAGGAGATATTTTAGTAGGTAAAGTTACTCCAAAAGGGCAGACAGATCCAACACCTGAAGAAAGATTAAGTCATGCGTTATTTTCTGATATTAGTAAGGATGTAAAAAATACTTCATTAAGGGTGCCTCACGGAGGCGGTGGAATTGTCCATAAAATTGAACGTTTTTCAAGAAAAAGTGGAGATGAGTTAAATCCTGGAGTTAATGAAGTTGTTAGAGTTTTTATTGTACAAAAAAGAAAAATCACTGAAGGTGATAAAATGGCTGGACGCCATGGTAATAAAGGTGTTATTTCAAAAATTCTTCCACAAGAAGATATGCCATATATGGAAGATGGTACACCAATTGATATTATGCTTAATCCTCAAGGTATTCCGTCACGACTTAATATTGGTCAGGTTTTAGAGATTCACTTAGGTATGGCTGCTAAAAAATTAGGTACACACATTGCTACTCCGGTATTTGATGGAGTCGAAAATGATGATTTGGTAGAAATTATCAAAGAAGCAGGAATGGCTGATGATGCTAAAATGTGTTTATATGATGGAAAGAGCGGTAAAAAGTATGACAATAGAATCTCAGTAGGTGTTATGTATATGATTAAATTAGCCCATATGGTTGATGATAAATTACATGCACGTAGTGAAGGACCTTATACTTTGGTTACTCAACAACCGATGGGTGGAAAAGCTCAAAACGGTGGTCAAAGATTTGGTGAGATGGAAGTTTGGGCTTTAGAAGCCTATGGAGCTAGCCATACACTAAGAGAAATGCTAACTATTAAGTCAGATGACATTGTTGGTAGAAATAAAGTTTATAAAGCTATTGTTGATGGAAATCCTATTCCAGCACCTGGAATTCCAGAATCATTTAGAGTTTTGGTAAAAGAATTGCAAGGATTAGGTATTAGTGTTAAATTAATTGATAATCTAACTGGTGAAGATGTTGCTAACAAGAGTCTAGTTGAAGAAATCAGTCAAGCTACGAAAAATAGAAATACTAATTAATTAAATTTAGTAATAACTTATAAGTAATATGAGGTGAAAGCTTGAAAAAATATAGTTATATACAAATAGGTATTGCTTCTCCTGAAGATATTAGATCTTGGAGTTATGGAGAAGTTAAAAAACATGAAACAATAAATTATCGTACTTTAAAACCTGAAAAAGACGGTCTTTTTTGTGAGGCTATTTTTGGCCCTACAAAGGATTACCAATGCGCATGCGGTAAATCAAGAAGGTCGGCTGAAAAAGGCGTTAAATGTGAAAAATGCGGAGTAGAACTTACTGAAGCTAAAGTAAGGCGTGAACGAATGGGGCACATTGAACTTGCCTCTCCTGTTGTACATACTTGGTTTTTAAGAAATACTCCAAGTAAAATCGCTATTATTTTAGATATGAAATCAAAAGATGTTGAAGATATAGTTTATCTTGCTTCTTATATAGTTGTTGATGCTGGTGCAGTAGAAGGATTATATAGAGGTAGAATTTTAACTGAATTAGAATATAGTCAATATCAAAGAGAGTATGGGTATACTAAATTTAGAGCTTTAACAGGTGCTGAAGCAATTAAAAAATTGCTTCAAGACTTAGATTTAAAAGCAATTAGAGATGAATTAAGAGTTGAGTTGAAAGATGCTACAAAGCAAAAAAGAGAAAAATATATAAAAAGACTTGATGTTGTTGAGGCTTTCTTAAAATCTGGTAATCGTCCAGAATGGATGGTAATGGATGTTATTCCGGTACTTCCTCCGGATTTAAGACCAATGGTTCAACTTGATGGTGGTAGATTTGCTACGACTGATTTAAATGATTTATATCGTAGAATTTTAAATAGAAATAATCGTTTGTTTAGACAAAAAGAACAAAGAGCACCAGGGCTTATTACAAAAAATGAGAAAAGAATGCTTCAAGAAGCAGTTGATGCTTTGATTGACAATGGAAAAAGAAATAGAAAAGTTGTCGTTGAGAAAAACAGACCTTTGAAATCTCTATCGGATTTACTAAGAGGAAAACAAGGACGTTTTCGTCAAAACTTATTAGGAAAACGTGTTGATTACTCTGGACGTAGTGTTATCGTGGTTGGTCCTGATTTACAAATGTACCAATGCGGGATTCCAAGAGAAATGGCTTTAATTTTATTTAAACCATTTATCATTAATGCAATTACAAAAAGAGAAAACGTTAATCCTGATAATCCAACTGCAAAAATCGGCATTAAGAGAGCTAAAGAGATGGTTGATGAAGGCCATACAATAGCGATGGAAGAACTTGAAAAAATCGTTGTTGAGCATCCAGTTTTATTAAATAGAGCGCCAACATTACATAGACTTGGTATTCAAGCATTTGAGCCGAAATTAGTGGAAGGAAAAGCTATAAGATTACATCCATTGGTTACGCCAGCTTTTAATGCTGACTTTGATGGTGACCAAATGGCTGTGCATGTTCCTTTATCAGAAGAAGCTCAGTCTGAAGCAAGATTATTAATGCTAGCCTCAAAAAACATATTGGCACCTAAAGATGGTAAGCCAATTGTTACTCCGTCTCAGGATATGGTGTTAGGTAATTACTATTTAACTATTGAAGATGTTAATGATGAAAGACAAGGTAGAGTTTTTAAAGATGTTAATGAAGTTGAATTAGCTTATGAAAACGATGAGATAGGATTTCATACAAGAATTGCTATTTTAGCTAAAACTTTTAATAATCCTCGTTTTACAAAGAAACAAAGCGAAATGTATTTGGTTACAACTTTTGGAAAAATTATGTTTAATACAATTTTTCCGTTAGAAGATCCATATGTTCCTTATATTAACGAAGCTACTGCTGAAAATTTAACTGATTCAACTCCAGATAAATATTTTTTACCAAAAGGTGTGAATATTAAAGAAGAAATCAAAAAAGTATTTTCTCCAACTCCGTTTAAGAAAAAGTTCTTGAGTCAAGCAATTGCTGAAGTGTTTAAGCAGTTTAAGCTTGCTGAAACATCAAAAACTTTGGATAAAATGAAAGACTTAGGTTTTAAATATTCAACTGTTTCTGGAATTACAGTTTCTGCTTTTGATATAAGCGTAACTAAAGGTAAAAAGAAGGTAATCGAAACAGCTTTTGAGAATGTAAAAAAATATGAAAAAATGTTTGAACGTGGGCTAGTTAATAGCAAAGAAAAACGTCAAAATGTTATTTCAATCTGGAAGAATGCTAGGGAAGAACTAGAAGAAGAAATAAAAGCTGAAGTTAATGCTAATTATGTTAAGAATCATATTTATATGATGAGTGATTCTGGAGCTCGTGGTAACATTAAAAACTTTGTTCAGTTATTTGGTATGCGTGGATTGATGGCAAAACCGAATGGTGAAACTATGGATATTCCGATTACTTCATCTTTTAGAGAAGGTCTAACAATGTCAGAATTCTTTATTTCAACACATGGTGCGAGAAAAGGATCAACTGATACGGCCTTAAAAACTGCAGAATCTGGCTATTTAACAAGAAGATTAGTTGACGTTAGTCAAGATGTGATTGTTAATGAAGAAGATTGTGGAACAGACAAAGGAATGCTTGTAAAGGCAATAGAAGTTGTAAATGCAACTGGAAATCTTTCAGTAATTGTTGATTTAAAAGATAGGATTGTAGGAAGATTTACTAATAAAACTGTTTTAGATCCTAAATCTAATGAAATAATAATTGGTAAAAATGAATTTATTACTGATGATATTGCTGATAAAATTGTTAAATCAGGAATTAAAGAAGTATATATTAGAACATTGCTTACATGTAATAGCAAAACTGGAGTTTGTGTTCACTGCTATGGATCAGATTTATCTACTGGTGAAATTGTTGAAAAGGGTGAGGTTGTTGGTACAATTGCTGCTCAATCGATTGGAGAACCAGGGACTCAGTTAACAATGAGAACATTCCATACTGGTGGTACTGCTGGTGATGATATTACTCAAGGTTTACCACGTATTCAAGAATTATTTGAAGCTAGAGAACCTAAAGGGAAAGCAATTATTTCAGAAATTGATGGTGTTGTTTCAAATATTGTTGCTGAAAAAGATCAAAGATATGATATTAAAATTTTTAATAAAGAAAACAAAGAAGAAAAGGTTTATCGTACTGATAGTGGAAAATCACCGATTGTTAAAAAAGGCGATGATGTAACTGCAGGAGATAAACTTACTGAAGGATTAATTCATCCAAAGGAATTGTTGAAAGTTAGTACAATTGATAAGGTTGAAGAGTACATATTAAAAGAGGTTCAAAAGGTATATCGTTCACAAGGCGTTGCAATTGCTGATAAACACATCGAGATTATTATTAGACAAATGCTTCAAAAAGTATTTATTATCAACGAAGGCCAAACTGAATTATTGCCTGGCGCTTATATTTCAAAAATAGAGTTGAGTGAAATTTTTGAAGAATGTATAAAAGAAAATAAGGAGATGCCAGTTGTAAGACCTGTTTTACTGGGAATTACTAGAGCTTCACTTAAATCTGATTCATTCTTATCAGCTGCAAGTTTCCAAGAAACTACTAGAGTATTAACTGAAGCTGCAATTAGAGGCAAAAAAGATACTTTAGAAGGATTAAAAGAGAATGTTATTATTGGCGGCTTAATTCCTGCTGGAACTGGACTTGTTGACGAAAATGATATTGTTCTTGAAATTGAAAATGATGAATCAGGTATGATGCTTGATCTTGATGAAAAGAATCCAAAACAAAAAATTGAAAATGATGAATCAGGTATGATGCTTGATCTTGATGAAAAGAATCCAAAACAAAAAATTGAAAATGATGAATCAGGTATGATGCTTGATCTTGATGAAAAAAATCCAAAACAAAAAAAGTTGAACACGATAGTGAAATGTTAGGATAATTAATTTGTTTACTAACAGCTTTTAGGAGCTGTTAGTAAACAAAAATTTCTTTTTATAATTTATAAAAAAATGTATTGCATTAAATCTATATTTAATGTATAATATATAAGGTTTTAATAATCTAGTTTTGGGTAACTCTCAAGACTAAAATTTAGATATTTATGATACGCCAGGTTATGTGGCAATCAAGAAAGGAGAACAAATGCCTACTATTAATCAGTTAGTTAGAAAACCACGTGAATCAAAGAACAAGAAATCTAAATCTCCTCATTTAGCTATTGGGTACAATAGTCTACAAAAGAAGTATACAGATTTTTCTTCACCTCAAAAACGTGGTGTTTGTACACGTGTTACAACTATGACACCTAAAAAACCAAACTCTGCTATTAGAAAATATGCCCGTGTTCGTTTGTCTAATGGTATTGAAGTAACTGCATACATTCCAGGAATTGGACATAGTTTACAAGAACATAGTGTCGTATTAATTCGTGGTGGAAGAGTAAAAGACTTACCAGGTGTTCGTTATCACATTATCCGTGGTACTTTAGATAGTACTGGAGTTGCGAAACGTATGCAAGGTAGATCAAAATATGGTGCAAAAAGACCTAAATCTAAATAAAATACCTGAAAGGAGGAATTAAATATGCCAAGAAAAGGTCATATACAAAAAAGAAAAGTATTGCCAGATCCAATTTACTCATCACCTATAGTTACTAGATTAATAAATAGTATTATGCTAGATGGTAAAAAAGGAGTTGCGCAACAAATACTATATGGAGCATTCAATAAAATTGAATCAACTACTGGGCGTCCAGCCTTAGAAGTTTTCAATGAAGCTCTAGCAAACATTACCCCACAACTAGAGGTAAGAGCACGTCGTATTGGAGGTGCTAATTATCAAGTTCCTGTTGAAGTAAGACCAGATAGAAAAATGACTCTTTGTTTAAGATGGTTGACTCAATATTCCAGATTAAGAAGAGAAAAGACAATGGAAGAGCGATTAGCTAATGAAATATTAGATGCTGCTAATGGCGTTGGTGCATCAGTTAAAAAAAGAGATGATACTCATCGTATGGCTGAATCAAACAAAGCTTTTGCTCATTATCAATGGTAATGAGGAGATTGACAAATTATGCCTCGTGATATTGTATTAGAAAAAATTAGAAATATTGGAATTATGGCCCATATTGATGCTGGGAAAACTACCTTTACTGAAAGAGTTTTGTTTCACACTGGAAAAATTCATAAAGTAGGTGAGACACATGATGGTGCAGCTCAAATGGACTGGATGGCTCAGGAACAAGAACGCGGCATTACTATTACATCAGCTGCAACAACTGCTTATTGGAAAAAACATCGTATAAATATTATTGATACTCCAGGGCATGTTGATTTTACAGTTGAAGTAAGTAGATCATTAAGAGTTTTAGACGGTGCTATTGCGGTTTTAGACGCACAAGCGGGTGTTGAACCTCAAACAGAAACTGTTTGGAGACAAGCTACTGATTATCATGTGCCTAGAATTGTTTTCGTTAACAAAATGGATAAAACTGGAGCAGATTTTGATTTTTCTGTAAAATCGTTGTATAAAAGATTAGGAGCTGAGGCTCACCAATTGCAAATACCAATTGGAGCTGAGACTGATTTTATAGGAATTGTTGACATAGTTGACATGAAAGCTTATATTTTTGATGGAGATTCTAGTGAAACTTCAAAAGAAGTTGAAATCCCAGAAAATTTAAAAGACGAAGCAATTATAAGACGAGAAGAATTAGTAGCTGCAGTTGCTGACTATGATGAAGATGTAATGATGCTTTACCTAGAAGGCGAAGAAGTAGATGTTGATTCTTTAAAAAGAGCAATTAGAAAAGCGACTTTGAGTGTTAAGTTTTTCCCTGTTATTTGTGGAACTGCTTTTAAAAATAAAGGTATTAAATTAGCTCTTGATGCAGTTGTTGATTATTTACCAACCCCAACGGATGTGCCTGATATTAAAGGCTTTAACAAAAATGGAGATGAGATTATCGTTAAGTCACAAGACGATGCGCCTCTGGCTGCGTTAGCTTTTAAAGTAATGACTGATCCATATGTTGGAAAACT
>Ga0334884_1001813_pt1 | contig 29816 bp, 21 predicted proteins | sample GraSluR1_MG_7_FD_207215 | JGI IMG/M metagenome (GOLD analysis project Ga0334884, IMG submission 207215) | Sludge microbial communities from methane-producing bioreactor in Wageningen University, Netherlands - Granular Sludge_12_05 R1 | ecosystem: Engineered > Bioreactor > Anaerobic >...
GCCGGAGGTTTGGGTGTTCCAGAAGTTATCGGCCATAGCATAACCACCTCCATTATCTACTTCACCGCAAAAGCCTTTGTTATCCTGTGGGTTATCATTGAATATTACCTGGCCTGTAGAGTAAGATTTGTAAATCTTACCTTGCATATTATATCCAATAAAACCACCGAAATTTGTTTGCGACGATGCTGGTACTCGTGTTACATTGCCTAAACTATAGCAATTGTTTATTTGCCCGTAGCTTAAGTTTCCAATAAAGCCTCCAGCATATCGATCCCCTTTCACATTGCCAGTAGCATAGCTATAAGTGATAATTGCCGATGAACTAGTACTACCAATCAGACCTCCTACAAACTGATAACCTTCAATATTTCCGGTTGCGTATGATCTTGTGACACCTGTGATAGAATTGCCGCATAGACCCCCTACTGTGGAGTATCCATTGATATTAACCAACGAATAACAATCCTGAACATTACCTCGGTTGGTGCCAACTAATCCCCCAACATTTACATATCCAACAATTTCGCCCTCAACTCCTAGATTTTTAATTATACTTCCAGTGTTTGATACTCCGAAAAGACCAATATTTGATTCTGTACCTCTGTTGATAAACAGGTTTTCAATCTTTTTACCATTCCCATCAAACTTTCCACCAAACCTGTTTGCATCGGTTCCGATGGGCAACCAACCGGCATCGCCCCAAACATCATAGCCATCGCCGTCCACAGCAAGGTAATCGGTTAAATCAATGTCATTTATCAATATGAAGTGCTTGGTGGCATGTTCGCTCCCAAGGTAGTTGCGTACAAGGTTAAGCTGCTGTGGTGTAGAAATCTGGAATGGATCGCCCTCAGTGCCATCGCCACCAGCAAAAGTTAACTCTTCGTAGCCAGGTAGCGGATCTTGGGTGTTATTTTTAAGGTAAGGATAGCTTATGTAGCCACTGGTGGAAGGTGAAATCGACCAAGTATCATTAAAATCCCATTCGGTAAAGGTCGATTTCTGCTTCATCTCAGCGGTGGTTTTACCGGTTGCTCCGCCAGCGGTTGAGGTTGTACCGGAGGTTTCGGTATCCCAGAAGTTCCCTGTCATCTCGTAATTTCCCCCAGTGGTAACATTTCCGCAAAATCCTCTCCCATTGATAATTACCTCGGCTGGTGTTTTTAACCAACCCGTTGAGTAGCAATTTATCACTTTACTCTGAATATTTCCCCCAACAAATCCGCCATAGTCTGTATAAGATGCATGTTCAGTTACAGTTATATTACTTCGGCTATATGAATCGTTAATAATGCCCCCCGAATAGTTAAATGCAACTATACCACCTAGTCCAAAGCCATTACCAGTAACTGATCCTTTAGAATAGCAGAAACTGATTGTTGAATAATTTAACCCAACCAGGCCACCAACCCTTGTTGTACCAATTATAGTACCTGATACATAGCAATTTATAATTGTACCATAATTATACGATGCAAGACCTGCAACCCAATGCTGACCTATTAAGCTGGCACTTTCATCGATTTCGATTCCCAGATTTTCAACCTTACCATTTACCCCTAAATACGAAAAAAAGCCTATGTATGATGAAGTTGGCTGATTAATTTTAAAACCAGTTATCTTTTGTAAATTTCCATCCAACTTACCTTCAAAACGATTTGTATTGTTCCCTATTGGCAGCCAAAAACTTCCTCCATTATACCCTAGATTACCCTCGGATAGATAAGTAGTTAAGTCAATATCGTTCATTAACTTAAAGTACTTATCGCTGTGACCACTACCAATGTAGTTGCGAAGGTTGTTGAGATGTTCGGCAGTTACAATCTGGTAAGGATCACCTTCGGTTCCATTACCATTATCAAACTGCGCATTAACACTGCTGCTTAACAGAAGCATTGCGGTTAATAGAAAAAGTAATTTTTTCATAGTGTTTGGTTTTAGGTTAGTTACAATTATTTATGTTGTTGGTTTCCATACTTAATACTACTTATCATAATTTGGTTTAGCTTGCGGAGAATGGCTGAATTCTTTTCCATTATACTGGATACAACGCAAGCACTCGACTCATCCACAACCAGTTCCTCAACCAATTGCTGAATCTCCCTGCACACCCCAAAGCATTCATCTACCCTATTTTCGCTTAAAAACTTTTCGGCCTTGATAAGTTGGTGTTTAGTATAATGGATTGTTTTCAACTAATAAATTTATGCATTTTTTTAATCACATTTTTTTGTAAAGCTATAGCAATGCTAACCCAAAATCAATCCGTAAAATTTCGTAATTTTTTATCCGTAATTTGTGCAAATAATTGAAAGAAAGAATAAGTAAAATATGCATATTAAATAAGAAAACCCGTCTGGTTATGAAATCAGACGGGTAATGATAAAAAGGGATGTATAAAATTTATTTTGTATCAATTATTCGTACGAACCTTTTTTAATTGCTTTATAGTCTTTGCTCATAAACTCACCCATCGCGATCATGTGTTTTATCTTCATATCATCATCAAAAAGGAGCACATCTGCATCCTTGCCAACGGCAACTCTTCCTTTCTGCTTTAGTTTAAGGGCATCTGCAGGGTTTGATGTAACCACTTTAAGGGTCATTTCAAGGGGGATATTTTCATCCTTAACTGCATCAACCACCTCGCGTAGGTTTGCGCTGGGAAGTCCCATTTCGAGCTGTTTCAGTTCGCCTGTAACGGGGTCGAAATCGGGTAGCGATCCGCAGGCATCAGAAGTAAATGTGATATGTTCAAGGGGAACACCTGCATCGGTGAGAAGCTTTATGCATTTGGAGGGTTTAATCTCGTACTGAGGAAAGTATGGGTAGGAGCTGGTTGTGATATCAACCCAGCCCTTTTTACCGTACTCCTTGGCATCCTCAAAAATATAATCATTCCTGTTGCAATGGGTTGGGTAGAACTGCTTGTAGTTGAGCTCGCTCTTGGCCACTGCATTGTGAATGGGCTGGAATGGATTTTTCGCATCGCCCATGTGGATATTGATAATTCCGGCTTTACCACCAAGCATGCCACCCACACGAGCATGCTCGGTAATCCGGATTAACTCCTCAGTGGTAGGAAACGACGAACGATGGTCGGAAATGGCCACCTCTCCCACTCCAATCACTTCATCGATAAGGGCAATATCGCGACCTACCTCTCCTGTAATCGTTGGTGTGGGAATTTGGTAAGCACCGGTATAGATCCATGCTGAAACGCCCTCGGCTCTAAGGCCTTTGGCCTTCATCAGTACGCTCTCCACGCTTCTGGTTATTCCATCGGTACCCAGGCAACCAATTACGGTGGTTACGCCGCCATCGATGAGCATGCTCAACTGCAACTCCGGGGTACGTGTTGCAGGTCCACCTTCCCCACCAGCACCAGCAATATGAACGTGCGCATCAATGAAACCTGGCGTTAGTTTTAATCCTTTGGCATCAATGACTTCACAGACAGAATTATTTGGGAAATCAATTGAATCTTCTATTGCTAAGATAATTTTCCCTCCCAAAAGAACATCTTTTTTCCCTAAAAAGTCGGGTGAGTAAACCTCAGCATTTTTAATCAATATCATTGACATATGATTCATTTTAAGATAAATACTTAATAAGAACTATAATTAATCATAAAAATACTATAATTAATTATACAACAAGCATTTGTTTGGATTTGTTTACTATGTAATAGTATAAAAAAAGAGGCTCTATTATGAGCCCCTTCAAATATTTTCATATTATTATGAACTACTTTGTAGCATCCTCAAGTCTTTTCATTATAGAGAAGATAAATAATGCGGAAAGCAAGCAGCAAACAATAAATATAGCCCAAAGTTGCCACAAATCAAGTTTACCCCAAAACTTACTTCCAATAAATAAGAATTTATTCCCAACAGCAGTAGCTAAAAGCCAACCACCCTGCATTAAGCCCTGGAAACGTGGTGGGGCTACCTTCGAAACAAAGGATAATCCCATAGGGCTAAGGAATAGTTCGGCAATAGTGAGAATAAGGTAGCTGCTAATCAGCCAGTAAGGAACAACTCTTGAAGAATCGGGAACCGGATTGTATTTAGTAATTCCACTAGCATCCACATATTGAAGTTCATTTGGTGACACCAGGTTTACCGAAGCTACCAAAACAATAACAAAACCAACTGCGGCAATAATCATCCCAATACCAATCTTCTTTGGAGTTGAGGGTTCAAAGTTATTCTTGCGCATCCATGCAAATACGCCCATAACTGGGAAGGTTAAAGCAACGATGAAAAGAGGGTTGAATGACTGGAAGACCTCAGGTGCTATAGCGTTGTCTGAAGTATAGCCGGAAATAAAGTAGTAGGTAAGATAACCTAACCCCAAAAACATTGCTGCTCCAATCAATTTCTGAGACATTGCTTTACGGCTAAGAATCATGAAGAAGCCGGCAAGAGCACCTATGAACGATAAAATGGATTCAAGGTTGAAGAATACGTTTGTGAATGCACCAACTGTCTTCACTGTGTAGTCGCGGGCAAAGAAAGTAAGCGTTAAACCATTCTGATGGAACGACATCCAGAAAAAGATCACCACAATAAACACCATAATCAATGACATCACCCGGGGACGCTCTTCCTTTGTGGATATTTGCACAATCCAGGCAACAAAACCTATAAATAAACCAACAGCAGCTCCTAATGCTACGTCTTTCATCAGAACATAGAAAATTACAGAGGTTGTAACCATTAAACCTAAAGCCAGAAGTATTGCAATCGGACTGGCTGTTGAGTTAGCCTTTGAACCACCATTCTCCTTAGTTGCACTGTTAGCAACTTCTTTGGAAACACTTGGCAGGTACTTATTAAAAATAATGTAAACTAAAAGTGAAATAATCATCGCTCCTGCAGCTATTCCAAATGCATAGTTATACCCCTTAGCAAAAGCATCTATATACTTTGACGCAAATTCTGAAAGATCTGCAACTGCAGCACCGGACACATAATCAGCTAGATTTTGGAATGTGGCTAAATCGCTAAGTTCGCCACGGGTAAATGCATGACACATGGCTGGTAAACTACCATCGTGCAGAAAACCTTGTGTTGACAGGAACCAGTTACGAATCCCGGTGGCTACAAATGGGGCGAAAAATGCACCAATATTGATACCCATGTAAAAAATCATGAATGCTGTATCACGAACGCTAGAGTACTTGGGATCGTCGTACATTTGTCCAACTACGGCCTGTAGGTTTCCTTTAAACAATCCATTTCCAAGAGCAATGGTAAGCAAACCCAATAAACTTAACCATAGGTAACTTACATCGGCTTGCGTGGGATATGCCATTAGCACATACCCGGCAAACATTACAATAATTCCTATTAGAATTACAAACTTATATTTACGGGTTGCATCGGCAATAATACCACCAACAAGAGCAAGGGCATATATGCCAAAGTAGAACCAGCTATAGTAATCGCCTGCAACACTTTCCGATAAGCCATATTTTGCCTGTAAGAATAGCACCAAAATAGCCATCATTGTATAAAATCCAAAACGCTCTCCCATATTAGAGAAGAATGCAACCAGTAGTCCTTTCGGGTGACCTTTAAGCATGATTTAGTGTTTTTTAGTTAATATTATTTTCGCTTTTTTTAATTTTCGGTGGCAAATATAATTATTTTTTTATCTTAGCCAATTAACTAACTCCATGACGTGTTAAAAAGTTATAAGCAATTGATTTAATGGTTAAAGAGTATTATTTTTATTGTATTGATAAAGACCTGAAAGGCAATAGTTTAAAATTGTTATATTTTTGTTAAATAATTATCCATTATTAATCATTTAAAAAACCTAGCTATGAACTTGAAATCTTATTTATCATTGATTACCTTAACTACATTGCTTTTTTTCTCCTGTGCTGAAAAAACATCAAAATCACATTCAAAAGAACAAGAAATCACTCCTCAAAAAGAATTTTTCAATCATTTTAAATTGCTTGAAGGGAAAAAATTTGCAGGAAAAGAAGTATTTATTGCCGAGGGTATTGATAGTTGGGCAAATCTGGAATTGGAAATGTATGTACGCGAATTTGCTGATACTATTGTTTATATTCCTTTCAGAGTTGGAGAAAATACTTCACGAACCTGGATGTTGATCATGGAAGGAGAAAACACACTTCGTTTCCGACACGATCACCGTCATGATGATGGTACACCAGAGGATCTTAACCTCTATGGGGGTTACGGCACCAACGAAGGCTCTGCTTACAGGCAAGTATTCCCAGCCGACGATTTCACATGCCAAATGCTTGAACGCATTTGCGATAACGAATGGACCGTTGAGTTCTCTGAAGATATTTCGACTTATAGCTACTCCCTAAGGAAAGCTGGAGTATTAATAATTCAAATCGATTTTGATTTGAATAATCCCATCGAGTAGCCAAAATAAAGAGGCTGTCTCAAAAGTCAGAATAAATTTATTTGCCACTAAAATGACACCTTTTAAGACAGCCCCTTATTCTTATAAGTATTCAGCAGGTACGTAAATAGGCCCATCGGGACCCAAAGGTATTCCCAGTAACATCCAAATTACCAGTAACACAATCCAACCAATGGTTAGCATAACAGTGTAGGGTAACATCGTGGAGATAATGGTTCCCACACCATACTTTTCATCGTACTTTTGGGCAAATGTAACGATAAGTGCAAAGTAACTCATCATTGGGGTTATAAGGTTTGTAACGGAATCGCCAATGCGAAATGCTGCCTGTGTCAACCCGGGGTGATATGGTGGATCGATAAGCATTAGCATGGGTATGAAAACCGGGGCCATTATAGCCCATTTAGCCGAAGAGCTACCCATGAACATATTAATGAATGCGGAGAGTAAAACGAAGGCTAGTATTAGGGTAACTCCGGTTAAACCAATACTTTGAAGGGTATGAGCACCCCTGACTGCCAGAATAATACCCAAGTTGCTATAGTTGAAAAAGTAAACAAATTGGGCAGCAAAAAATACCAGAACAATATAGCTTCCCATTCCACTCATTGACTGCCCAAGGTGCCTGGCCACATCTTTATCATTTCTAATTGTCCCAACAGTTACACCATAGGCAATACCTGGAATAAAGAATATTAGCAGGATTGCAATAATGATATCGTTTAGAAACGGTGAGTGAAGTGCCGAGCCGGTTTCAGGATCTCTGAGCAATCCATTTTCGGGAATAACTGTAAGCGCAAGTCCAATGATTGTAACTAGCAAAGCAATACCTGCCATTCGTAAACCCTTCTTTTCCTTTGGTGTCAACTGCTCGATGGATAATTTTTCAGCATTACCCTTATATTTTCCCAAACGGGGTTCTACTATTCTCTCGGTGACCCAAGTACCTATTAGCACTATTAAAAAGCTGGAAACAAACATAAAGTAGTAGTTAACAGCAGGGTTTATTATCTTACCCGGGATAATCATCTGGGCGGCCGATTCAGATATTCCAGCAAGAACCGGATCGATGGAGCCAATAAAGAAGTTGGCACCAAATCCTCCGCTCACACCGCAGAATGCTGCTGCCAATCCAGCCATAGGGTGCCTACCCAACGCATGGAAAATCATAGCACCCAAAGGGATAAGTATTACGTAACCCGCTTCCGATGCTAAATGCGATAGAATGCCAGCAAACACTATTGCTCCAGTAACCAGCTTCGAAGGTGCGCTGAGTACCAATGAGCGAATCATGGTGGTAAATAGCCCTGATCCTTCGGCAACCCCAATACCGATCATCACCACTAGAACATATCCAAGGGGCGGAAATCGAAGGAAATTATCAATGATATTGCTATAAATCCATCTAAAGCCATCGGCACTCATCAGGTTTTTGGCCACAAACACGGTTCCATCAACCGGATGTACAGCATGTGCCCCCAATTTATGTCCGATCCAGGAAATAAAAACAACGAGTAAAGCCAAAAGGGCAAAGAGCGTTGCAGGATGAGGAAGTTTATTGCCAATAATTTCTACATAGTCTAAGGAACGGACAAAAATTTTACCTGATATTTCACGAACCCGTATTAAAATAGTTTTCATCGATTTATCAATTTATTTTATTGATCAGGTTGTAGGAAATGGTCGCCAGTTTTTTCAATAACATTCTTCTTCCAGCTCTCAGGATAATCGGGATGTTTGGGGCTAAGGGGAAATCCCCATGGATTTCGTAAAAATTCACCATCCTTCTCATGCTTCACATTGCCATCGAGGTACTTAACCAGTAGGAAATTGCCTAAATCGCGCCATTGGTTAACCACATTATTGGCCGAACTGTGCGAAAATTCGGTAAGAAACTGCAAGGCAAGTTGTGGGTTTTTCTTGTATAGTTCCTGCGCACCAGCATCAATGGCAGGCACCATAGTCTCGAACCTCTCCTCAAACTCCTGCTGTGCTTTGCGAATATCAACTATAGCCCTATCGTAAAAAAGGTAGGCTGTATGGGCGACACGGTTAAAAACCCAAAAAGCAGCATCATCGGAATAGGTAAGAATGTCTCCATTTTCCTCAGAGAATGAATACGGAACACTCGTAATACCGCAGTAAAAGGGAACGTGTACCGAAGAACCAGCATCGTCAACGCCGTACCAGAATATCCCCCCAATCGGATTAGGTAACCAATTGCGCATCTGAGCGACCCACGAAAAAGCCGATTGCTGGGTAACGGTCACCCGCTCGTTAAAATAGGTTTTACCCTCGTATTTCCAGGTGAGTGGTCGCCACCTGTAGGGTAAGGCATGCATTCCTGCACCAATATCCTTGGTCATATCCAGCTCTGTACCCTGCAAGTAATTACGCTTAAAGTGCATTAAATCGCGCGGAGTTAATTTTCTGTTGGGCTTGATATACAATGGCATTCTTGGGCTTTTCGATACGCCTGTGGCGTAATCCCAATACTGTTTCATATCGTCATTCACCTGATCGAACATTGCCCATACTCGCAGCTCACAAAAACGTGCTGCCCCAAAATCAAGGGGTGCGTAGGCATCGGAAAAACTAAAATCCTTATCATCCCCACCAAAATATCCTTTTGCACGGGCAAAATCAATCACATCGTGAGCGTAAACCACTTCAATGTCAGGTTCAAAAATCTTATCAATATTTTTTGAACTGATTGACTTTACACCATCCTCTTTGGGGAAAGTAGTTATTCGGGCATGATTGGCATGGGCGCTAACATATCCATCGGGAATACGAATGGCTACCCACACCGCTCCCCTATTGGCATTAAAGGTTTTCTTGGTTTTCCTGTCAGTTTTAATATCCACACCTTTCCCTATCAACTCCAATATCCAAACTTCGTTAGGATCGGCAATGGAATATGATTGCCCGGAGCTGTAGTAGCCATACTTTTCAACCAGCTCAACCATCACCTTAATGGCTTCTCGAGCTGTTTTACCCCTCTGCAAGCCAAGAAACATGATGCTACCCCAGTCAATTATTCCTGTGGAATCGCTTAACTCATTTCTTCCACCAAAAGTGCTCTCGCCTATGGACACCTGATATTCATTCATAAACCCAATTACCTGATAGGTTTCGCTAGGGTAAGGGATTTGCCCCAGAGGCTTGTTGGAACTCCTGTCGTAGATGGTTTGCATTGCCCCAGCAGGCCAAGTTGCACTTGGACGAAAATACAGCTGACCATAACGGATGTGAGAATCTCCAGCGTAAGAGATCATGGTAGAACCATCGGCTGAAGCCCCGCGTGTTATTAAATAACTGGTACACGAAAAAGTATCAATACTGGTAATCATTAAAATGGCAACCAGCCAAACGATTAATGTTCTCATATTCAATAATTATTTAGTTATTCATTTTTTCAAAATGGCAAATATAGAATAAAACATAAGAATATTATTACAAAATGACATTGCTCTATGGCATGAAAAATCTTTATTAACATTATAAATCCTCACAAATGTCAATCATGATCATATGTATATAGAATAATTTATATAAGAAATAATCGAAGAAAAGGATTAGTTTTATGAAAAAATAGGGTATTGCAATTCTTTACTTGTTAAAAAGTATCCAGAGGGCTTGTTATCTTTATAAAAATTATAGCATCGTATCGTATGGGTAAAATTGTAGGAACATAATTATACAAATGGTCACCCGAGGGATTATAAACTACACCAATGGCTCTGTGTCCTATAGGTTTTAGCAATTCACTGTTGCTTCGAAGATCATCGTCAAAAATGGTATAGAATACATCCCTGCCACATCTTTTTAAAATTTCTTCTGCACTGCCCTGTGGGGCAGCAGGAATACGCATCCTCAGCATGTTTTCACCCCAACGTGAACCCGCATTCACTCTTCCTCTGTAAGTACTAAAACCAATAAGAGTCACTTCATCATCGGTATGTAATTCACGGCTTAACTGCCCAATATTAACCATACCCTCTTTCAGCATCGACGTGGCACGGGCATCGCCAATATGTGTATTATGAGCCCAAACAATACCCTTGCTATCTTCACCATGCGCAGCTAGCAAACGTGTAACCGTCTCATGCATATGCATTACCCGGCTATTCCACGAGCTTACATTGCTCCTAACTGCCAATCGGTAGTAATCCTCTGAATTAAGTACCACCTTTGCGCTTTGCTTGGCATGACTCAAAGCCTTTATATCGTTGGGGTCTGTTGATGATTCAAGGTGTTCCCGTATCACATCTACCACCCATTGCAGGTTATCGGTACATGGGGGATGTCCCCGCTGAACCGACAGAGCATACTGCCACTCATCAAATCCGAAGGCAGTGTAACAACCATAGCGTTCAAGAATTTCGGATAACGATTCGGGGAATTTGGCCTCGGCAACTCGTAGCACCTCTTCCATTGCCTCCCACTGTCCGTATACATCCATTCCGTAAAATCCAACCTTTTTTTCGAGCGGTAGCTTACTATTGAAGATTTTTAGCCACTCTACCAATTTTTCAACCTCTGTGTTCGCCCACATCCATTCAGGCCATCGATTGAATGTTTTCATCACATCCCGAGCAGTTTTGTATTCATCCGAAACTCCCTTAACGTAAAGGTTCAATCGATAAATCGAAGCCCAATCGCCTTCCACAACAATAAAGTTGAAACCTTCCTCAGCAATAAGCCTTTTGCTTATCTCGGCTCTCCAGTAGTAGTACTCGGAAGTGCCATGAGTTGATTCTCCAAGCAATACAAGTTTGCTCCTGCTGCAAACACCTATCAGATCATCAAGATCTGAACTTGTTTTCAGGTATATTGCCTTTGAACAAATAATATCCTCTAAACCTCCTCTTTCTAATTTTGCGTAACACCCTGTGTGGATAAATGAAAAAATTAGTGTGAAAAATAATAGCTCCCTCATAATACTTATTTGTGCATTATCAATGGCAATAATCTCCATTCGAGTTAAATATACATAAATTGCACTAAACTGGCAAATCAATCCAGTTTTACTTTATAATTTCATGGTTCACAAGTTTTTAATGTATTTATTTGACTAATTATCAGCGACAAAAACCCCTTCATTTTTTATGGTTCCATGCAAATAGCAAAATATTATTTCATCTATTGAAATCATTTTTCTATTTTTGCAGCCCGAAAGGAGATTGGTCCGGTAGCTCAGTTGGACAGAGCAACAGCCTTCTAAGCTGTGGGTCACAGGTTCGAATCCTGTCCGGATCACTGGTAAACAATTAGAAAAAACAATAAGACCTACTGAATTTGGTAGGTCTTATTGTTTTATTTATAATTCTAATAAAGCAACAAAAAATTAATCATCAAGCTCTTTAATTTCAGATATTTGCTTATCAATCAACTCTATCTGTTTCTTGGTTTCCTTCATAAGCTCTGTTAAAGTTTCATTTCCCTTGTTTAGGTTTTTTGTCGCCTGTGGTTTCTTTTGTATAGGTGCTTTTTTGATGCTCTCGGTTGCAGGCTTCTGCAGATCCTGAATGGATTGGATATTATCATTCTGTTTCTTTGCTCTTACAAGCAATTCGCCAAGCTGTAAAAGTGCATCAGGTTTTGAAATGTGTTCACCCTTAGGATTAAGGATTACCTTGGAATCACCTTCTCCTTCTACCTTAAAAAAGTTTACAGCTTCGGTAATCTTTTGGCTTTCCTCATAGGCATCAAAGCATTTATTCACGTAGTTATCCACCTCGGATACATCGCAACGTCCAGGTCGTGTTAACTTTTCTTCACTTTCGTCCTGAGCCTGGGTAATCGAAAAAGTGATAAATAACAATCCTACGCTTAGGACAGTTGTTTTTAGTAGTTTTCTTTTCATGATTTTATTTTTTTAGGGTTGGTTTGATTAATAAAATTAATACAATCTTTTCCAACGATCAACAAAAATCCATTTAAATCTTAACATAAACTAATATTGAGAAGATTGTGTCAAAAAATTCAGCATTTATGGGTTTTTCAACATTTTGTATTTATCGTTTTTATTTGACTAATATCGCTTAATTCTATACATTTGTTTTTTAAATCAAAATCAGGAAGAGATAATATTAAATCAACCTAAATACTAAACTAAAAACCTACTGCTATGGAAGAAAGTAAAAAGTTTGATTTTCAAAAGTTTATCGACGATTCGAAGAATGCATTGTTAAACCCCAAGGAGCATTTTGCTAATCTTGAAACCAAGGGTGGAATAGTTGAACCGCTAATAAAAGCCGTTATCTACGGAACAGTTGCCGGACTTTTCACCATGATATGGAGCTACATGTACATTGGTGGAGGCAGTATAATTGGGGGTGCCTTCGGGTTTGGTGCATTCATCGTGACCATTGTAGGCGCAGTTATAGGTGCATTTATTGGAGGTGTTGTTGTTCTAATCCTATCAGCCATCTGCAGTGGAAGCACCGATTACGAGGCCAATTTCAGGGTGGCTGTTTCTCTAATGGTGATTTTCCCTATTTCAGCATTTATGAACGTTTTAGGTGGCATTAGTTCGGCCTTAAGCACAATTGTTAGCCTTGCCATTAACCTTTATGCGCTATATATGCTTTACTATGGTTTGACCCTTACACTAAAAGGTAAGGAACAATCAGCAAAGGTAATGGGCTACGTTTTAGGTGGAATCCTTGTCTTTTTCATTGTAATAGGTTTAGCAACCCGACAGGTTGCCAAAAGGGTTACTGGTTATGGAGGTAAACGTATTGAAAGAAAACTGGAAGAGATGCAGAAAGCTGCTGAAAAAATTGCAGATGAAATGGCTGCTAAGTACGGAGAAATTGAAGAGGAGATGGAAGAAACTTCGGATAAAGTTGATAAATACGCAAGACCTGAAGAATTTCCCTCCCTGGCTGCCGAAAAAGCAGTTGGTTGGGTATCGAAAGATAACCCCGTAATTTCTGCAACGATGCTCGAAAATCTTGTTGAAGCAACTGAAGCATTAAAGGAGTTCGACAAGTCGCAACAGGAAGAAATGGCAGCTACCCTCCTAACCTTTGGTTATGACGATCCACAAAAATACGCAGCTGATTACATTGCTACAATTTCGGGATTTCAAGCCATTAAAGGGATGGAAGCGATGGAGATCATGATGAAATCATCGGAACAGGAGCAAAAGGTTGCACAAATGTATACGCTGGATCAAATGTTGGAGAGTATGGTTAAACAACCATTAATAAACGGAAAATTAACCATGGATGATCTTCATACGATCTACAATAACTGGGATTTAGCCGCTAAAATTTACGCATACAGCGATAAATAAAAATTTGTTTTTTTAAAAATATATAATCATTTGAAGAGCAACCTCAAAATTAACGGGGTTGCTCTTTTTATCGCTTAAATGGGAATCAAGGGGAACTATCTCATTGAAATTTATGATTTGAGGATGATAACCTCCTGCATTTTTAAATATATTTGCGCAATTTTTTTCGATCACTATGAAAACTTTTTCTACGATTATCCTCCTGGTGCTATCCAATACTTTCATGACCATTGCCTGGTATGGTCATCTCAAATTCAAGGAAATGAAATGGTTTGCTGGTCTTGGGCTTATCTCAATTGTTTTGATCAGCTGGGGAGTAGCTCTTTTTGAGTACTTTTTTCAGATACCAGCAAATCGTATAGGTTATAAAGGGAATGGAGGACCTTTCAGCCTTATTGAACTAAAAGTGATTCAAGAGGTAATTACCCTGATCGTTTTCATGGGGTTTACCATGATAGCTTTTAAATCTGAAACCATCCGTACAAACCATGTAATTGCTTTCTTCTTCCTGATCCTGGCAGTTTTTTTTACCTTTAAGAAGTAAATTTCTATTCGTTATAGCTAAATCGACGGGTTATCTTGTTTTTGCTATGCTGAAAAGAGATTAGATATATGCCCTTTGATAACTTTTCAAAGGGAAGATTAATGCTAATTTCAGATGCAACGTCAAATTCTTGAATAAAAACCTGTAAACCAATCATATTCGAAACAACAACTTTAATCTTTGAGTTTTTTTCGAAACCATTAATCTTTGCCTTTAAAATCTGGTTCTTGCTTAAAGGATTAGGATAAATGATCACTTCAAAAGAACTATTAGGAATATCTTCAATTCCAGTTGTTCCAGTTGTTACTTCAACCATGCTGTATCCGCCACCCAATCCACCAACGTAACTTGCTTGCCCCTTAATAGTTGTTGAAAGTAAAAGCAACATCAAAAAAAACGTTGCAGTTTTTATCGACTGAAGAATGTAATGTTGTTTCATATCCAATTCAATTATAGTTATCAATTTTAATTATCTACCTCCCCTCCCACCAGTTGTGCTTCGACGCGTTTGCGGTTTAATATGACTGTAAAACCTATCGGAAATGGCTAGATCTCGCCAAGATCCAACTTCTGATATGGTACTACTCCATGCACCACCTTTGAGTAATACGCCAAATGCATTGTCGGGGTTACACCAGTATGGCTGATTTGCATTACCATTTTCGTCTAGTATACCATCCCCGCAAATCCCTGTAAATAAAGCCCCGTCGCTTGAAACCATAATAGTATACTCCCATGCATTTCCGCTCATTTCCATAACACCATAGAACGCTGCTCCTGATTCAAACCTGTTAGTAGTGTCATTGGCTGCAAATCCAGCTCGAAGAACACCTCTAAGTCCCCACCCACCATTTGCAACCACATTTCCATGATTTGCCAACCCACTACCCTCTATTGGAACTTCGCTAACTGCTTCAAAAACTGTACCATCGTTAACAGGATTATTAGCATTGGTTACTGTGCTAGTACCCCATGCAAACTCGCCGGCAACGGGTTGTAATACTCCTCTGCATATCTTCTCAAATTCCATCTCGGTTATAGGGCGTAAAGCAGCCCAATCGAGGTAAGCGGTTAGGTCACCCCAACTGAGAAAATTAGCAGCACGGTGCAAGCCATCATCATCCTCGTTAAAAATGCCGTTGGCATTACCATCCATGGCATATATTGCTGGGGTACCAGAAACTGATCCAGAAACACTTATTGCAATACCATTCCTGTAAAGGCTGTCGGGTTGATATGGATTAACCATTGCAAAGGTTCCAGAAGGTGATGATGGAGTAAAAGCTGTTCGTTTTTGTTGCTGAAGAAATGACAATGTGTTCAAAAAATCAACATACTGAACCTGCGAAAGTTCGTACTTCATAACGTAGAAAGACTTATAACCCTTAGGAAATTCATCAGGAATAAATGTTGGCAAAGTTTCTGGTGGAAATTGTTCATTAGCATTTAGAATACTAAGGCTATTTCCATCAATTGCCCTTTCTGATGTAATTAGAATAGGATTCCCAATGGCATCAACCAGGGAAGATACCGATGCTCCATCGCCCAAAAAATACTCACCCTGTGGAATATGCACCATCTCTATGGCAAAAACCCTGATATGGGTGAAAGCCGAAATAAGAGTTGTAGCCATAATACTGATCTGGGTTGTTGTAACATCGTATGAACCACTGGCTTGTGCATAAACAAAAACCCCTTTCCCATCGCTTACCGGTTCAATGCTTAAAGGGGGCATGGAATAATGATTCTTTGATTCGATACTCAAATCAATATGTTCCCAAACTCCCGATGAATTTTTTCCCTTAACAAACAGCCAAACAGCATCTTTACTTCCACCCTGCTGCCAGTAATTCCAGGCATTATCCCACGAAATATCAAGTTCAATGGTATTCCCATTTATATTCGCTTTGCCAAGGGTAAGATTATTTGCAAGCAATTGGCAAATTACCAGTATCTGGAAAAAAACGAGAGTAATTATTGCCTTCTGCATATTGTTTAGAAATTTCCCTCGGGAGTTTGATCTCTTCTGAATTGATTATTCCATGTATTCAAATACAAGATCATCCAAGCAAAAGTATGCAGGGGTATTCATTCCCCAGTCACCTTCGTCGGTGGAATCAAGATAAAAAATAATTTTTCTCACACCCTTAATATTTTTAAGGCTTATTTTTGTCCAATTATCAACAATATAGCTGTTAGGTAATCGGAAATCGGCAAGGTAAAACTCCTCTCTTTCCTTTTCCTCTTCTTGATGATCAAAACCAACAATTGTTAATTTAAACCAATCACCCTCTTCAAATTTCTTTGCATATTCATTACCATTAAGAATGGAAAAGTATGTATATGTTGAGTTGGTAATCTTAGCAGAAATAAGGTTCACATTATGCTTAAAGGAGATGGTTGAACTTTCATCGTTGACATAGGAAATTGAATAGATATTAAATATATCTCCGCCATTAACTAAATATGCGCTATACTGGTTGCTCCAACCCGGAGAAGTAATATCAACCATGTTGGATAATGAAAAACCTTCCCAGTAATCCCAATTATCAATATATAGATTGTTAAATGTTGCTGAGCCAATTTTAATTGGCCCCGAACCATCGGATCCGTTCCAATACGAATTTGGACTAAGTAAAACATTCTGAAAATTGATTGTTTCCTTTATCAAATCATCCTTGGTACAGGAAACAATAATGGATGCCACCAAAGCGATAAACATAAACGACAAAAAACTAATAAAATGTTTCATTGGTAAAAAAGATTTAAAGGTTAATAATTTAAAACCTTCAAACCGTAATTTTTTGGGGGGTTTCTTTTTAATGGAAGACTGTAATAAAATCTCCAGCTTTTTTTCCCGAAAGCTTACGAATTGAAGTTTATTCGTCTGTAGGTCTTCTGGCTTACTCCCCATCGGATTGGCCTTCCCACCTCGAAGAAAAAAAACGAGACAGTGGCAAGAATGTCCGACAGTTAAAGGAGATTACAGCAGCGGGTACTGCTCCCGATTTACACGAGATTCCCTTTACCGCGAATAGGACAAAGGTAAAACTTAATTTAAACAATAAGGAATAAGGGGTGATGAAAATTTACAGTAATCCTAAACTTAACAGATTTACTATTTCTACTTCAATCGAATACCAATAACTGTAATATCATCGCGTTGCAATACATCGCCTTTAAAAGAATCGAAAGCCTCCTCCAGAATTTTTTCAATTTTTAACATTGGCTTGTCGATATTTGAAATTAGTATTGATTCGAACCTACCAGTTGAAAACTTCTTATTATGCTCATTATTTTGATCTGTCAAACCATCGGAATAAAGGAATAAAGAATCACCTGATTCAAGAACAAACGTATGGTCTTGGAAATTTTCATCAATGTCAGGCAAAAAGCCTCCAATATACTTACGATTTCCCTTAATATTTTCAATCTTTATGTTTTCCTTCTTATAGAAACTGATTGGTCGATTTGCACCTGCAAAACAAATAGAATACTTATCGCTTGATATTTTTTCGATGGAGCAAATCGCCACATCCATGCCATCAAAATTCTCGGTTGAATCCTGATGAAGCACAAAGTTTAACATTCTGTTCAATTCAACAAGGATTTTCGATGGATTAGTAATACCCCGTTCATTAACAACTTCACTAAGCATTCTGCTTCCAATCATGCTCATAAATGCACCTGGAACTCCATGACCTGTACAATCGACAATGGCAATTATTTCTTTAGCAGGTTTGTTATTTTTAATGGGTATGTGCGAAAACCAATAAAAATCACCTGAAACAACGTCTTTGGGTCGGTAAATGATAAAGTTTTCGAAATAAAGATTCATTATCTTTTTTTCTGGTAAAATTGCTTGTTGAATCGTTAAAGCATACTGTATACTTGCGCTGGTTTGCATATTCTTAAGCAATAATTCTTCGTTCTGTGAAAGAATCTGCTCCTTCTGCTGTTTTAACTCCTCGTTCTTTTCAAGGATATCTTTTTGATTTTGAAGTAACTCATTGGTTCTTTCATCAACAAGTTTTTGAAGTTTAATATTTGATGCTTTTAGCATCCTGGTTTTTATAGAAACCATTAGGGCAACAAACAGAACAAAAGCGATAAAGTAACCTAGATAAACCAAAGGATGTAGATACCATGGTCGTTCAACTGTGAAGGAAAAACTTGCTATTGGGCCTTCCACCTCATAAACATTAAGTGCTTTGACTAAGAACCTATAAGTTCCATGGGGAAGATTTGTATATTCCTTGGTATTTGATGATGACCATTCCGACCAATTTTTTTCAAAACCCTCCAGTATAAATGAATATAACATTATATCTTCTTGTCCAAAGAAAGGTGACGAAAAGTAAAAGGTTATAGAATTATCAGAGTATGATATAATTGGAATATCATTGTTTTGTTGAATCAAACCGGTACAATGGAAAAATCCATCGGCACAAGTTTGCTGAAAGGCTCCCTTAAAAATTGGCTTCTTCTGTGCATCAAGAACTTTACGAATAAGCACTCTGGGTATTTTTCTACCTCTTTTATCAATTTGTGGATCGAAACGAAAGAGTCCATCTGCACCTGCAATCCATGATATTCCATCGGGTTCTGTAAATACGCTATAAAAATTACCCTTTGGTATTTCGTTAAGTTCTGTGGTTAATCTGATAAACGCACCTTCCGGGTTGAGTATAGCTCTTTCAATATTTCGACTATAACTATCCTTAGATGATTCAAACCACAAATTATAGAATGAATCTAAACCGAAAATGCTTATTCCTGTTTCTCCAGTTGTAAATTCTAAGCCAAGGGATGAGTCTATTTCAAACTGTCTTTTTTCTGAATTGAAAAAAGTAAGCCCTTTACTAGTTGATAATTTTATTTGCCCATTTACAAATACTAGTTTTGTATCTTCATCTAATAGAGGATCATATGGTATTTTATCGTAGATATCCTGACTATCAATTACCAATTTTCTGGGATCTGAAATCTTGGTGCAAGTTATATACTTGAAGCGAACTGAATACCACAAATTGCCTTCATCATCTTCAGTGATAGTATAAATACGATTGCTAACATTATCAAAACGACCTAAGTAAACCCATTGGCCTTTCTGATATGAAAGAACTCCTAGCCCATCGTAAAGTCCAAGATAAACAATATCCTTATGATATTTCGATTGATAAATTCTAAATGTTGCATCATTTGCATTGGTCAACTTTTTTGCTTTTCCATTATCGAGCTGATAAATTCCATCACCAGTGGCCACCAATGCCACAATTTTTCCATCAGAAGATTTTACTTTAACTATATCCCATGAAAGGTCTAATATCCCCTCAACTCTATGAAAATGTTTATTCTCAAGATAAAAAACACCCGCATTTGAACTAACATAAAGTTTCCCATTAAAACGGTTTACTGATTGTAATACTCCCTGTAATCCTGAAGAAACATCCCAACTTGTTATAGGTGAAATCAAAGCAGAATAAGAAACTCCATAGTTAAGAGCAATCCAAATATTTTCCTGATTATCGTAAGTTAAATGCCAGGCTGTTTCGTCCTGAATTCCTTGTTCCTTTCTGATGTACTGTAATACTGTTCCTTCATCATTGATTACAACAACACCTCCGCGATAAGTTGCTATGGCAAACCATCCGTTTGGAAGCCTTACTCCATTATAAACCCAGTTGTTTTTGAAAAAATCATCGTTTGAAGTTTTAAAGGGTGTTAGAATTTCTTCATCTTTATCTGAAACTTCTGATTTGTTGGATACATTTAAAAGATAAAATCCATCAGCTTGACTCCCTATTAATATTCTTGACTTATCATAGGGCATCATTGCGTAAATACGTTTGGGTATAAGTGTTTCACTACCCTTCACAAATAGCATTGTATCACCTTTCAAAACGGTTAACCCAACTTCTGGTTGAAATGAATAGATACTATCTTTTATGCAATAGATCCTGTGGAATATGGTTTTAGGGTACCATTTCTTTACCTCATTTCCCTTAATCCTAATAATACAACTATTGGTACAGAAGTATACTCCATGTTGGGTGGCATAAACTTGTCTTACAAGACCAATTTGCTTATTTTCTCCTAAAAGATGTAATACAGAATAGTATGACATTTGACTTAATGAATCGGCAGCAAGATATCCTAGCTCATCCTGAGCACCAACCCAGATCCGCCCAGCCTCATCAAGTGCTAAAGATCTGGTAGTGGCTCCGTTGACAGAAATATTTGACCACTGATTACCATCGTATTCGAGTATGCCATTGTTGTTTGCCACGTAAATAATACCACGATGATCCTGTATTACTGCCCAATTCTGAAAATGCCCATGGTATTCGCTATGAGAAAAGTTCTTTAATGGTAACTTACCAGATTCCTCTTGATTACAGAAAAGAAAAGAATTTGGATACAAAAAAATAAATAGCGTTATAAAAATAATACGCATATATTTTAATATTTTAAACCCACAAATTAAGACAATTTAAGTCTGAAACAAAATATAATTGAATAAATCTAGATACTTTTGTCAGTTTTGATTAGAAAAGAATTTTTAGTTCCCCAAATTTTAAAACAATCTTTTTTTTCGATCTATTTACTAATCTGTATACAATAAATCTTTTAATTTTCTCGCTATCTTAATAATTGCCTAAAGAAATATATTTAAATGATCGATATAGAACATACTGTAAAAATTGCTCAAGAGTATCTATTTTATAAACTAACGGCCAAATCAACAGAAGGGCATGGGATTCACTCACCCTTTGTTTACCATTTTGTAAAAGATGTTATCAGGGATTATGGTTTAGATGCAAATTTACAGTTAATCGAAAAATTTAGACAAGAACTACAAAACTCCCAGAATTTTGTTGGATTTAGCAGCCATGGTGCTGGAAGCATTAAAGGTTCAAGAGCTTATACATTAGGTAAATTGATTAGAACTTCATCCATTAAACCCAAACTTGGAGCATTTTTATACCGTCTTTGCAAATGGTTGGATGCAAAAACCATTCTAGAGATAGGCACGTCTATTGGAATAAGTACCCTCTATTTTGCCAAAGCATGTCCGCAAGCAAAGATTATCACCCTCGAAGGTGATAGACAAAGAGCATACTTTGCCAAAAAAACATTTGACGCAATGGACTGCAAAAATGTAGAACTACACCAGGGAGACTTTGATTTTTCGCTATTCAAGATCATTGATAAGCAGCCAAAAATTGATCTGGTACTATTTGATGGAAACCATAAACCTGAACCTACGCTTAAGTATTTCAAACTTTGCAGCGAACTTAAGCACGAAAACTCTGTTTTTGTATTTGATGACATAAGATGGAGTAAGGAAATGTATAAAACATGGCAAATTATTTCAGATCACAAAAGTGTATCAATCAGCTTTGATCTTTTTAACTTTGGTGTTATCCTTTTCCGGAAAGGAATTCCAAAGCAACATTTTACAATAAACCTTTGATGATTTACCAAGTCATAGAAAAACTATTTAATTTTAAGCAAAATATTCTTTTGTTATGAGCGATGAACTATTAATTGATATTACAAATATCAAAAAGTATTACAAGGTTGGAACCGTGATAGTTAAAGCACTCGAAGGGGTTTCTATTCAAATAGCTAAAAATGAATACGTAGCCATAATGGGACCATCGGGCTCAGGAAAATCTACATTAATGAATATACTTGGCTGCCTGGATACTCCGACGGAAGGGAGGTATATTCTCAATGGAACTGATGTAAGCAAGCTGGAAGACGATAAACTTGCTGAGATTCGTAACCGGGAGATAGGGTTCGTTTTCCAGACCTTTAATTTGCTACCCAGATATACTGCTCTCGAGAATGTAATGCTACCTCTGGTGTATGCTGGTATAAGCAAACCCGATAGAATAATTATGGGAACAGATACACTGACAAATGTTGGTTTAAATGATAGAATGGAGCATAGACCCAATGAGCTTTCGGGAGGTCAACGGCAAAGAGTGGCTGTGGCCAGAGCATTGGTAAACAAACCCTCTATCATCCTAGCGGATGAACCTACTGGTAACCTTGATTCAAAGACCTCCATCGATATTATGAATCTTTTTGAAGAAATATTCAACCAAGGAAATACAATCATTGTAGTAACTCATGAGGAAGAAATTGCTCGCCATGCTCGCAGAATTATTAGACTACGCGATGGTTTAGTTGAATCGGATGAATTTAATCCCAATCCCATAACAATTCAAGAAGTAATCCTTAAGGAGTAGAATCCCAATTTTTTAAATAATAGTCGTGAAAATATATACCAAAACAGGTGACAAGGGTAGCACATCGTTGATAGGTGGTTCCCGTGTACCCAAATATCACCCCCGTATTGAGGCTTATGGTACAATTGATGAATTAATGGCTTTTGTTGCCCTCCTACGAGATCAGGATATTGATTCCAAATGCAAGGATATTCTATTTCAAGTGTTAGACCGCTTGATGAGTTGCGCATCTATATTAGCAGCCGACTGTAGTGATTGTAAAGTTAAGATTCCTCAAATATTAAATGAGGATATTGAATTAATTGAGAAAAGTATTGATGAGATGGAAATGGGACTTGAACCCTTAACCAGCTTTATTCTTCCTGGTGGCCACCAAACCATTTCGTTATGTCATGTTGCCAGAACAATTTGCCGTAGGGCAGAAAGAATAACCATTAGATTGGCAGAGGAAACTCCAATACAAGAAAATGTAATTATATACCTCAATCGCCTCAGCGATTTTTTCTTTGTCCTCGCAAGATATGTTTCAAAAAAATTAAATATTAATCAAATAAATTGGCATCCTAAGGTTTAATTAATTTTTTTTATATATTTGCACAAATACAAAAAATACACAAAATATTGATATTCAAACGCTTAAACTAATCGAAGCCCATGTATTGGACACTTGAATTGGCGTCGAAACTTGAGGATGCTCCTTGGCCAGCTACTAAAGAAGAATTAATTGACTTTGCAATACGTTCTGGAGCACCACTTGAAGTAATTGAAAACTTGCAAGAACTTGAGGACGAAGGAGATATTTATGAAAGTATTGAGGATATATGGCCAGATTATCCTACCAAGGAAGACTTTTTCTTTAATGAGGATGAATATTAGGAATTTGGAATAGAAGTTTCGTTTCCTCTTTAGGAATTTAAAAGGCCCTGATGATTATAAAGAATCAACAGGGTTTTTTCTTTCATCGCGATAAAGGTTAGCTTTATCCTGAATGGGTAAATAAAAATCAACAATTAATCCTTTTGGAATAATATCTGAAATTGCAGGGCGCTTTTCGTTATGCCAAGTAAATCCCCTAATGAAAACATCTTCGGGTTCGGCTTTGTCTAAAGGGAAAAGGGTTGCCACTGGCTTTTCTTTGAACATAATACTTCTTACCTTATTATCCTTTAAATTAATCGAAAGTCTGCTTCCTTCGGCCCGATTAACAGCTGTTAAAATACCTTTGTCCCTTGCAAAGTATACTGTTTCCGCATTTCCCTCTACGTCTAACTTATATAATCTACCCCCTGCAAAGAAGCCAATCATATCTCTTCCCTTTATCTGGTTAAACCGGGTAGAATCCTCCTGTGAGCAGATAAAGGATGAGCCAATAAAATTCATTCGATATATCAATTCATCCCTAAACTTGAAATTAATATAGTTAGCAGTAAGCTGATTATCCTCATTCCATAGTACTGGGTTATGGTACATGTGAAGAATTGAATCAGCACTATGATAAACCATGGAATCACAAATTCCCTGAAAATCAGTCCTGTAAAATTTTACGTTTCCTATTCCCTGCAATAAATCGTAAGAATTATCTGGATTTAGAGTGTCTTCTACTGAAAAAGCCAAAAATAAATTTGCACTTAAATACAAGGAGTCACCTTCATCGGAAATGGAAAAAGCAAAGGAATTATTCTTTACTTCAGCAAAATTTTCATTATCAAAGTAATTAATGGTATCTCCAAATATTCTTAAATTTCGGGTTGAATCAACAAGGCAACCCCTTCCTGTTACTTGGGAATAACCTGTATGATTGTTTGAAAATACCCTTTTTCCAAATACCTGCTGCTTACCATTATCTATGAATGTATTGATAAAGAATTCTGACTTCTGTTCATTTCTGTTATGCCATCCTTTCTCACAGTAGATATAATTATCCTTACCATAAATTCGTGTAGGGCCATAGAAGTAAATCAACTCCAAATCAGAATTGTAAGTTAATGAATCGGTGTTTAAGAGTAAATCAGGATTTAAATATGCCACATCTCCGCTAAAGGCAAACAGCTTCCTTCGAGAATAGTATACACCCCTTTCGCACGAGAACTTTGAATCTTCTGAAGTAATAATGCCCCCACCATAAAAGTAAGCAATGTTTTCCTGTGTGTTAAAATCGAGAAATTTTGTTACTAACTCTGCGTCTTTTTCAAGAAGTCTTACAATTTTTCCTCTTACCCTACCAGTTTTTGAATTACCATCGTAATGCAAAGTATCTCCAAATAGCCTTGTATCTTCCTGAATAACAACTACTCTTCCAAAGGCATCAAAACGGTTTGAGCCAACAAATTCATAGGCACTATCGCACTTCATGGTAATATCATCATGTCGAATAACAACATTCCCTATTAACCTACGTATTTCAACACCATCTTTCTTGAGATTGCGCATTAAATCGGCATGTTCAATAAAAATTTGCCTTCGCTGCTGGGCACCAGCAAATGCCAAATTAAGAAATGATAATGCCACTATGGCTATTACACGTAATGCAATTGATGATTTTCTTTCCATTGGTAAGATTTAGAAGAAAGGTGCATTACTTAATACAAAATGATCAAAGTAAAAATAAGGCAAAAAAAGTACTCTCAGGTATATATAATAAAACAAACAGCTACTTAATCCAACCCTTTATCTCAAAATCACAATGACTATATGAAGGATCGATCCTGATGTAAGTTTTCTTAATCCTGTCATTAATCCATTTTATAAACTCCTGCTGTTGATTTTGTCCTTTAGCAATTTGTTGAATAATGGCATAGTCATCATCTAAGTTAGCTATATGCTGAGGTATAACTCTTGTAAGTTTTATAACCTTATAAACAATGTTGGCGTGTTCATCTCTCGATTCAAAGGGTGCACTTAAATCGCCGACTGAAAGGTTTCGAATAGAGTAATAATCAGAGGGATTTAGCTGCTCCTTTTCGAATAGAGGAGTACCTTTTTGAGCGTTAATCATTAAACCACCACTAAGCCTTGTCTTCTCATCCTCCGAAAAGAGTTGAGCTGCCCTATTAAAACTAATAGAATCGGACTTAATAAGATTAGCTATACTATCCAAGCGACTATGGGTTTGCGAGAGCATATCCATTGAGAAAGTGGGTTTCATAAGGATGTGTCTAACATTTACCTGATCACCTCGTTTCTCAATCATTTGTATTATATGGAAACCATATTCTGTTTCAACTATTTGACTTACCTGACCTTCTTTAAGATTAAATGCTGCATCGGCAAAACTTTTAACCAGCTCTTCCCTTGAGCGAAAACCCAACTCACCTCCTCTTGTTGCACTAGCTCTATCTTCAGAGTAGGCAACTGCTAAAGTGGTAAATCTTTCGCCCTTAAGAATTCTCTCCCTAAGATCGAGGAGCTGTTCCCGCACCAAAAATTTTGCTTCTGAAGTTGCTGGAGGGTAAAGAACTATCTGCCTGTACTCATACTGCTCAGGAATGACAGGAAGACTATCGCTGGGTATATTTCTAAAAAACTTTTTAACCTCCGAAGGTGTGACTGTTACATTGCTAACCACTTTTTCCTGCATTTGTTGGGTTAAAAGCGCCTCCCTGATGGCTTTCCTTAGGTCATCTCTAATCTGAAATATTGTTTTATTGAAATACCTTTCCAGAGCTGCCTCAGAACCAACTTGACTAATAAAGAATTTTAACCTTCGCTCCATTTCACTTTCTACCTGAGCATTAGATACTGAAATACTATCAAGTTGTGCCTGATGAAGCAGAAGTTTTTGAACCAGTAAATCCTCAAATATGTCACATTTAACATCGCCTTCGGGGTTATAACCTTGCATTTTCATTCTTAACTCTTCTTGCTCAATATCCGATAAAAGAATCTTTTCGTTTCCCACAATGGACAATACTTGATCGATTACATACTGTGCAAAGGATAAATTGCTCCAGATTATCAGTAAAAAAACTACTAAAAGTCTATACCTAATGGTTTTGTTTTCTAGTTTCATTATAAATTTCTATTGTTTAGTCTAGATATATTGTGAGATGATTATAGTTTCTGGCATCGTTGTAGATTTTTGACTCTAGATCGATGATCAGTCTTTGCCTCCGTTTATTAAGCAATATGCTCTTAATATTTTCATACTCAAATGATATAGGAGACACTTGTCCTCTATGAATTACTTCCCTAAGGTGGATTAGATAAGCATGAACTCCATCATTAACTTCAATAAATCTATTATTTATTAGGAAATTTTCGGGGTTGGTAATTGGTTCTGGGAGTTCCTTGACTATTCTAGAAAATGGAATCCACCGATCATTGAAGTAGTCGTACTTAACTGCCACTTGATAGGCAAGGTTATCCAAGTTTTTTATGTCTTCCTCCTTTGTTGATCGATATAATCCTTTGATTCTTTCATAGTAAGGATCATCCAGATTTATCTTGATAAAAAGCGCTTTCACAATGCTCTCACTTAAGATAAAATTGGCATTATTATCATCATAAAAGCGTTCAATTTCATGGTAAGGAATAATTGTATCTAACTTTTGACGAATATATTCATGCTCATATTTAAAGATCAAGAGTGATGAACGGTAATCTTCAAGCTGTTGTGTGACGTTTTTCTGTTCTTCTGTTAAATTCTTTTGAGCCCTATGCAACATTAATTGCTTTCTTACCCACCTATCAACGTAGGTTGTTAAAATTTGTAAACTATCAGATTGACTAACACCTTGAGGAAAAATATCCTTTATATCAGTTATATATAGATTTTTATTGTATACTCGTGCTATAGCTTTCTGATTATTTGTTTTTTTATAATTACAGCTAAACAGGATTAACAATGTAGAAACCAGAAGCATCCAATAAACCTTTCTTTTTCGCATTTCACTCTTTGTTATTGTAATTGAATAAAACTAATTGATAAAAACGAAAACCAATATAAACTATTACTTAAGGTTTGTTAATTAAAGCTAGATGAAATTTGTTCATATAAATCTTTGTTGATAACCACTTCATACTTTTTCTTTAACAAATCAATCCATTGCTTTTCTAAAAATTCTTGGTAATCTGCAATAAGTTTTCCTCGTATTTCATCCATAGGTATAGGTTCATTAACCTCCATCTTTATGAATCGATGGAAAGAGTACCCTTTTTCGTTTTGAATAATTGGTGATAATCCTTTTGACCAATTCTCGTAACCTTTAACTGCAACATCTTCTGGTATAGTGGCAAAATCATTTATTGTAATCAACTCATTTTCATTGGAAGATAACTGTTTTTTAAAATCATCATTGGTAAGTTGAACACCTTTTTTGGAAGCAGCTAACTTGTACGCTTTTTTGGCTAGGGGTTCGGATGGTAAGATGTAGTTAGTTGTATGGATTCTCCTCTCCCATTTATAGCTATCAATATTGTCATTGTAAAATTCTGTTAATCCCTCAACATCATAGGCCGCTTTTGACCAGACATTTCTATCCATTATTTCAAAGAGTAAAATTCCATCATAATACTCCTTTAGCAAATAGAAAAAATCAGGATTTTCTTTTATAAGCCTCTCTTCTTCAAATGAAACAATAGTTTCTTCCACTAAATCATTAAAATTTCTCTCAATAAGAATAGCAAATGGTACTCTGCTCTGATTTTTTTGATTACTTCTCATTTTCTCTGCCAATAACCGAAGTGAATATTGTTGTCCCGCAAATTGAAAGAGAGGTTGATCAAGTTTACGTGTTAATGGTATCTGCCAATTTCCAGTATAGTAGTTTTCATCTAACAAACTTTCCATGCTTTTAAGAGTGCTGGAGTCAATAGAAAATCCATAATTCTCCTTCATTGATTTAATAAAAACATCACGGCTAATTCTTCCACGTTCATCGCGACTGATTTTATTTTTGATTTCGGGTAGCATCTCATCGTAAGTTCCAACCAGCTTTTTATCTAATCGTTTAATGATGTGCCAACCAAACTGAGATCTTACGGGTTCTGAAACCTGTCCATCTCTTTCCAGAGCAAATGCAGCTTTGTCAAACTCAGGAACCATTCTACCGGGTCCAAAATACGGGAGTTCTCCTCCATTCCTTGCACTTCCTGGATCCTGACTAAAGTTTCGAGCCAAATTTGCAAAGTTCTCATTATTAAGGACAAGTCTGTAGATTGAGTCTATTCTTGCTTTTGCTTGCACTTGCTGCTCAGCAGGTGCATTTTGAGGTATGGCAATCATTATATGGGCGGTCTTAAGTTGACCAACAGAATGACGTTTGTCATTAGTTTTCACTAAATGGTATCCAAATCGTGTGCGAATTGGCATTGATATTTTCCCAACAGGGGTTTCAAAAGCAGCACACTCGAAGGGGTAAACCATCTGAAACGCTGAAAAATATCCTAAGCGTCCACCATTGCGTTTTACCGAAGGATCGTCTGAAGTTGCTTTTGCAACGGACTCAAAGGGTTCTCCATCAATAATCCTTTGTCTAATTTTCATCGTTTTTTCATAAATCGCAAGGGTATCCTCGGGTGTGGCTTTTTCGGGTATTGAAATTAAAATATGACTGGCATCAACCTCAAACTTCATCCTCTCGTAAGCCTCGCTAAGTAGTTTTTCTTCAGTTTCCTTATCAGTTAAAAAAGGTTGCACTAATTGCTTACGATAACCATCCAACTCTTTTTTAAAGGCTTCGGTTTTATCCAACTCCATTGCTTTGGCTTCTGCTACTTTCAGCTTGTATATTACAAAAAGTTCAAGGTACTCATCCAAAGATTTCTTGTCCATGTCGCTTACCATCTGATTATTCTTCAGGTAAATACGTTCAAACTCAACACGACTGATCTTTTCGTCGCCAACGGTAAGTAATACTTTTTCATCGTTTTCTTGCCCAAAAATTGAGGTTGCAAAAAAGATAAGGCAAATTGAACTAATAAAAAGTTTTATTTTCATAATTACAATTTTTTAATATTTTATCAAAATGACTGTTAACCTGCTATATAATAATTTGATTGCTACAATGAAGGCCTACTGTAGTTGGGTGCTTCACGGGTAATTGCAACATCGTGTGGATGACTTTCAGTTACTCCTGCATTGGTAATCCTCACAAAATTTGCCTCCTTTAATCGGCTAATACTATCAGCACCACAGTAGCCCATACCAGATCTTAATCCTCCGAGCATTTGGTAAATCACCTCTGCCAATGTACCCTTAAAGGGTACCCTTGCTACAATTCCTTCAGGTACAAGTTTTTGTATGTCGTCTTCCACGTCTTGAAAGTATCGATCCTTTGAACCCTGTTGC
>Ga0334884_1001815_pt1 | contig 29790 bp, 14 predicted proteins | sample GraSluR1_MG_7_FD_207215 | JGI IMG/M metagenome (GOLD analysis project Ga0334884, IMG submission 207215) | Sludge microbial communities from methane-producing bioreactor in Wageningen University, Netherlands - Granular Sludge_12_05 R1 | ecosystem: Engineered > Bioreactor > Anaerobic >...
GATGAGGTCGATGACATTGCGGCCCCGCGGGTCGGAGACGCGGTAGACCTCCTCGGCCTCCACTCCCACCCTGCGCAGCACGCCGGCGGTGCCCCCGGTGGCCACGATCTTGAAGCCGAGCTCGTGCAGGCGCTTGGCCAGGAAGATCACGTCGCGCTTGTCGCGATTGCGCACGCTCAGGAAGATGGTGCCCCGGGTGGGCAGGTCGTGGCCCGCGGCGATGTAGGCTTTGGCGAAGGCGGCGCCGAAGTCGCTGTCCACGCCCATGACCTCGCCGGTGGACTTCATCTCCGGGCCCAGCAGTGGGTCGAAGCCCGAGAACTTGGCGAAGGGGAACACGGGGCACTTCACCGCCGTGTGCGGCGGGTGGATCTCCTCGGTGAACCCCAGGTCGGAGAGTTTGGCGCCGGCCATGACGAGAGCGGCCAGCTTGGCCAGCGGCACACCGATGGCCTTGCTGACGAAGGGCACCGTGCGCGAGGCCCGCGGGTTGACCTCCAGTACGTGGAGTCGCTCGTTCTTGATGGCGTACTGCACGTTGATGAGGCCGCGCACACCCAGCTCGGCGGCGAGGGCCTTCGTCTGGCTGCTGATCTGATCGATCTCGCTCTCGGCCAGACTGAAGGCGGGAAGGACGCAGGCCGAATCACCGGAATGTACGCCCGCCTCCTCGATGTGCTCCATGATCCCGCCGATCACGCAGCGCTCGCCATCGGAGATGGCGTCCACATCCACCTCGACGGCGTCATCCAGGAACTTGTCGATGAGGATGGGGTGTTCGGGGGAGGCCTCCACGGCCAGGCTCATGTAGCGCTCCAGCATGCCGCGGGAGTAGACGATCTCCATGGCCCGGCCGCCGAGGACAAAGGAGGGGCGCACCACCACCGGGTACCCGATGCTCTCCGCCTTGTCGATGGCCTCCTCCACCGAGGTGGCCGTATCGTTTTCCGGCTGGTGGAGGCCCAGCTTGTCCAGAGTGTTCTTGAACAGCTTGCGGTCCTCGGCCCGGGCGATGCTGTCCGGCGTGGTGCCGATGATGGGGACATTGTGCCGCTGCAGAGGTTGGGCGAGGTTCAGCGGCGTCTGACCGCCGAACTGGACGATCACCCCGGAGGGGTCTTCCTTGTCGCAGATGTTGAGCACATCCTCCAGGGTGAGGGGCTCGAAGTACAGCTTGTCGGAGGTGTCGTAGTCGGTGCTGACGGTCTCGGGGTTGCAGTTGACCATGACCGTCTCGTAGCCGGCTTCGCTGAGTGCCATGGCTGCGTGGACACAGCAGTAATCGAACTCAATGCCCTGGCCGATGCGGTTGGGCCCCCCGCCGAGGATGGCGATGTTGCGCTCCGCCCCCGGCCGCGCCTCATCCTCCTGCTCGTAGGTGAGGTAGTAGTAGGGCGTGTAGGCCTCGAACTCGGCGGCGCAGGTGTCCACCAGCTTCACCACGGGCAGCACTCCGAGGTCCTTGCGCAACTGACGGACCTCGTCCTCGCTGCGTCGCGACAGCACGGCGATCTGCTTGTCCGAGAAGCCCGCCTGTTTGAGCTCTCGCAGGTGATTGCGGGAGACCGCGGTGGCCGCCTCGTCCGTGGCCATCTCAGTTCGGTCGGGGCGGAGGTCGGCCAGTTCGTCCTGCATGGCCACGATCTCGCGGATATGGTTGAGAAACCATGGATCGATGCCCGTGATCCGGTACAGCTCCTCGACGCCGGCGCCCACACGCATGGCGCTGCGGAGCTGGAAGAGCCGGTCCGGATGGGGGATGAGGAGCTTGGCACGAAGCTCCTCCATGGGCATCTCGTCATAGTGGCTGCCCTTGCCGTCGGCGCCGAGGCCGAAGCGGCCGATCTCCAACGCGCGGATGGCCTTCTGCAGGGATTCCTTGAAGGTCCGACCGATGGCCATGACCTCCCCGACGGATTTCATCTGGGTCATCAGCGTCGGGTCGGCGCCGGGGAACTTCTCGAAGGCCCAGCGCGGGATCTTGGTCACCACGTAGTCGATGGTGGGCTCGAAGCACGCCGGGGTCTCGCGGGTGATGTCGTTGGCGATCTCGTCCAGCGTATAGCCCACCGCCAGTTTGGCGGCGATCTTGGCGATCGGGAAACCGGTGGCCTTGGAGGCCAGCGCCGAGGAACGGCTGACGCGCGGGTTCATCTCGATGACAACGATCCGCCCATCCGCGGGGTTGACGGCGAACTGGATATTGCTGCCCCCGGTGTCCACTCCGATCTCGCGCATCACCCGGATCGCCAGGTCCCGCATCCTCTGGTACTCATCGTCTGTGAGCGTCTGAGCCGGAGCGACCGTGATCGAATCGCCCGTGTGGATGCCCATGGGGTCGAAGTTCTCGATGGAGCACACGATCACCACATTGTCCCGGGTGTCGCGCATCACCTCCAGCTCGTACTCTTTCCAGCCGATGACGGACTGCTCCACGAGCACCTCGTTCATCGGGCTGGCATCGATCCCCTTGGTGACGGCCTCCTCGAGCTCCTCCATGGTGTGTGCGATGCCGCCGCCGGTACCGCCCAGCGTACTGGAGGGTCGGATGATGAGCGGGAAGCCGATTTGCTCGGCGATGTGCCTGGCCTCGCGGATATTGGAGGCGAAGTCGCTCAGGGGCAGGTCGAGGCCCGCCGCCAGCATGGCGTCCTTGAAAAGCTCCCTGTCCTCCGCCTTCTTGATCGCCTTCCGCTTGGCGCCGATAAGCTCGACGTTGTACCTCGAGAGCACCCCGCGCTCCGAAAGCTGCAGCGCCGCATTCAGACCGGTCTGGCCGCCGAGAGTGGGCAGAAGGGCGTCCGGGCGCTCCAGGGCGATGATCTCGGCGATGGTGTCGGCGTTGATCGGCTCAATGTACGTGCGATCCGCGGTCTCCGGATCGGTCATGATCGTGGCCGGGTTGGAGTTGACCAGGACAACCTGGAACCCCTCCTCCCGCAGGGCCTTGCAGGCCTGGGTTCCGGAGTAGTCAAACTCACAGGCCTGGCCGATGACAATCGGTCCCGAGCCGATGATGAGCACCTTTTCGATGTCGGTGCGTCTGGGCATAGTGTTGGCCTCACGGGTAACGGCGGTCGCGGGTCGCAGGCTGCGAGTCGCGGCGGTCACGGTGGACGGCGGTCGGAAGTCACGGCAGACGGCAGGGCGGCCCTACCCCGGGGGCGCGACGCCCATGGCCTCATCCTTGAGCTGCTGGTTGAATATCTCCCGCGGGTCAGGGATGATGTGCCAGGACTGGAAGCGTACCGGCGCGGTGCTGGGCACGTAGGCCGCGATGCTCTGCGGGTCCACGCGCCAGGTGGTCCCGTCCTGGTATCTCACGGCCTCCAGGAAGATCACCACCGTCCAGGTGCATACCGGCATCCGCATACGCAGCGACCAGCGCCCCTGATCGGTGCCCTGTGGGGCGAGGGCGGCGATGCTGGTGGCGCGGATGGTGTCCAGATAGTCGCCGAAGGCATCGTACGTCGAGACCATGATGCGGTAGGCGTACACGGTCTGGGGGCCGGTGTTCTGGACCTGCAGGAACACGGGCAGTGTGTTCTCGTCCATCGGCCCGGTCCTCTCGGCGTCTGTGGCCCAGGCCGGAGCATCCCAGCCCGCGGCACAGTTGAGTATCGTCACCGGAGGGGCCTGCAGGTTCACCACGCGCACATCCAGATTGGCGACCTGGGCAGTGGCCGTCGCGACGGGGAGTAGGAAGGCGATCGAGGCAATAAGTAGCCGTCTCATGGGACGGACACCTCCTGATTCACACAAATAACGGCGGCCGCAGCGGAGGCGACCACCGTCTCTGACGGGTCCGTGATTCGGCAAGCCAATCAGCCTCCGACCACACACCTCAGACCGTTCTTCTCGACAACCTGTTTGAGTTCCTGCATTTGCTGATCCGTAGGTGGCTCGGTGATGACCTCCGGGCAGGTCAGGCCGAGGGTCTCGTACTTGCCTTCACCGAGGCGGTGGTACTTGAGCAGCTCCACCTGAGGCGGAACCTCGAGCCCGGCGACGACCTGAGCAATGGCGCCCATCTGCTCCGGGGCAGCGTTGTGGTTGGGCACCACCGGCACGCGGATCTGGAGCGCCACCCCCGTTCGGCTCAGGCGCCGCAGGTTGTCCAGGATCAGCACATTACTCTGGCCGGTGGCGCGGAGATGCTCCTCCGGGTCGGCGCTCTTGACGTCGAACAGCACCAGATCGACGAAGGGCAGGACGCGCTCGAAGCGCTCCCAGGGCACGAAGCCACAGGTGTCCAGTGCGCAGTGCAGGCTGCGTGCGTGGGCCTCCCTCAAGAGCGCCTCCGCGAAATCCACCTGCATCAGCGGCTCCCCGCCGGACAGCGTCATGCCGCCGCCCGAGTTCTCGTAAAACGGTCGGTCCTTCTCCACCTCCGCGATGACCTCTTCCACCGTCACCTGCCGACCGTGGAGCACGAGAGCCTCGGCGTAGCACTCCCGTGCGCAGGCGCCGCAGGCCACACACCTGTCGCGGTCGATCTCGATCTTCTCGGGGCCCTTGCTCAGCGCGCCCTGCGGGCAGTTTTGCAGACACTTAAGGCACCCGATGCAATTGCGGGGGAACTGGGCCAGGACCGGGCGGGGGTCCTGGGATTCCGGATTGTGGCACCACGTGCAGCGCAGTGGACAACCCTTGAGAAACACCGTCGTGCGGATGCCGGGCCCGTCGTGAATGGCAAACTTCTTGATATCGAAGATGATTCCAGTGGGCTGCAAGGCCGGCTACTCCCTGTGGGTTTCGAGCTATTCTACCGCCGGGCAAGGGGGGAGTCAACGGCGGACGGGCCCCGTGGCGGCCCGCTTGCGGGAATGTCACAGAGGCGTCGCCATGTCGTCCCCTCGCCGTTGTAGGGCGCGGGCCTGTACCGCGCCGTCTCCTGCCAACCGCGGGCCTTTGCGGCGCCGCGCCGTCTCCTGCAGACTGCGGGCCTGTACCGCGCCCGGCCCGGAAGCCGCCACCGGCCCGCCGCGGCTGTCGTTGGCTACGAGCGACCTACTCCGCCGCGAACTGGAAGGCGTATAGACTGGCGTCTCTGGCGATTCCGCGGACCCTCGTGGGCTTGCCGGCCGGCGCGCTCAGGTCCGCGCCTCCCTTCCACGAGACCACGTGCCGCACGCTGTCACCGGTGATCTCCGCGCAGTCATCCAGCGAGAAACCCGGAATCGGGGCGCCCGCCGCGTCCTGCAGCTCCAGCTTCACGTAGCCTCCGGGACGCACGTCGGCGTTGATCTCCAGACGGTTGCCGGTGAAGACCAGCGGGTGTGTGGTGAACTCCGCCGGCCTCTTGCCGGCGTCCATGGCGACGTAGCCGTCCAGTCTGAGCGTGGACCGCGTGTAGGCGCCGTCCGCGGACACCAGATCGGGGTACACCTGGTTGTGCCGGGTCCGCGAGGCGTGGGTGTACATGGATAGCTCATCGCCGGTACGCAGCACCCCGACCCCGGCATAGATCGTGGCGTCATCCATCTCCCCCGGATTGCCGTTGGCCAGGTACGGCCGTCGCTCGGGCCTTGTCCAGTGCACGCCGTCGCGGCTCACCGCCAGGTGCACGTCGAGATTGTCGCCGGTGTGGTGGTACATGCTGGTGAAGATCAGATAGGCGTTCTCGGCGTAGGGGTACTTGATGGCCGCGTTGTTGTACAGGTCCGCATCGGCCGGGTCGCGCTCGTCGCAGGCCAGAACCTCCTCGGCCGGAGGGAAGCTCAGGAAGCTCTCGCTCTCCGAGCGTCCCACGGTCCGATCAGGCGTCCACAGGCGACAGTAGGTGACATACCTTCCCAGGCGCTCGTCGAAGAAGCACACCGTCTGCGTATCGCTGCTGACCTCCAGGATCGGGCCGCCGGGGCAGGGCGTCCAGTGCAGGCCATCAGGGCTCACGGCCCCGTGCACCGCATACTGCTCCTTGCCGACGGGGCCCAGGTACACGAACTTGTACCTCTGCGCCTCCGGAGCCGTCGGGTCCTTGAACACCGTTCCGCCGTGCACACCTTCGCCGCCGAGGCCGTTGAAGAGGATGTTGTTGTCCGTCGAGCCGTTGAAGGTCTCGATCCCCAGAGAGGGCTTCGTCCAGTGGATGCCGTCGGTGGACTCGGCGTAGCAGTAGCGGGCCTGCAGGTCGCTTGTGTAGCTCTTGTCGTAGGCCTCGTACCACATGCGGTACCGGCCGTCGTCCTCCATCACCGTGCACCAGGCGTTGACGAGGAAGTCCTCCCACGGCTTGTCGGCCACCAGATTGCGCTCTCCGGTCTTGCGCGGGGGGCAGATGCGCCACCACAGGCCGGTGTGGGTCTCGAGGAAGGCGTCATCGAACAAGAGCTGCTTGGCGGAGCCCACGTTGCGAAGATATGGGTAGTCCACGACTGCCTCCTTCGGCCGCTCGAGGCTCAGCACCTCGCCCTCGCCGGCGGGGCCGGTGAGGGTGATGTCGTCCCACGCGGAGACGCCGACATTGCCCACGCTGGAGTACAGCAGAACCACCGCGTACCTGGCCTCCGGCGGGCAGACCTCCGATATCTCGATCTGCTCCCATTGGCCCGTCACGCCACAGCCTCGGTGCACCTCGGAGATCCTCCGGGTGGGCGAGGCGTAGAACTCCAGGTAGAGCCAGCCGTCGCCGGAGCCGTTGTAGACCCACGCCGAGGCCGTGTACTGCCGGCCCGCCACCGCGGGGTAGAACCTGGACTGCAGGGCGCAACTGCCGTCGGGTAGCGAATCGGAGATCCGCACCGCCCGGGTGCCGCCGCGGGAACGGAGGGTGTCCACCTCGATGCTCGTGCCGGGAGGCAGCGGGGGCTCGTACAGGTGCCAGCCCACCGGCGCGCCGTCGGGGCCGACCTCCGGAGCCTCGAAGTCGCCGTTGAGAAACTCCCAGGCACCGGGGAGAGAGGGTGTGCAGGCGGTGCAGGCCAGCAGCAGTACCAGGCTCAATGGGCGCATCGCGTCCTCCGGCGGGCTGGGTGAGTCGGCGGTGGGAGGCCTTCCCCGCCGCGAGCCGTGCGGCCTCCTGCTCTTCGCGGCCTGGAGGTAGTCTCGGCGGCTGCGCCCAACATCCCCTGCAGGAAACTCCCGGCGGACCACGACCCTCCTGCGAGGTGAGCTTCAATGAACGACTCCGTACAGAGAGCCCGAGACGTGGCGCTGAGCCATCTGAACCCCACGAAGGCCGAGCTGGACCGCGGCCTTCGGCTGCATGCCGAGGCCGTCGTGTTCGATTCGTACGGTTTCTCGCCGCGCGCCGCCATCGACGGTGAGGCGCTGGGCGCCGAGATCGAGGCCGGCGCCTCGGACCTGGAGATACAGGACCTCAGCGAAGAGATGAGCATGACCCGCATGGCCCGGGACGAGAGGGAGCGGGCGGAGTTCCAGTGGGCCTGGGAGCAGGCGGGAGTGGACTGCATCTTCCAGAATGCCGGAGAGGAGGGCCAGGACCCGGTGCGGATGATGAAGCGGCTGGCGCGCTTCACCTACGTGACCGACTTCATGTCCGACTTCATCACCAAAGCGGTCGTGCCGCAAGACATCGTCCAGGCCAAGGCCCGGGGGCGCAGGGCCCTGTACTTCACCGCCAACGGTGTGGCCCAGCCCCAGCAGTGGGTAACGGTGGAGGAGGAGTTGGGCCTGATCCGCATCTTCTTCCAGCTCGGAATCCGCATGATGCACCTGACGTACAACCGCAGGAACATGATCGGCGACGGCTGCGCCGAGCCGGCGAACGCGGGGCTCAGCGACTACGGGCGGGCCGTGGTGGCCGAGATGAACCGCGTGGGGGTGATCGTGGACACCGCCCATTCTGGGTGGCAGACGAGCCTGGAGGCGGCGCAGCTCTCCACCGTGCCCATGGTCGCCAGTCACTCCGGCTGCGTGGCCGTCAACAAGCACCACCGCTGCAAGCCGGACGAGGTGATCCGCGCCATCTGCGACACCGGGGGCTACATCGGCATCTGCTGCGTTCCGGCCTTCCTCGGGCGCAGCGGCGACATCAGAGCCCTCCTGGACCACATCGACCACGTGGCCCGGAGCTTCGGGGCCGACCACGTGGCCATCGGCACGGACGTGGCCTACACTTCCTCTCGCTACGCCGAGGAGGCCCGCAAGCTACCCTCGCGACGGCGTTCTCGCAACCCGTGGCGAAGCTTCTGGCAGCCCGATGACGCGCTGTTCTGCGCCGACTGGCAGAAGCCCGAGATGCACCAGAGCCTGGCCTGGACCAACTGGCCGCTGTACACAGTGGGTCTCGTGCAGCGGGGCTACACGGACGAGCAGATCCGCAAGATCATCGGCGGCAACGTTCTTCGCGTAGCGGACGCCGCGCTCCAGGCGGCGGGGCACGGACGGGCGGCTAAGTAGCTCAGGCCGCCACCGGAGGCCCGGCTCCTCTCGTCCGGCCCGTGGTCGTCGGGATGGAACGCCATCGGAGCCCATAGCGCCCGCGCCATACCTGGCGCGGGCGCTATGGGTCCGGGCTGACGGGCAACCGGCACGGTGGAGCCGGTCTAGCCTGCCTTGAGTGCCTTCACTAGCACGTTGTCGAAGAACACCGAGCGCAGCCGGTAGTTGCTGTGGGTCGAGTGCTGCAGGTAGAGGTAGCCCTTGTCGAACTTGGCGCCGAGGTCTTTGACCTCAAGGATCACCTTGTCGTTCTCGGTGATGACGAGGTTGTCCCTGTTCACCTTGATGCTGACCTTCTGCAGCCCGATCTCGCGGCCCGCCTTCTCGTTGGGCCAGCCCTCGGTCATGAGCCGGCGGTTGATGCCGCCGGTCGTGGCCGTCACCCAGCCGCGAGCGGTCTTGCCCGGCGGCACGCCGATGTAGTTGAACTCGATGCTGTCCTTGGCGTCCCGGGGGTTGTCCTGCTCCGTGGGGCAGATCCAGATCCCGGCGGTCATGTAGCAGCCGTTGGACTGCTTGCCCCAGTCGACCTCATAGTTGATCTGGGTCCCTTTGGCCATGTCGACGACCGCGTCCTTGGTTCGCACTCCATGGAACTTGACGGTCTTGTCATCTGTGCCGACACTGGAGGCGGCCAACTGAAGCCGACCGTCCTTGGGAGCTGCGACCTCCTTCTCGAAGTCGTTTTGCACGGTGTGGACCCACTTGGCCTCATCCAGCGTGGCGGCGGCGAAGTCGTCGGAGAAGACGGTGTCGCCCACTCCCGCGGGCAGCGGCGTGGCTTCCTTCGGCGGCTCCTTGTCCTTGTCTCTTGCCTCCGGGGCGGCGAAGTCCTCCGGTTTGGGCTCCTTCGCAAGGTCCTTGTCCGCCGCCTTGCCCTCACCGGGCTTGGGTGCGTCAACCGCCGTTCCGGCCTGAACCGGAGCCTGCGCCGATGGTGTCTGGCAGGACGCCAGCGGCACCAGCAGGACAAGCAACAACGCTCCCAACAACCTGGCCGATGTCCGCTCCTCAGGGCCTGCCATGCACTTGTCAGCTCTCATGCGGTCTCCCTCCTCGTAGGCTTGACCCGGGCAGGACGTCGCAGAGCGCGCCTGCGCTCGGGCACGGATGACCTAGTCTCGGTCCCCACCCACCGGCACGATCCTAACGTTGTCCACGTAGAACTGAGCCGGCACGGTGGCCATGCTGACGAAACCCAGCCAGTTCAGACTATTGAAGCTTCCTCCGCTGACCGGCAGGTTCTCGAAACGCCTCTCGGGGCCGTCCTGCGGCCCGATCGCTACACTGAACCTCCGCCTTGCGCCCTCCCCGAGTTCCGCCCGAATCTCCACGTGTACCCACCGCTCGTGGGGCAGGACGCAGAGCAGTCGGCCTCCCGCCCTGAGCCCCCCGTCGGGCTCGAAGCTGATGCTCGGGCCGGTGCGGCCGGGGGATTCGCCACCGTCACGCCATTCGGTGAACAGTGTCGCGCCGGGCATGAGGTAGATGTCGAAGCTCTGACAGACCTCGCCCTTGCGGAAACCCGGCGTGTAGTACATGTGTGGCTGCCAGGCGTGCGGCAACCCCTCGGCATCGATGAACTCAAGGCTTCGTGTCCCCGCCGCGGCCCGCTTGTCACTGACGCGGATCGAGGCGCCCCGCTCCTCCCCGCTCACCGTGGCTCCCCGCGGCCGCTCTCCCACGGCGGTGTCCTCGAATCCATCGTCCACCGCCACCGGACCCGGGGGCAGGGGAGCCGGCGGGAGCACCGTGGGTGCATGGGCGTAGCGCCCCGGCTCGGCGACCCATTCCGGGTCGCCGTAGAGCCCGACGCCGGAGGTGTCAAGGCTGCGGATACCCAGCCGGGCCGCCGGCGAATCCGGGCCAAAGCGGAAGTCGTAGCTCTGAGGGTCGGCGAACCGCGGGTCGGCGATCAGCGAGTGGCGGTCCAGGCCTCCGCTCTGCCACTGTGCGAAACCCTCGTCGAAGAACGGTACCTCCGGGTCCCTCGGGTTCCAGTACAGATTGTGGTCCCATTCGCCCAGAGGGTCACCGGCCGCGATGCGGGCGTGCAGTGAGTTGCGGGCCATCGGCATGAACAGCGTCCCCTGGGTGAGATAGACGATGTTGTGGGAGAACGCGTTGGGGCGCCGCTCCCAATACGGCCACAGCACCTGTTGGGCCGTGAAAGCGAACACGTTGTTCGAGATCGCGTTCTGATGCCCGCCGTTGTTGTACATGAGCCCGCCGGTGAGGCAGTTGTACACCACATTGTCTTCGATGGCGAACCCGTTGGATGTGGCGTCCAGGTAGATGCCCCAGCCCAGGCCGCTGTAGGGCCACACGTCATGCAGGACGTTGCCGCGCAGGATGCTGCCGGGCGAGTCACCCAGCGTGTAGATCGCCCCGCCGTCGTTGAGGTGGCGGTTCATCACATGGTATACGTGGTTGCGCTCCACAAGGTTGCTGTGACAGCGATTGTAGCCGTCCGACCAGTTCCAGCCCAGCGACATGCCGGAGTACGTGGTATCGTGGATGTCGTTGTGGCTGATGCGGTTGCCGCTGCTTTGGGAGACCCAGATCCCCACTCCGCCCGCATAGACGTGGCCGGTGTCGCAGATGTGGTTGTTGTCGATGAGGTTCTCTGTCGACTCCTCGGCGTCGATCCTGGCAATCGCCGTCTCGCCGATGCGGATGCCGCCGGTGCCGATGTCCCGGATGCGGCACCGCTGTACCCGACAGCCCGTGCAGCCGCGCCGCAGCCACAGGGCGTAGCCACCCACGTGGGAGACCTCGCAGTCCTCGAAGGCGCAGTTGAGTGCTCCATCCAGCGTGATGGCGGCCGGCAGGCCGCTGGAGGCCTGGTGGTCGCTGTGTCCCTCCGGCTCCAAGACCCAGTCCTGATGGCTGAAGGTAAGCCCGCGGAAGGTCACGTTCTGGACGGGCAGCCCGATCGCGGTATCGCCGACGATCTCGACCAGTGAGGTGAGCCGCGGCGCCACCACCTCGGCGGTGCGCATGTCCTCCCCCGGAATCGGCAGGTAGCTCAGTACACCGCTTGCGGTGTCCAGGTACCACTCCCCCGGCTGATCCAGTGCTTCCGGCAGGTTCTCCACATAGTACCTTTGCCGGGGGCCCCAACGCTCGAACGGCCACACCGCCTTCCCGGTGAACCGCACGATCCTCTGGGCCTCGTCCACCGACTCGATGCGGTGGCGGGAGGTCTCCCACGAGTGGTACACCACCACACAGATGTCGCTGAGGTTGTCCCAGTTGCGGAGGTCCTCGTTGGCATAGCGAAACGAGCTATTACCCACCTCGCTGCTCTGACCGGTGGAGGGGGCCAGGGCACCCGGAGCGGGACCGGCCGTGTACATGTACCCCTCGTTGGGTGTTCTGGCGCGGGTGCGGCGCCGACCGTTGACGAAGAGCTGGTTGAAATGCCAGCGACCGTTGGCGACGGAGGGGATCTGGGCTTTCCACACGCCATCCTCGCCCCGGCGCCAGCGCCCGATGCGGCGTCCGCCGCTGAGCACCGGTTTCTCGCCGGGGTAGGCCGCGTAGGTAACGGCGGCGCCACCTGAGCCGTTGTCGGCCAGGGTCAGGCGGAGAGGCTCGCGCATGCGGTAGGTGCCTGCGCGCAGGTAGACGATGGCCTCCACGCCACCCAGCCGCCGCAGGGCGTTCCTGGCGCCGAGGATGCTGGCCAGCGGCCCGTCGGTGAGATCGGCTTGCGGTGTGCTCAGCCGGCCCGTCCAGGTGTCGTCGCCATCGGGCGAGACGTACAGCACGGCCGGCGCGGTCGCACCCGGTGCCGCGAAGAGGTTCAGGAGCGCAAACAGAAGCAAACCGGCGGCCATTGCGACAATCCTCCACCGAAAAGTAAGGCGGGGGCCGAAACCGGACCCATCAGAGTATTCGCCCTGAGCATGATCGCCACCTGTGGGGTGGAGCCGTTCGTTACCTTCGCTCCAAAGGTCCTCCACTGCCTCGGCGGGAAGAACTCTCCCGGTACCACCCGGGCCCACTTTCCCCGGTGACCATGCGCCGCCCGTGGAGGGCAATCATGCGACTGCTACCCGCTCTCGCTCTCATAGCGACCCTTCTCTGCCTGCCTTCCCTGGCCCAGGACGACGGGGACGTTCTGCCCGCGGCCGTGGAAGATGTGCTCGGTACCTCCCCGGACTTCGCCGAGGAGCTTCAGGATGTGGGGCGCTTTCCGGCCACGCTCACCGAACGGCCGGAGCTGGATGTGGTGGGCGTGGACTTCGGCAATGTGGCCACTGACCGCTGGCTGTGGGCCATCCGCTTCGCCGCGCCCTACAGCTTCGAGAACTCAAGCCTGATCCTCTACATCGATACGGACAACGACCCGAGCACCGGGCGGCAGGGCATGGGCTGCGAGTTCATGCTCGCCCACAGACGAGGCGCCCCCGGTGTCACCGCCTTCTCCGCGGATGGCACCAACCTACCCGCACGCGCCCCGCGCATCGCGATCCACGACGGCATCCTGTACATCTGCTTCGACTGTCAGATCGCCCAGGAAGACGGGGCCTCCGTCTTCCGCTACACCGTGCTTTCCGAGATCGCCGATCCCCATGAGAGCGCCGACAGCACCGGATGGCAGCAGGCCCGGGGACCTGCCAATTCGCAGCGAGAGAGGGTGGTTGGCCTGGAAGACATCACTGGGGACGAGAACTTCCGTGTCACCGAGGGTCTGGACCTGATCTGGCAGTTGCAGGCGGACCCCGGCAATGTGGTGATCTCGCCGGTCACCGCCGAGCTTGAGGGCCTCAGGTACTACGACGCCGAGTACCGCTGGCCCGCGGTGACGGGCGGCTCGGGCAAGATCACCGTCACAGTGCCCCGGGCCGGCACCTTCTACCCGGCGGTGGTGGTCTACGACGGCGGTGGCAGGGAAGCCTACGAGCTCTCTGTGGAAGGCAGGCGCCTGGGGCGCTTCGTGGCCAATGAGAATGACCGCCGCCAGCGCATCCACTTCCTCAGCAGTCCGGTGACCTTCGAGGGGGGCGAGGGGCTGTCGGTCCGCGTGGGGGGTGAGGGCAGTCACATCACCGAGGACATCCTGCTGCTGGCCAAGGAGCCCCCCATCCGTGGCCGGAGGTTCGAGCTGTCCCAGGTGGAGGCCGGCTTCGCAAGTGTCGACGGTGTCGACCAGGAACGCATCACCTGGATCACCACCTGGCCCACGGCCTGCACCGTGGAGTACGGCCCGCAGGGCGGCCCACTTTGGCAGGTCACCGAGGAGACGCCTGTGGCCAATCACCGTGTGCACCTCGCCGACCTGCAGCCCGGTCAGACCTACCACTTCACCATCCGCGCCCCCAGACCGGACGGCTCGGTGCTCCAAAGTGAGAGCCAGAGCTTCACCTTCGAGGCGCCCCGGCCCTTCAAAGGAGCCGTGACGCGCGAGCACCTCCCCCTGAATGTCGAGAACCCGTACTCCTCTGCGGTGGCGGCCTTTCCGGTGAACTCCGGGGTGCCCTTCTCCGCCGGCGAGCTGGGCGACCCCGCCCACGTGCGCCTGCTGGCCGTAGACGGCGCCGAGGTGCCGCTGCAGACCAAGGTCGGCGCTCGCTGGCTGGATGGCAGCATCAAATGGCTCCTGGTGAGCTTCATGGCCGATGTGGCCGCCTCCACCACCGCCACCTACGCCCTGGAGTACGGCTCCGATGTTTCGGCGACGCCGAGCGCCTCGCCTCTGCGCCACGCCTGGGATGGCGACCTCCTGCAGGTCGACACGGGCCCTCTGCGCGTGCAGTTCGACCGCCGCCAGTCCGGCTTTCCCAGTCAGGTCTGGGTCGACGCCGACGGCGACGGCACCTTCGCCGACAACGAGGCCCTGGCTCCGGAGCGGCTCATGGGCGTCCAGCTCTACCGGGAGCCCGGAGATCCGTACAGCACCAACAACCCTCCGGAGAGCATCCAGATCGAGGAGGCCGGGCCGGTGCGCACGGTGGTCAAGGTCACCGGCCACCACCTCAGCGAGGGCGGCGAGCCCTACTTCGCCTACACCAACCGCTTCGAGTTCTACTCCGGCTCCCCCTTCGTCCGGGCCTACACCACCTTCGGCGTCGACCACGAAGGGCCCGAGTTCACCACCCTGGAGCAACTCGGGCTCCACATCCCGCTGGATCGCGGCAGAGACTGGACCTGGACGGTGGGCATGGGCAGGGGCCAGGAGCTCAGCGGCCGCGAGCCCCTGAGCCTGATGCAGCTTCACGATGACGCCTACAGCATCGACCCGTACCCCGAGCAAGAGGCCCACACCGAGCGAGCCGACGGCTGGATCGACCTCTCCAGCGAGGACTTCGGCCTCACCGTCGCGGTCCGGGACTTCTGGCAGCTCTACCCCAAGGGCTTTCGCGTCGCCGACAATGAGCTCATCGTGGACCTGTGCCCCGACTTCCCCGGGGGCACCTACGACGACTGCAGCAAGCTGGACGAGATCAAGCTGTACTACTACCTGATGGGCGGGAAGTACAAGCTCAAGCGCGGGATGCAGAAGCAGCACGAGCTGATGCTCTACTTCCACCCCGGCCGCATCGACGAGGCGGCGCGGCGGACGGCGGAGCTGTTCCAGGAGCCCCTCATCGCCGCCTGTACCCCGGAGCGGTACTGCACCACGAAGGTCTTCGGCGAGGTGCTTCCCGCTACCGCCGGGCGGTTCCCCGAGTACGAGGAAGTCTGCGAGAAGGTGTTTGGCAACTACACCCGGCATCAGCAAAGCAGTCGCGGCTACGGGATGCTGAACTACGGCGACCAGTTCGGGGAGCGCAGGGTGAACTGGGCCAACGGGGAATACGACCACCACCACGCCTTCCTGATGCAGTTTGGCCGCACCGCCGACCGCAGGTGGTACTTCCTGGGAGAGAAGGCGGCCCGCCACGCCATTGATGTGGACACCTGTCACTACGGCCCCCGCGCCGGAGGCGTGTACATCCACTCCATGGGCCATGTGGGCGGATACTTCACCGAGAAGTACGAGGGCGAAGGCATCCCCGGGGCCGGGTTCACCCCCAGTCACACCTGGACGGAGGGCTTCTACGACTGGTATGCCCTGAGCGGGGATCCCACCTCGGCCAGGAACGCCGCCGAGGTCGCCGACTATTACGGCGGGGCGTATCTGAACAACTACGACTACTCCAATTGCCGCGACAACGGCTGGCACCTGCTCCTGACCATCGCCGCCTTCCGGGCCACCGGCGACCCGTACTACCTCAATGCCGCCCGCATCATCGTGGAGCGTACCCTGGAGCGCCAGACCCCCGGTGGCGGCTGGCACCGCCAGATGGTCCCCGGCCACTGCCACTGCATGCCCCGCCACCGCGGGGAGGCCAACTTCATGCTGGGAGTGCTGGCCAATGGACTGGAGGAGTTCTACAACGAGGTGCCCGACCCCCGGGTGGCCGAGGCCGTCATCGGCGGCGCCAAGCAGGCCGTGGCGGAGCTGTGGGTCCCGGAGGTGGACGGCTTCCGCTATACGTCCTGTCCCGAGATGAAGGGCTACATCGCCAACAACGACATGACCGCCGAGGTGCTCTTCTTCGCCTACCGCCTGGGCGGAGACCCGCAGTACGGAGAGATCGCCATGCGGGCCATGAGGGCGGCCTTCGATGGCGGCATCGGCTCCATCGCCCATCTGCGCTGGACCCACCATATCATCTACAACATGGACCTGCTGCGCCGCGAGGGCCTCGGCCTCGACGGCGAAAAGCAGGCCGCGCTCTATCTGCTGAAGGATGATGACCACCCTTTTGACTTCAGGCTGTGCCGCCTGAGCGTCGAGCCCGCCGACCTGACCGGTGCGGCCACGGTGATCCTGCCCACAGGGGAGCGGGTTGATTGTGATGCCCTCGGCGGCTTCCCTCTGCCGGAGGCGCCGGCGGGGCTGTACTCGGTGCAGGTCCGGGCCCTGGGCGAGCCGTGGCTCCCGCTCACGGAGCTGCGGCAGTGCGCCCTGGCCGTCGCCACGCCCTGCTCCCTCCGGCTGGGGAGGTTTCCCGGCCTGCTGAACCTCCTCCCGGCCCCAGGGGCGCCGCGGCAGACGGTGAGGGTCAAGGCAGAGGGCTCGGTCAGAGCCGAGCTGCGCAGTGGGGAGGAGGTAGTCGACCGGGCCGAGGGGGCGGCGGGCGAGGTCATCACACTGCGCCACGAGGCGTCCGACGGCGGGCCGCTACGGCTCAGCCTCGCCGGTGAGGGCGTCGCGCAGGTGCGCCTCGGCGGGATGCGGCCCCATGTGGCGTTCTATCCGGCGCAGCCCTTTGACCCCTCCCGGCCGCGGGTGCGGGTCGAGGGGCCCCGCGCCCTTGCTCCCGGCGAGAGCGATGTGACTCTCCGGGCGGTCGTCTCCGATCTTGAGGGCGATGTGGAGACCATCGTCTGGGAGTTCCCGGACGGAACCCGGGAGGAGGGCGAGCAGGTGACCCATCGCTTCGTCACAGGCGGGGCGCAGGTTGTACGGGTGACGGTCACAGACCGGCGGGGCCATCGATCCGCGGCCACCCACGCCATCGTTGCCCCGCCGCCGGAGCTGGCGAGCATCCCGGCCGACCGGGTCACCAAGATCGAGGCCGAGGACTTCTCCGAGCAGGGCCTGGCGGAGGTGAAGGTCTACGATCGCATCGGCAATAGTGGGCGGATGATCACCTACTGGCACGGAACCCTCGGCCACTGGCTGCAGTGGACGGTGCCCGTCGCCATTGAGGGCGACTACCGCATCTATCTGCGCTACGCCACCGATTCGGAGAACACCCGGCGCTGCCTGACCATCGACGGTGCCTCACCGGGGAGGGCCTTCGATGACATGGCGATCCCCGCCAGCGGGGGCTTCTGCACGGAGCGGGACGACTGGGCCTACTACTCCGCCGGTGGGGAAGCTACGGTGCCTCTCACCGTCGGCGAGCACACACTGCGCATGGCGAACCTGGGCGATGGTCTTGCGCTGGATTACCTGCTACTGGTGATGCAATAGCGCCGCTCGACCGCTCCACGCCGTCCACGGGGAGGGGCCTGCACGGCCCTGCAGCCACCCCTCCCCTCGCCGTGTCCAGCCGTTCGCCTTCCCTCGCCGTTCTCAGGTGTTCTCGGCCGTTTTCCGTATTGAGTCATTCGCCTTTCCTCGTCGTTCTCCGTGGAACTCCGTGCTCTCCGTGTCTCCGTGGTCTGACGTTCGACGTTCGCCTCCCCTCGCCGTTCTCGGGTGTTTTCCGGTGTTCTCCGCCGTTTTCCGTATTGAGTCATTCGCCTTTCCTCGCCGCTCTCCGTGGAACTCCGTGCTCTCTGTGTCTCCGTGGTCTGACGTTGGATGTTCGCCTCTCCTCTCGTCGCCTCTCCTCTCCTCTTCTCTCTCTCTTCATTTCTCTCTCATCTCGAAAAAGTATTGACAAGCTCCGGGGGGGGCGTAGACTATGAGCATTGCCGCACCCATGCCACATCGTCGCACGCGACGGGCGGGTGCAGGGCGCACATTCCTATCATTGCACACCGGCCCGCCGTGACTTCGCTCCGGACGCGAAGGAGGCGGGCTTTGTGTTTCGTGGTTCCGCGGTCCCCGCAGTCGTCCTCGCTCTGCTCGTATGTTGCCTCCCTTGTCGCGCCACACCGGTCTTCACCGGCTCGCAGATCGCCGTTGCCATCGTTTTGCCCCACGTGCCGGAGGAGGCAAGGATGAGTGTCACGCTGGATGGCGCGGGAGTGGCGGAGTTCTCAGTTGGCGAGGGCGGCGCCGTGATCGCGATGCCCGCGGACACGAAGGCGCCCCACGGCATTGGCGTCTCCGTCTACGATCCCCAGGTCCACTCCCGCCTCCTGTATTCCCGCTCCGTGAGCTTCACCTGCGCCGAGGCGGCCGCCGCTGGCCATACCCGACTGACCTTCGGCCTCGACGGCGTCCGCTGGGAGCCCGTGGCCGGGAAGGCGCCGGAGCAGGTGGAAGCGAGCACCTGGGACCCCCGGGCGACCACAGAGGCCCTGCCGGGAAGGGAATGGCCCATGGGCGAACCGCGGGCCACGGTCTCCCTGCCCGCAGAGGCTGCGGCGGGCACGAAGGGGACGCACGTCATCGTCTCCGTGCAGAACCCAACCGAGGCGCCGGTACGCGTTCTGGCCGCCGGACTGCGCCTCGCCCTGGCAGGCAACGACACCACGAACCGGTTCTTCGTCCTTCCCGCTTCCGCCCTGCCTGCGGCCATCCCGCCCCAGGGAAACGCCGGGCTGCGCTTCCGCCTGGACAGCTTCGATGACACCCCGTCCGGGAGCTACGATGTCACGCCGCTGGTCGTCTACGCGTCCGCCGAGGCGGACCTCCTCACCGCAGGAGGGTTCGAGGAGGAGGCCGTGCTGCAGCGCGCCGATGAGGGCGCCGGTTGGCTGCTGCCGACAGGTGCCCCGGAGGACCTGGGCAGCGCCACGGCTCTCGGCGGCGGGAGTAGGCAGGAGCTTGCGGACCGCGTGGCCGACTGGCACGATTTCGCGAAGCTGAGCTTCAGCAACGACGCCCGCGTTGTCACCCAGGGAAGCGGACTGCTGGAGGCGAGCTTCGCCAAGGCGCCCGCCGGCGTCGTGCCGGTGGCGAGGCAGACCATCGCAGGACTGCAGCCGGGCGAGAGGTACCTGCTGCTCACCGACTCCTGGGGCGGCAACGGGGTGTCTGTGGAGTTGGCCGACGCGCAGGGGCGGGCGGTGGCCGGCGAGGAGCGCAACTTCTCGGGCTTCTGGTGGCGGCATACGGTGGGCAACTGGCGCGGGCGGGCGCTGTCTTTGGTCGCTCCCCCCGATGCGGGGACCGCCACGGTCTCGCTCCTGGCCCAGGGGGAGAAGAGCTGGTGGGACAACGTCTTCCTCGGCCCCGAGAGCGCGCTGAAGCTGGCCGCCACCACGCCGGCGCCTCTGACGCTCACCGCCCCGACCAACACGGACAGCGATGTGGTGTACCTGGGCGAGGACCGACAGACGGGCGGCAACTGGGTGGGCAACTACGGCTCGCACTGCTGGATTCTGTGCGCCATGTCGGCGCCGCGGGACATGGTGGGCGGGCAGGTCAAAGCCATCAAGTGCCACCATGACGACATGTCCCGGGCCTACGCCAATGAGACCATCCGCGTCACGGGGGAGGGCGAGCTGCGCTACGCCTCGTGGACGGGGGACCCAACGGATGTCCGCACCCGCCACTGGATCGGCGTCATGCGCTCCGAGGAGCCCCGCGCCCCGGAGAACCCGCAGTGGGGCTACCGGACCTATGCTTCCTGGGACGAGCACGGAGAGGTTCATCCCACCGACGCCTGGGGCAAGGACCTGTACGTGAGGCTGCAGATGCCCGAGGGCCTCTGGCGCCTGAGCCTGTACTTCATCGACTGGGACTGGCACAGCGCGCCGTATCCCCGCGCCCACCGGCTCTCGTTCCTCGACGCGGCCGGGAAGGAGACGTGCACCGCCCGGGTCGCGGACTTCGGCCAGGGCGTCTACAAGGTCTTCGGCATCCACGGCGGGAGAGACGTGCTCCTTCGCATCCGGAAGGACTTCTCCGCCACCGTGGTGCTGTCGGGGGTGTTCCTGGACCGAATCGAGCCCTACACCACCCCGCCCGCCTCCAGCCCCGCGACGCGCCCGATGGCCGGGCGCCTCTCGGACCGCCTGGCACAGATGGCGAAGCTGGCCGAGGACGACCCCCGCGCCTTCCTCCGCGCCCTGCCCTCGTACGCGGAGATGGCCACCTGGGCCATGGAGGACGGCGGCGGCAATACGCCGCAGGGCCTCTTCGGCCGTCGGGTGCAATATGAGCTGCTGGGGCGGACGGGCGTGCATCTGCAGCAGGAGGCCGGGGCCTTCGTGGGCTTCGCGGAGGCTCTGCAGCGAGCCGGCGACGCGGCCCCGGACGCCTTCGAGGTGCTGAAGCGTCTGGGGGACGAGGCCTTTGGTGCGGGTGACCTGCGCCATGCGGAGATGGCGTACGACGCGACGCTGGCGGCGCAGGCCAAGAGACTGACGGGCAAGGACCTGGCCGAGGCCTACCGGGAGCGTGCCGAGCTGTTCCGCGTCTGCCATCCCCGCTATGCCATGGACAAGCTGCGCGAGTGCCTGCGGGTGGCGGAGAAGCTGGGGCCGAAGCGGGAAGCGGCGTACCTCAAGAGCATTCTGGGGCCAACAGTCGCCACGGCCAACGACGACTATAAGCAGGGACGGGGGCTCGTCCGGGTGCAGTATGCTCTCCCCACCGTGCTCTACCGCCGCCTGGAGGACCTGCTGGGCTACGCCGCCTTCTCCCGGCAGGACCGGGAGAACCTGATGACCTGCCGCATGCGGCAGACGTGGTACACCCTGGGGTGGGAGGAGCTGGCCGCCGAGCAGGAGCGGCTCATCGCCGACATCCCGGAGGCCGAGCTGAAAGGCGAATTGATCACGCTACTGGTCCGCTCGTATGACGTGCTGGCCCAGAGCGACCCGGCGTACGTGGACAAGGCGGCCCGGTTGTGCGAGAAGCTCCGTGAGCCCCGGCCCGACGGGGACTGGAGCCTGGACAGCTACTTCCGCCCGGCGCGCATCTACTACAGGGCACAGCGATGGAAGGAGGCCAGAGACTGCTTCGCAAAGGTCGCGGAGATCCGTCCGGGAAGCCCGGAGGCCGAGGAATCCAGGCGGATGCTGGCGGACATCGAGAAGCGTCTACCCGGGGAGTGAGGGTACCATGAGACAAGGGCAAGCCGCACTCATCGTGGTCGCGTTGTGGTTGGTGATGGGAGCCGTTGGACCGTCGCAGGCAGAAGTGACCTGGGATACCGGCTGTGCAATCGAGGCAGAGCTCGAGAACAAGGAGATCGACCTACCCATCAGCCTCGTCAGCCCGTCAACGGATACAATGACGTGCACGCCCAACGACCTCGACCACTGGATCGACCCAGAGGAGGCCATCCCGCTGGACGAGGGCGAAGCCCCGGATTCGTGGGCCAACTGGGAAGAGGGCAAGTGCTGGTGGGGGACGGAAGGAGGCCAGGTCACTTGCGACGGCTGGACGACCACATGGACTGCCCCCGCGACCGGCGGCGGCTACTTCCGGCTGGGGTGCTCCGTTGATGACCTGCCTCTGCCGTGCTCGCGAGGCACGCGTGAGGATGGTCGCATCGAGGTGGGGACGGAGCCGGTAGGTGGCGGAGGCGGAGGAGGTCCGAGGCACCCCGCCGGGTTCTCCGCGACGCTGGAGTTCTATGAGAATGACGGGCAGGCCGTGGTAGGTGGCCTCGTCTTCCCCAATGACTGGGGACTGAACATCAGGAACACCGCCGAGCCCCTCGAGGCCGAGGGGTTCTTCAAGAAGGTCCAGTGGGTCGCGCGCATCACCCCAGGCGACTGCCCTGGCGCCGTCTTCAACTGGGTGCAGATGCTGATAGGCGAGACAGTTGAAGACGATGTCGTCACATCGCGACACACCGACTGGGAGGACGACAGTCCCATTGGAGGGTGGAAGACCGATGGTATGGATGCCGCTGGGAAGGTCTACATGATTGACGGACCCGGCTATCTCATCGAGGCTCTCACCCTGCCTCCAGGGACGCACTACAAACGCATGAACCAGCCGTTTCACCCTAATGCGCCGGTGCGCTTCTACAATGAACTCTGGTATAGGGGGAAGCGCATCAGCACCAACCACGGTGATCACGGGTCTGGCGACTGGGAGCGCAGGCTGATGATGCTGAAGGAAGCCGGGGGATTCTGGATCGCCCCTGTGAACCAATGACCTTCTCGCCTGGGCAGTCCCCGTGTACTCAGTCGGGGGAACGCGGGCTGTCCGCGCCGCACTCGCGCGCTGTGGGAGGGGACGCCGCGCGGCACGCTGCCCTCGTCTTCATCGCGCTGGCGCTCTGGCGCGTAGCGGCATTCGCGGCCGACAGCGCCTCTTTCGATGATTGCGTCCGTGAACGCGAGCGCTGCGGCACGGTCCTGCTGACAGTCATCTCAATGCCGGATGAGGCGGTGCCACCCAGCACGAGGGGCGAGGCGATTCGCCTCGCCGGGTACCTGCGCCCATCGGACCCGAGTCTACTCGCGTGTCTGTGCGGCAAGCTTGCGTTCACTACACTGCCCAACGGGGGGTACGTTGACGCCCGCCGTTGGGCGACGGTCTTCCCCACCAACTACGCCATCGCGGAGGTAGGGCTTCCTGCCGTGCCGGGCCTGCTGTCCGCGATGCGGAAGCCTCTCAAAGCCGGGGTGTACCGTGGCTCCGCAAACTCACGCGCACGCGAGGCGTTCGGGGGCTTCATGGGCCACTGCGGTGCGGCGGTCATCGAGTTCGCCCGCGATGCGGAACCGGACCGTGCCGCCGCAACGGCGCTTGACGCCGCGGTCGCCGCATGTCCGAGGGAGTTCCGGCTGTCGCTCCAGGAGCTCATGCCCCGCACCTTCGACCTTCCCGAGCCGTACAAGCTCTATCCCGACCCCGAGGAACTGAAGCAGGCACTGCTTTCGGAAGACGACGCCATCCGCCACGCCGCCCTGTCCGGCGTGCTGCGTACCTACAAGGAGCATGCCAAAGCGCTCACCGACCTCATCGCCGCCGAAGGGCCTGCGGACCTGGATGTCATCGAGGCCATCGGGCAACTGCGCCCGCGGCAGGAGGAGGCCGTGCAGGCGGTCCTGGGCGAGCTTCAGGAGACCGTACGCCACGACCCGATGGACGGGAAGCACGAGGAGGCCCTGGTCACCGCCCTGGCCAAGATCGGCTGCCCGGGGGTGAGGGCCTGCGTCAACCTGCTGAAGACGGAAGAGGACAAGCGGGTGGAGAAGGCCTGTGTGCGCGTGCTGTGGTTCGCGCTGGGCCAGTTCGGTGACGACTGGCTACTGGCGGAGGCCCAGTACGGCGATGGGCGCGAGGACTACGCGGAGAGGCTGACGGCGGTGGCGGAGCGCTGGAAGCGCCTGTTCAAGGGCGGCGGAATCTGGAACCTGTCGTGAACCGACGGTCCCCGGGCTTTCGCGGCTCGGGGGCCGCGTTGCTCCCGTGCCTGGAGGCCCCACATGAGGATGGCCAGTCATCGCTCAAGCGCGTTGATCGGTCTAGTGGCCATCTGTGCCGCGACGCAAGGCCTCAGCGCCCCACCCTCGGGCGACCCCATCGCCTCCCGGGAGGCCATCATCGCCTCGGCCAAGACCGTCCTTCAGGAGGGCGACGACATCCCCTTCGACCGCGCGCGAGAGGCGATCGGCGCTATTGGGTACACGAGGGCCGAGGATGCCGGGAGTGTCAGGCTGCTCGTTGGGCGGCTCACGTGCGAGGAGCGGGTTCCCTCCGTGCGGTATGCGGACGGCGTGCGCTTCGCCGAGGAGTACCGGCCCACGCCGTATGCCCTGGCCCGCATCGGCCTCCCGGCGCTTCCGGCGCTGCTTTCGGTGATCGCGTCCGAGGGCAGTTCGGAGCTGCAGGTCGCGCGAGCCGAGGAGGCCGTCAAGCAGATGCTGCAGCGCGAAGCGACCCTCTGGTACGAACAGGCCGCCGCCGAAGCGCCCGCCGAGTCAGGCGCTGCGCGGCGCTTGCGGGCCGCGGCGGAGAGCCTACGGGACGAGCCCGCGCTCCCGCCCACCGGCAGACGCATGCTGTTCTCGCTGATCACCTGGGGCAACGCGGGGCCTCCGCCCGACGACCTCGCTGCCGGGATCGCCTCCCCGGACGAGGCCACACGCCGGGCGGCGCTGGACGGACTGAGACATCGGCGCGATGCCGACATCCGGGCCCTCGCCAAGCTCGTGGGTGATCCGGAATGTGCCCGCCGGGAGCGGGCGGAGGCCGCGACGGCCCTGGGCCGCATGCGCGCGGTGGCCGGCGGGGGCTCCGAGGGCCCTGCCCTGCTCGCTCTCCTGGCCGAGGAGCGATTGCGGCCCGGCAAGCCCTTGACCGAGGCCGAGACCCCGGCGGCGTTGGCGCTGGTGCGCATCGGCGTGCCGGAGGCGCCGTCTATGGTGGAGACCATCGCCCACGGCGAGGCCCAACTGCGCACCAACTGCGCCGGCGTACTGGCGACCATGCTCGGGCGCTACGCCAGGGCGTGGCTGGAGGCAGCGGCCAATACCGCCGACAGCGAAGTGGCCGCCCGGCGCATCAGGGCGGAGCTTGCCACCTGGGCGGGGCAGTTCACCGGGGAGGGGTACTGGGCGGAGGGTGGGCAGTAGGCGGGCAGGGACGGCCGTGGGAGGCGAGATGGAAGCCCGGCGGCCGAGGAATCCAGGCGGATGCCGGCGGAGATCGGGAAGCATCTGCCCGGGGAGTGAGGGTATGATGAGACAGGGACACGCCGCGTTTGTGGTGGTTGCATTGTGGGTCGGGATGACCGGCCTCGTGATGGCCGAGCCCATATGGGATACGGGGATCATGATGGACGGGGAGCTGGAGTACAAGGAGATCGTGCTGGCAATCAGCCTGGAGGGCCCCTCGACGGACACGATGACCTGTAACCCGCGGGACTCCGACCACTGGATCGATCCTCACCAGTCTCTGGGGCAGGGTGAGGGCGACGACCCGGACACCTGGGCCGGTTGGGAAGAGAGCAAATGCCGGTGGTCCACCGGCGGCGGTACCGTCACTCAGGGCGACTGGACCACGACATGGACCGCACCGGCAGACCAGGGGGGCGAGTTCCCGCTGTCCTGTGCCATTGAGGACCTGCCAAAGGCCTGCAGCAGGGGCACGCGGGACGATGCCCGGGCGTACGCGGGGACCGGCTAGCTGTGCGGGGCGGCATGCAGATGGCGGTGCCCCTCCACGGCGAGGGGTGTGTGGTGTCCGTTGCCGTCTTGGAACTCACATTATGCATGAACGCCCGGGAGACACATTTGGCCATTGCCACGTTCGGAACGGTCGAGGTACTGCCGTTCTCCCCCCTCCTCCCGTCTCCGCCGGCCGTTTGGCGGAGTACAAGCGGCTCGAAGAGACGCCGAGAGGCGGGGCCGGGGGGGGTGAGGCGACGTGATTCGGCGCCCGCCCGGAACCTGCATAATCTGAGTCGGAAGACCGCGGGCACGGTTGCGGGTCCTGATCGACGCTGCCTACCCACAGAAGGCGGCCACTTCCTTCCTCGCCGCTCTCGGTGTTCTCCGCCGTTCTCCGCGTCTCTGTGTCTCTGTGGTGAGACGTCTGCCGTTCTCCGTGGAACTCCGTGCTCTCCGTGTCTCCGTGGTGAGACGTTCGCCGTTCCCCGCTCCGGCTATTCCCACTCTACCACATACCGGCCCGCTCCCGTCTTGCCCACCTTGAAGCTCACCGCTGTACCCTCGACCTGTGCCTCCACCGCTCCCATGTCCTCCTGTGTCAGGGCCGCCAGGGCGCGGACGCTGACCTTTTCCGGGTCCACCCGGGCCCCGGGCACGATCTGGGTCACATCCAGCCGGACGCTGAACTCCCTGTCCCGCGGATAGGGCAAGACCACCAGCTTGCCGTCGCTCTTCTCAACCTTCACCGAACCATCGGTGGCGATCTTGCCTAAGTCGACCATCGTACCGGCCGGGTTGAGGTGGGCGGTGAAGTCGGCCTGCTGCACCTCGGTGGAGGCGGGCAGCTCGTCAGGCGGGATGAGGCGGATGTCGGTGATCTCGCCGTTCTCGCGGGCCAAGACCAGACGGCCCAGCAGGATCCGGCTCCCACCGGCCTCCCTGCCACGGAGGGCGAGCCGTCCGCCCTCGTTGAACAGGCCGATGACCACATCGAAGGTGTCAAAGCTGTCGGTCTTGACCTGGATCTCGTAGGGCCCGTCGACCAGCGTCTCGCCGGCGCGCCACCGGCTGGTCGGCTTGGGCAACCCGTGGTCCTGCTGGAACTCGATGTCCTGGTTGCCTGCCTCCCTCTGCTTGTTGGTGAAATGCACGAAGCAGTTGTAGTCGGTCTCGAGTGCAGTCTGCACATCCCACTCATAGGTGAGGCGGATCTTGTCCTCACCCAGATACTCGAAGTCGCGGATGCGCGGCTCCACTGCGGCCCGCGCCTTCAGATAGGGCATGTGGAAGTGAGTCCGCGCATCGCAAAACAGGTACTCGGGGCACTCGACGTAGTCGGCGAAGGCGCCGTCGCGCAGCGTGGTGCAGACCTCGGTGTCTGGCCCGAGAGCCAGATAGCCCCATTGGGGCAGGATGCGGCCCTCGACCTCCCAGGCTTCCTCGGCCCAGTTCACCCACACCGTGAGCCCGGAGGCGTAGCGGATGCGCTGCCGATCGCGCTGGTTCATGGGGAGCGCGACGCTCGCGGTGACGAACTGCCCATCTACCTCGTACACGATCTCCACCGCTCGGGAGGCCCCGTAGAGGGCCTGCACCGGGTGGGTCATGTGGTGCTCCCTGGCCACCCACTGGATGTTGTCCGTCTGCGAGGAGCCGATGAAGCCCACATGCCCGTAGGCGATCTCCTGGGCGCGGTACTTGTCCACTTGCTCCACCGTGCCGGTGTCCAGGCCCAGGCTGTGGTCGTAGCCCCGCTCGAACCAGCGCTCGTAGTAGCCCATGCCGTGGTTCACCATCTGGGGGTGGATCTTGAGCAGATCGAAGTCCACAAACGCCTGATGGTGCTCGCCGCCGGCGACCTGGGCCTCGACGCCGTCGCACTTGCCGGCCCAGTAGAAGTGGTTGGCCCCCTCGCCAAAGAGCGGGCCCTCGTGGGTATCGCGCATGTATTGGAAAAGCTCGCCGTCGTACTTCACTTTGGCAAGCGCCATGGCCGCCATGGGCTGATCGGCCTCGTGGTCCAGTTGGTGCCACGGCGGGACGCAGGTGTGCACATCCAGGTACGCGGCATTGGTGGCGAAACGCCGGTGGATCTCGGGCGAGTTGTCCCTGGCGTACCCCAGCGCGCGGTTGCACTTGAGCCCGAAGCTCTGCACTCCGGTGCCGGCGTTGAACCACGCGGGCGACGGCGTCCCATCGGCACGCAGCACCCTCGCCGAGGGGTCGTACGAGGGGGCATCGGGGTACAGGTCGATGTAGTTCTCATGCAGGGACCACACGTAGCCGCAGTCATTGGCCGCGCGCCCAAACTCCACCATCCCCTCATCGCCACCGAAGCTCGCATTGGCCGGGAGATGGTCGGGCAGCTTCACGTCATACCCGTAGCACTGCCAGACGTGGGAGATGATGGCCATGTGATCCACGCCGTTGTCCTTCAGGGCGCGCAGGTTCTCGGCATCGCCTTCGTAGGTGCCCTTGTGGTGGTCCCAGATGTCCAGCATGATGCGGGGGGCCAGCAGCTCCAGATAGGGCGAGGGCGGGTTGGGAATGTTGGGCAGCACCTCGTGCACGCTGGGCGATACGGAGACATACCCGGACTCAAGCAGCGTGTTGCGGGTACCGTCGGTCCGGGGCGCATAGCTCGCCACGCCCTGGGGGCAGGTGGAGGCGTGGGAGACGGTCCAATCCAGGTATCTGCAGACGTAGAGCTGCTGGTCGGGGAGGTACTCGAGGTTGCCCACCATGTAGGGCACCGAGTAGGTGGTGCGCAGCGGGGCACCGCCCACGTGGCCGAGACTGAACTGCGAGACCTGCGGGCCGTCACACCGCACGGCAACCGTCAGCGCCTTGCCCCGGATGCCGAGGTCCCAGTGAACGTCCACAGGGCCTCCGGCAGTGGCGTACGTCCACACCAGGTGGAGGCCGGAGCCGTCGGGGCTCAGGGCGGAGGATGACAGCGTGCCCTCGGTCAGGGCAGAGGTCACGGTCTGGTCTCCAGCCTGTTGCACCACCGTGCAGCCACCCCCCTGCGCCGGGCGGAGTGTGGTGCCGTCATCCACCCTTGCCGTCACATCATCCAGAGTCCCGGTCTGCGGTCGATAGACGTACTGCACCCGACAGTCGTCGGCCTCGTAGGTGAATACGTAGTCGCCGTCGCCGGACTGGGTGACGGAGTTGCGGAAGGCCAGCAGGTTCCCGGGCACCACTCCGCCAGTCGGGTCGTTGGCGAGCTTCTGCAGGTCGGCCCCGGCCACGGCCGTGTAGGCGCGGGTGGAGGTGAGCCGCTGCAGCTTCGCGGTGCGAGAGCTCTGGACGGTGCCGGCCTGGATCTTGGCCTCGCCGAAGTACGAGTAGTCCCACGAGGCGTCGTCCGCAGGCCCCGGCTCGGTCTGCAGGCGGAGCGTGACCTGTCGCCCGGCATACGGCGAGAGGTCGAACGAATGGTCCTGCCACTCGGCCCTGTCGTGGTGTGTATGCAGAAGTTCCGTGGGTCCGGTGTCCTGCACAATGTAGGCACCGAAGGTGACCCCATCGCTCTTTCCGGGCACGGCGACATCCGGCTGCATGGCGATACCGAAGGACAACGTGATGGGGCGGACGTCGGGCAGTTGCAGGCGGTAGTCCACCCAGACCTTGCCGGGCGGGACCCGCCAGGGGCTGTGCAGCAGGATGGCGTCGCGCCCGAGGACCGCGGTGCGCGGCACGTAGGAGATGCCGCTTTGGCCCTCGAAGTGCCCGGTCCACGAGGGCGGCATCACCACGGGCTGCGAGCCTTCGGACTGGTAACTCACAGTGTACAGCCCGATGTCGCCCAGGGCGGTCTCACCCGGCGGCAGGGGAACCCCTGCCTCTTGAGCCAAGGCGGTGAGGGGCGCGATCGAGAGCAGGAGGAAGGCACAGATGCCGGCACCGGACATGCGGTACACACCTCTTCGGCGGGGATGTCCCGGCGTGGACTGTGCCGGGCGGAGTGGTCAAACCGAGCGGATCAAGACCCATGGCATCATGCTGCCGGTGACGCCAAGGGCGGCCTGAGGGAGGCTACTTGTTGTGATGCTTGCATCCGCGATCGCGCTGGTGCTGGTGTTCTTGCTGGGTCTGCTACTGGATCGTCTTGATGCCGCTTCCGGGCAGGGCCAGAAGGCCTTTGCGCGACTGAGTCTCGCCCAGGGGAAGGCCAAGCCGCGCGCCCGGCACCGCCCGGATCTGCAGCACATCGCGCAGGTGTGGAAGAGGTAGGCCCGCCGGCGCGGTGCGGCGGGTCAGCGGGTCGCCACGCGGTCCTCCGGACCTGACGGCCAACGGCAATGGCGGCGCCCTCACCCCCGGCCCGCGTACCCCGCCAGACGGCGGCGCGGACGGGAGCAGGGGAGCACAGCCAACGGCATGCGGGCGGTCTACGCCTTCGTCAGTAGCACCGTGGCGATCTGCCATGGCTCCAGCATCAGGGTAAGCGCGCGGCCCTCGAGTTCCACCGCCGCCACGACGGGCTCGAGGTTGAGGTCGGTGCGGATGGGATTGGCCAGACCCTCCGGGACCATGATCGCCGCCTCGGCCGGGCGCCCCAGGCTCTCATACACCCGCAGCACGTATCCCTCCTGGACCTCGTAGAAGGCCGACAGACGCACGGAGGGCGGCCAGATTGCCAGTTGGTCTCCCGGCGGCACCGCGGGCGGCGCCTCC
>Ga0334884_1001818_pt1 | contig 29768 bp, 24 predicted proteins | sample GraSluR1_MG_7_FD_207215 | JGI IMG/M metagenome (GOLD analysis project Ga0334884, IMG submission 207215) | Sludge microbial communities from methane-producing bioreactor in Wageningen University, Netherlands - Granular Sludge_12_05 R1 | ecosystem: Engineered > Bioreactor > Anaerobic >...
ACCGCCTCCACGCCTGGATAGTCCCGCCGTATCACGTATAAAAAAACGCGGCGACAATCGCATCCCGGCTCGTCGCAGAACATCTCGCACAGGGCGTACTCGCCCGGCGGTAACGGGCCGCCAGCGCCGGGCGGGACCGTGATCGTCCTTGTTTCTCGTTCCGCTATCTCAGGAAAGTAATCATGGAAGAAAACATAAGGCATCCGGGCGTCCTGTTGATTGAAGTCTGTCGAAGATTGCGCGGGCTGCGGTCATTATTCCGGCAAGGCCGGAAGCTTGTGCAGTGCCGCTACGTAACGCGTTTCGTTGTATGGCTTGCGCTGTTTCAGCACAGCCCATACTTCGGAGACCAGTGCGCAGCCGATGAGTCTTTTCGCTTCGTCTTCATCGTATCCCTCCTCAAGCAGACGAGCAAGGGTCTGCCGCGTCTCGGGCGGCGTATTGTCCCGAATCTGATTGTCAACTATCTCCATAATCACTGCCTTGGCGTACGGATTCGTTTCCATGATACAGTCCCTCGAATTCGGGTTACACGGCGCTCTTGCCACCTGCCCGACCACGTGAGCTATTATAGCCCGTTTCACTTGTGCGACAACCCCCTTGTTTGGCCGCGGGACCGCTGCGCCACGTTTTTTCGCGGGAATCCGGCGGCTGCCTGGTGGTGGTGGATGTGTGCGGCTTAGGTGCGGGGGTGGTGGATCGTCTCGTTCCTGCCCATCGATAAGGCCGGCAAGGCGTCGGATGCGGAGAAGTACTTTAACCTGCGGGCGGTGGTGTGGTGCACGGCGGCGGATATGTTTGCCGACGGCGACGTGGAATTGAAAAACGTCGAGCCGCAACTGCGGGGCCAGCTTGCCACGCCGACGTACGAATTCCGCAACGGCCGCATCCTGATCGAGTCCAAGGCGGACATCAAGCAGCGGTTGGGCCGCAGTCCGGACCGGGCGGATGCGTATGTGAACGGATTGTATGCGCTGCAATTTGTCGAGGGTGAACTGGTCGGCGGGCGGGATGGTTATGAGGGGTTTGAAGATGAGGGTATTTACGGCGGGAGGCACTCAGCTATGGCGATGTGAGTGGAAGTAGTGGAGTAGTGGAGGAGTGCAGTCGTTGTAGTAGCCAAGTAGTCAAATAGACGAGTAGCGGTTTTTGGTAACCCATAAACCTGTCTTCTTAAGGATGCAAATGTACAGGTAAAGGCACGCAAAGCCAGGCAGAAGGCTAAACAGATGAAGGAAATGTAGTGGGCCGTCCTTGGTGGCAGGCAGAAAGACTATGAGAGCAAGAGACGTAAGGACCATCGGTATTACTAAGACGAAGGGAATCATGGCTCTCAAAAAGCCCAGACGGACAAGTTGTGCGAAGAACGACGAGGTAGTCATGAATGGCCCGTGTGCTCAGAGTTTTCGTTTGGCGAAGCATCACCTCTATGGAAGGAACGCCTGTCTCTGAAGAGGCTTACAATTATGCGCGGAGTGCTTATGAGCAAGTATAGTGTGCCCCAGTCTGCCACGATGGCTAATAAAGCGTATGGTCTGGTGGCTTCGAAGCCGGCTAATCCGACGCCAAGGAAAAAGGCTCCGACGAGTGGTGGGGTTGGATGCGGATCAGTGCCCTTAAGTCTGTCCCTGACAGCCTGGTAGAACCAAATCCAATTGGCCAGGCAGATAATGCCACCGAGCAGCAGGGATAAGAACGAATAGATTCTCATATGAGTTTTATAGCATCAAGTTGGATAAGTGTCAACGCTGGTTATGAGTGAAGTTGAACGTCTGAATCTGGTTAGGGACTACTGGAAGCATGCGGATACGGGTCTGCGTGATGAGCGGGACCGCATGCAGGCGGGGTTCAACTTCTATGTGGGCAACCAGTGGGATGCGGCGGACCTGGAGAAATTAGCCGCCGAGAAGCGGCCGGGCGTGCCAGGGCATGCCCGTGCCACATCACGGTTTTCCGGTGATCGCCGGGTAGAGGGTCCAAGGGCCGGGGGTTAGTTGGAGGCAGGCGGCGGCGGAGTGTTCGGGGACGGTGAGGTCGATGGCGCTGTCGGAGTCTTTTTGGCGGGCTTGCCAAAAATCGGGGGTTAGGTCGGTTATCAGGATGCGGGCGGGGTTGCCGGCGGGGACGGTGAATTCGACCGGGGCGGGTGAGGGGGTGTTGTCTTTGCGGAGGAGGACGAGCCATGTTGTGTCGGGGGCTTCGATGATGCAGCCGATTCGGTCGGCGGTTTCGGTATATTTCACCGGGAGGCGCGAGGGGGATTTGGTGTCGGTTGTCTGGATGACGTTGAGGAAGAGGTCTTCTGTGCGGGGGGTCTTGGGGGAGAGTTCGATGCGCCAGGCGCCGGGTTCCATTGAGGAGCGGGCGAGTGCAGCGGGTTCGACGTTGTTGGCGTAGTTCGTGCCGAAGACGTAGAACTCTTTGCCTGGGCCGCCGACTTTGGCGAGGTCGGCGTTGTCGGGTTTGGGCAGCAGTGTGTCGAGGATGAGTCGGCCGGAGTCGCCGTGCCGGGTGCAGTCGACGAGGGCGGAAGGGCCGTCGATCTCCGGTTCTTCCTGGGTGTGGAGGAGCCAGTACTTGCGGAAGGCGGGGTCGGCGCTCGCGACGCGGTCGAAGACGATCAGTGCGGCGGGGACTTGCGGATTCCGGAGATTCAGGAAGACGAAGGAGCGCGTGACCTGCTTGACTTTGGGTCCGTAGGCGGCGGTGATGTCACCCTGGAGGAGCGTGTAGTCGGGCGTTTGGGGGTCGGGGCCGAAACCGTGGGCGATAACCTTGCCGGTGCGGTAGGCGTTCTTCGGGTCGAGGAGGACTTCGAGGGTGCGGGGTTCGGAGCGGCCGTTGGGGAGGCGCTGGCCGCCGTCGTTGCCAAAACCCTTGCGGCCGAAGTCTTCGGCGGGGTCGTGGACGAGCAGGCTGTTATGGGCGATGGTGCGCCAGTAGTAGTTTGCGCAATGGGGGCTGCCGTATTGGCCGGACGAGCCGGAGTACAGGCCGGAGTCGATGGCGAGTGCGCCTTTGTAGTAGATCTGGAATGCGCCGGCGTCGAGGTGCTGGTGGTTGGCGAAGTTGTACTCGTTGATTTTCATCTCGGCGATGACCGAGTTGTCGTCCCAGCCGGTGCGGGCGACCATCCAACCGAAGGGGAAGCCCGCGTAGCGGGACATCGGCAGGGTGGCGATGGGGACGGGTTTGAGGTCGGGGTCGCGCCAGAGGACTTCGAAGATCGTCTCGTTGCCGCCGCTTTCGCCTTGGCGGATGTGCTGGTCCAGCAGCACGCCGTCGTGATAGTAGCTTGCTGTGAGGACCGTGCCGATGTACTGGCTCCAGGGTCGGCCGCGGGGGGCGCTGGAGGCGAAGGTGTCGCCGGCGCGGAGGCGCTGGCCGTCGGGGCGGGTGGCGTAGATCCAGTAATATGGCACGAATTGCTGCTGGGGGTTGTAGACGTTGGGGACGCCGAGACGGTCGAAGATCCAGAGGGGGTAGGTGTCCCAACTGTAGCGATGGGGGCCGTAGGAGTCGCCCTGGTGGTAGGCATGGCCGGGGTAGAACCAGTTGCGCACCGGGAGGTGTTCGCGGAAGAAGCGGCCGGCGGCGAGGCGGTACATTTCTGGGGATTCGTCATAGATGGCGATGCCTGCCGAGAGCATGTCGCGCATGATCATGGCTTCGGAGGCGTGGCCGGTGACGGAGCCCTGGCGGGTGGGGGGATAGCCGCATTCCTGGGTCTTGGCGAGGCGGATGAGTTCTTTGATGAACGCCTGTTTCTGCTCGGCGGTCAGCAGGGAGCAGCACCAGTCGTAGACGATCGCGCCGGTGACCATCATGCGGCCGGTGGCGCGGCAGGCGTCCTGGCGGTCGGCGAGTTCGCATTTCTGCAGGAGGGGCAGGGCGGCGGCGATGGTGGCGCGGCCGAGCGCGGCGTCGCGGGTGATAAGGTATTGGAGGGCGTCCCATTCGACTTTCATTTGGGGCGAGCGTTTGGCCTGCGATTGCAGGCGTTCGACGGCGGGTTGGAGGGCGGGGGCGGTGAGGCGCTGCGACAAATGCGGGACATGTTCGGCGCGGAGGTAGAGGCGCGGGTGTTCGGCAGGCGGCGTGGGGATGCGCGTGCCTTCGGCATCTTGCCATTGGAGTTGTGCGTTGGCGGGCAGATTTGCGGCGATGAGGGCGACGGCGATGAAGGCGATTGTCGTGTGTTTCGGTTTCATGTTGTCGTTCCTTTTCAAGATGTCATGGGTGCCGTGCGAGTCGGTGGGTGTGAATCTGCCGCGCTGCGCGACGAAAACTGGTGCCTGTCCCTATTATTGGGGGAGGCACCATGAGAGGCGTTTTGCGAAGTCGGATTGGAAGTCGGGGCGGTGGCAGCTTACGGTGTGGCGGGGGTCCTGGCCGTTGAAGGGGAGGTCTCGCCAGATGCCGTCGGGGGCTTTTTGGAATCGGCCGCCCCAGCCGGGTTTGGCGGGGTCGGCGGGATCGTTGCCGCCTTGGGGGAGGAAGAAGAACCATGAGGGGGTGTCGCCTTCCTTGAGGCAGGCGTGGGGGTTTGGTGCGGTCCATGTCTTTGTGGGGTAGAGGGCGCCGAGGGGGCCTTTGCTTCTTACATTCTGGTCGATCCATTCGCGGGAGGTGAGGGATTCGTCGCCGGTGAGGTACATGCCGCGGAAGGTTGCCAGGCGTCGGTCAGTGCCGGGGAGGGCTTTGGTGAGGATGTAGAACATGCCGGGGAATTCGGCGTGCATCCAGTCTGCGATGCCATCCTGGTCTGCGATGTCGTAGACGCGGAAGAGCTTGAGGAAGGCGGCGAGGGCGGCTGGGCCGCGGTCGTGTTTGACTCGCCAGAGGGCCTGGGCGAGGTCGGTCTGGCCGCCCCAGATGGCGATGTTGAGGGGGCGATCGGGCGTGCCGGCGTCGATGCGTTCGATGAGCCAGCGCGAGGCGTCGGTGTCGTGTGCGTCGCCGATGTATTTGCGGCCGCGGTTGTGGTTGCCGGATTTGATCATGTCGAGGAGTGCGGCGGTTTCGGGCCAGCCTTCGGCGCGGCGGAGGAGGTTGGGGCGGATTTGGCCGTAAGCGAGGACGATTTCGCGGATGAGGTCGGGGCGGGTTACGGCGGTCTTGAGTTCGCCGGGGGTGCCGGAGGCTGTGGCGAGGAGGCCTTCGATGACGAATTCGTTGCTGTAGGTCATGAGGCGGATCATGGATTGCTGGTCGTCGGGGTCGCCGCCGATGTCGGTGAGGATCATGAGGCGGGGGCGGGGGTCGGCGCTGGGCGCAGGCGGTGCGGCAGGGGGTGCGGGATGGGGCGAGTCGGCGGTGATCATTGCGGCGAGTCGGGCGCGGGCGGCTTCATATTCGGCGGGGTCTCTGTTCCAGTCGAACCATGATTGGGTGAGGGATCGGACGACGGCCAGGGCTTCGTTCTTCTTGCCCATGCGTTCGAGGATGGCGAGGTATTCGTAGTCCTCGATTGCGTCGCGGAGAGCTTTGAGGCGGATGGTGGGTACGATGCCGTCATAGCCGAGGTCGCGGGCGGGGTAGACGAGGGAGCCTTCGCCGTGGAAGACGATGGCTTTGGGGCCCTGCTGGGGTCGGCCGCTGCCGGTGTAGAAGGGGGCTTTGGTCCAGGGGTCTTCGGTTTGGCGCCAGTAGGACATTCCGCCCCAGTAGAGGAGGCCTTTGATTTCGTCGCGCCAGGCCATCCATGCGGGTAGGCGGTAGTTGAGGAGTGGGTAGTCGATGTGCCACCAGGGTGTGGGCAGGAGCTGGCAGAGGGCGGTGTAGGTCCAGATGGTCTCGCCGAGAGCGCGGCGGGCGGCGGCTTTATCGGGTCGGTGGAGGGAGAAGAGGGGGCACCAGATGTCGACGGCTCCGTAGAGGTCGTCCCAGGCGGAGTCTGCGCCGCGGTTGCCGGGCTCGGTCCATGTCTGCTCGACGACCATGACCTTGGCGGCGGAGTCGAAGCGGCGGATGGCGCGGCCCCAGGTCTGGACGTAACGGTAGTCTTCTTCGGTGTTGGGTTCGTCCTTGAGGTAGATATAGAGGACGACGTGTGGGCGGTCGAGTTGTGCGGCGGCGGCGTCAAAGGCGGCGAGCCATGCGCGGAGGCGGTCGGACTGGGCTTCGGGGTCCTTGATGACGGAGGATGGGTGGGGGAGTTGGAGGGCGTTTACATTATAGCGGTCGATGAATTGGCGGAGGGCGTCGAGTTGGGCGGCGGGGATTTCGAATGAGCCGTCGGATAGGGCGACAGGGCGAAGCATTTCGGAGGGCGGGGCGGCGTTGAAGCGGTGCTGGCTGAGGGTGAGGGCGCACTGTTCTTCGACGCGGGGCCAGTCGGGGGCGGGGAGCTTGTTGTCGCGATACCAGGTGCGCATACGCTGGGCGGGGGAGCCGAAGGCGGTTACGAGCGAGGGGGTTCGGGGGAGGGTGAAGTTCCAGACAGTGAGGGCGACGGGGATGTCGCGGGTCTGGTTGTCGGCGGAGGTGAGGCGATACGTGCCTTTGTAGATGCCGGGCGGGGTATCGGCGGGGACGCAGCAGTCGATCCAGAGGCCGTGGGTTTCGTCGGCGGGGAGGTCGAAGGGGAGGGCTTTGAAGCGTTCGGGGTGTGTTTCTTTGGGGGGGAGGACCGGTTCGGCGGGGATGAGCGGGTCGGGGTACCAGTCGGGTTTGAAGTCGGTATTGCGGTGTGTGGGGATTTCGAGGTGCAATTGGTGCTGGCGGTAGAGGCGTGTGTTGGATGCGTCGATGGTGCGGCCGGCGGGGCCGTGGAGCGGGGCGGGTTGTATGTTGAGGCCGGGGACGGGTCGGTCGGAGCGGACGAGGACCTGGAAGGCGACCCATTCGTTGCGGGCGGCGGCGATGTTGACGGCGAGGGTGTCCTGCGGCGGGTCGCCGCGGAGGACGTGGCGGGTATCGGTGATGGTCCAGACACGGCACTCAGGGTAGGCTGCTGGGGTGATTAGGAACATGATTGCGGCGGCAATCGCAGGGGTGAGTTTTGTGTTCATCGGGCTTCCTCCGGGAGTTACCTTTGATTTTTGGCGGATATCCTGATGCAACTCGCTCAGATACGACGATACGCCAGAGTCAATTATATCTCACGAGGATATGGTTTCAAGGGACGGGGTTGTAGTTCAGCAATTACGGTATGTCGACATTTGGTTCGTGCGGATTTCGGAGGGGTTGGGGCGGTGCGATGAGTTAACAAAGGCGGGTTAACAGCCGATTCTGTGGTTGTGACGGACACCTTATGAGAGACAACTGATGAGGAATTAACCATGCCCAAGGCTAAAGATGTGATGAGTTGTGAAGTTGTGTATGTAACCAAGGACACGCCGATGGTGGAGGCTGCTAATCTTCTGGTTATGAATGATATTACCGGTATTCCGGTGGTCGATGAGGAGCAGCGGCTGGTGGGGATAATTACCGAGAAGGACATCCTTGATCTTTATCACGTGATGCAATACGCAAACGACCGGAAGGTCGGCAGTTCGATGTCTCGCGAAGTGGTGAGCTTTGACGTTAATGACGATCTGGATGATATATGCATGTGTCTTAGAGATAGTTATTTCAGGCGCGTGCCGATTACGTCGGAGGGTCGGCTTGTGGGGGTTGTCAGCCGGCGCGATCTGATTCTGCACGTGCTTCGCACGAAGCGGATGCACGAGGATGCGTGGGCCTGATCTTTGCGGCCGTGACTTTGTGGGGTCAAGGCCGCTTGCGGTAGGTTAGCGTTATTACACCGGGGCGTTCGGGGATTTGTATTGGTAGTCCCTTGTGGAGGAGGTCTTTGCCTCGGGCGGTTATTGTGTGGTCTGTGTCGATGTTTGTGAGGGTGTATTCGGCATTGGGGTCGAGGCCATGCAGGGTTAGGCGTGCGGATTCGTAGAAGCTTTCGTGTCGGCGGAATGCCTGGATCATGCCCTCGCCCGCTTCGGGGCGGTCGAACTGCCAAGCCATCCATGCGGCGGGGTCGCGTGTCCAGGGTGTGAGCGGGTAGAAGTCGCCTTAGTAGTTGGGGGCGACGGTGTGCCATTGGGCGAGGCGGCGGCGGGAGTTTTCTTGCTGGAACCAAACGGGTGGGATAACACGGGCAAGATGCCCATGCCACGGATGACCGTGCCACGAGCGCCGCCAGGATTGGTTGTGGGGCACCAAGTCTGAATTTGGTCTTTTTGGAGTTGACTTTTGGGTGGTCGGGGTGTAGACTTAAGGGGCTCGAATTCGCGGCGGGCGAGAGAATTGGCGGCGTGTTGGAGGCGGAAGTCCAAGGCATGTCCACAATGGCAGGAGGATTTGCGGTTTTTTCCATGAGATGTAATGGGCCGTGCGGCTGACGTTGGGATTTGTTGCCGCCGTATTGTCTATGTGCCAGGTGAAGCATATCGGGTAACATATTTGCTCAAGGGTTATTCCTGTGAGGAGAAATACAATGCGATGTATGAGGGCGATTCTGGTTTTGTTGATGTCTTGTTCGGTGTTCGGCAAGGATGATCCTTTTTACTTCAGTGAAAAGGGCACGGTGATCAGCGAGATCGAGCTGAAGATCGGAGATTCTCGCGGCATCGAGATCGCGGCGGCCGAGCTGGTCGGGTATGACGTGCTTCTGACGTTCGAGGGCGACAAATCGCTGGGCGAGTTTTTGTTGCATACGGTTATGCCTGACGCAGGGGCCGGAGCGTATGCGCAATTGGTCAGTCAGAGGCCATGGCAGTGTATGCTTCATGTGCCGCGTCCGGTGAGAGCGGGGGTGCATTTTGTATTCAAATACGAAGCGACACAGGTGGGGCAGACGAGGCTTCTGCTTGACTACGGGACCGGATCGATTGCGCTTTCGATTAACGTTCTGCCTGAGCCGACGGGGACTGGGTTTGTTTATCAGGGGCGGCTGCACGAAGCGGGCGAACCGGCGACGGGTCTTTATGACTTTCAGTTCAGGCTGTTTTATTCGTCGACAGGCGGGCAGATTCAGGGCGAGGCGGTAACTTGCAATAATGTAACCGTTACTAACGGGTATTTCAGCGTGCTGGTGGATCCGGCGGGGGGTGACGCGGAGTTTTATAACTGGGACGCTTACTGGCTGGAGATACTGGTGCGTCCCGGGGGCAGCAGCGGCACTTATGTTGCGCTTCGGCCGCGGCAGAGGCTCAACGCGGCTCCGTATGCGGTAACGGCGGCGACATTGGCAGGTGCGGCGGCGGAGTCATTTGCAGGCGTCGAGCATGAGCATGACGGCGGGGCGATTACGTCGGGGATAGTCGAGGAGGCGTTTATTGATCCGGCGATTGCGCGCGTGGAGGATGTTGCGGCGGGTCTTGCGGGGAGGGCGCTTGTGAACCATACGCACAGGGCGACGGATATAACGGCGGGAATAATCGGCGAGGCTTTTATTGATTCGTCAATTACGCGGGATAGCGAGCTTGCGGCGGCGCTATTGGGCAAGTCGAACGTGGGGCACAGTCATTCGGCGGGCGACATCATTTCGGGCGTGCTCAGCGAGTCGCTGATACCCAGCAGCATCGCGCGGGACTCTGAGATACGGTGGGATCGTCTTATTGGGATTCCGTCGGGCTTTGCGGATGGAATAGACGACGTGGGGGTTACCAGCGTTACTGCGGGGACAGGTCTTTCGGGCGGCGGTACGGGCGGTGTTGTTATTCTTAATGTTGAGGTTCCGCTGGTATTGAGCAGCGAGTGGTCGACGCCCGTTATCAAGGCGACGAGCTCGATGCAGGAGGGTCACGGGATTGAGGCGGTTGCCGAAGGCGCGTCTGGACGGGCGGTGTACGGAAAGGCGATAAACGTTACCGCGGCGGCTACCGGCTACGGCGGTTATTTTGAGACTGCCAGCGGCAAGGGCAGGGCGGTGTATGGTATTGCCACGAGCACCGCGGGCACCGCCGAGACGTACGGGGGATACTTTGAGACGACCAGCAATAAGGGGGCGGGCGTTCGCGGTGTGGCGACGAGCGCAGCGGGCGGCGAATCGGGTCCCTTCAGCTACGGAGGCGATTTCGAGAGCGCCAGTGAGGGCGGGGCGGGCGTGCGCGGCGTGGCGACCAACGCAGGGAGGGGCTATGGAGGCTATTTCGAAAGTGCTGCCGCCGGCGGTGCGGCTGTGCGCGGGGTTGCGACCAGCACAAGCAGTGCCGAATTCGGTCCGTACAGCTACGGCGGATATTTCGAGTCATCGGCGTGGACCGGCGCGGCCGTTTTGGGTCATGCAAAGGCAACGGCACAAAACGGAGTGAGCATTGGGGGCCAGTTCACTTCGGATGCGGGGCGCGGGTATGGTTTGTGGAGTGTTGCAAACGGTTTCAAAGGGACGGGCATATACGCAAAATCGGACGGCGACGAGGGTAAAGGGGGACACTTTGAATGTAGAGGGACCACTGGTACGGGGATCTATGCACGGGGCGGGGCACAGGGTTATGCGGCCATCCTTCGGGGCAGGGTCTTGATTGAAGACGTTTCGACGGGTGATCCGGTGATTGAGCTTGGCAAGGGGTTGGATTACGCGGAAGGATTCGACGTGTCGGCGGCAGAGGCGCCGGCGGCCGGTACGGTAATGGTGATCGATGGTTTGAATCCGGGCAAACTTGCCGTGAGCGGCAGTTCTTACGACACGAAGGTTGCAGGGATTGTAGCCGGCGCGCAAGGGATCGGTTCGGGAGTGCGATTGGGGGCGGGCCAGTTCGACTGCGACGTGGCACTGGCGGGGCGGGTGTACTGCAACGTGGATGCCAGCGAGGTCGGCGTCGAGGCGGGTGACCTGCTTACCACGTCGGACGTTCCGGGTCATGCGATGAAGGCGACCGACTACGAGAAGGGGCGCGGCGCGATCTTAGGCAAGGCAATGGAGCCGTTGGAAAAAGGCAAGACCGGACAGATCCTTGTACTGGTTACCCTGCAGTAGGAAAGGCGGTGAAGCCATGAGATGGAAGACAGCAGTTATAATGCTCGGGGCTTTGTTGGCGGTGCTGCCGGGGCAGGAGGCAATTGGCAGGAGGGTTTCCGTGGATGAGGCCCGCGTAATAGCGAAGAACTGGGTGCGGCTGGTTGTCTCGGAGAAAGGGAGCTGGGGCGACCATGAAACAGGCGAGGTTGGTGATATTCAGCCATTAGGACGCGGGGGCAGGCAGTCAGGTTTTTTGTGCAGTGTCGAGCCGGCGGGATACATTGTTGTTTCGCTGCACAAGGGTCTTGCTCCGGTGAAGGTTTACTCGACGGACAGCGATCTGGATCCGACTTCGGATCGCGGCATGAGCGATCTGATCAAGCGGAAGATGGAACGAGTGATACAGGCAGTCGAAAGAGTAACCGGCAAGCAGATCGACGATGTGTCGGAAGACCTGATAAAGCGTGCGCTGGAGGTCGACTACAGCGAGTCATCGAAGATTCTGTCTGAGCCTGATATGGTCATTGTGCCGCCGAGCAAGTCGCAGACGAAGTCGCTGTGGAGCGCAATGATGTATACGCCGGGCACGGCGATGTTAGAGACTCTCTGGCACCAGGGACCGCCATACAACGATCAGTGTCCTCAGGAAGGGTGCGGTTGGCCGGAATACAATTACTGGAATAACCGTGCGCTGGTCGGGTGCGTGGCTACGGCGGGTGCTCAGGTTCTTCGGTATTGGCGATGGCCGCCATCGGGCTCGGACGGAGTTGTCATTCCCTGGAAGGATATGCGACAGTACTACAACTTTGTTTATTTTGAGCCCACAAACTTGAGCTATTTCTGGACGGAACAAGGGGCTGCGACAACAGCCGAGCTGGAAGCGGTGGCGTGGCTTTCTCGCCGCGTGGGGGTCAAAGTTGATATGGATTACGATTGTGATGAGTCGGGAGCGGACACATACGACATGGAGGGCGTGTTTCAGTCGGACTACTATTACAGCAATTCGTGCAGCCGCAAGGACCGGGATGATTATACGGCCAATTCGTGGTGGTCCATGCTTGTCAATCAGTTCAACGCCAACCGTCCAGTGCTTTACCGTGTAGAAAATCACGCAATCGTCCTGGACGGGCACCAGACGCTGACCGGCGGAATCCGTCAGTATCACACCAACTACGGCTGGGGCGGTACGGCCTGGTACACGCTGGACGGGCTTCACCTCGGGGGTATCGACGAGGAATATGCGCTTGTGGATATAGTTCCGAGCAGGGCGCTGGACAATACCCTTGAAGGCAGCTACGAATGGTCGCTTTGGCCTCTTTACTATTTTGACAAGGACGCTCACGGGACATCCGCGAATTTCGATGCGGGTCTAAAGCTGCAGATTCTTAATCCGGGCCTGATCATCGAGGGTCGCGGAAGCGGGGATGAGGCGCTGGTTTTTGCAGGCAGCAATGAGTTGGACCCTGATTTACACTTCTTTCAACTGCATACGGTTTTCTATTATCATGGCGATGAGGAAGGCAAGACACGTCTGAAGATTTATGATGGCGAGATACGGATTAAGAATTATGGTCAGATTGTTTTCCATGACTGAGTGCGGTGTGTGAAATGAAGGCAACAGTGAGGGATTGACGATGACTGGATTGTCAGAGGTTGGCATTTTGGCGTGCAGGAGAAGCTTATTAGCGATTCTGGCGTTGTCTATTGTTGGCGGCGGGGCATTGGGTCAGACAGGCGGCGACTACGAGCTGACATGGAGCACTATTGATGGCGGCGGAGGCATGAGTTCCGGCGGCGACTATGTGCTTATGGGGACAATAGGCCAGCCGGACGCGGGCCGGGTAATGGAGGGCGGCGAATTCACATTGAACGGCGGCTTCTGGGCGGGCAGCTTCGGGTGCGTGGTGAACCTGACGGACCTTGCGTTGTTCTGCTCGCAATGGCTGGACACGGGCATCGGTCTGGCGGCCGATCTGGACGAGAGCCTCAATGTCGACCTGATCGACTTCAGCATTTTCGCATTGTGGTGGCTTGAGGTTTGCCCGGGGGACTGGCCCTTTAAGTAGCAGAGACTGAGCCCTGTACGTTTATGCAGGTTGGTGTGTGGTCAGGAATGGTCGAAGACCATTTTCTGGACTTCTACTCCTTCTATTTGCTGGAGTTTGGAGGCGAGTTCTTCGCATGGCTGGTGTGGGCCGACCATTTCGAGGATGAGCAGGCCGTTGGGTGAGCAGAAGCCTTGTCCTGCTTCGTGGAGTCCGAGTCGGGTTTTGATGCTGCATCCGTATTCGGTGAGGAGCTGCTGGACCTGGGAGACATGGTGTACGCGGTCGGTGATATGAACGCCGAGGATGAAGTGATCTTGCATTGACATTTTATATCTCCTTTTTTATTGTCGGGCCCGGCACATCAGGCTGTATTACGCCAATGAGTGACTGTTTACCGCGTTTCGGCTGCGATTGCAAGGGGTTTTTGGGCGGGGCTTTGTTGCGAGGGCAGATGTTGTGGGGCCGCGGCGGTTCTGGTATAGTGTTTGTGTTGCGTGATGCTTATTGGCGAGTGTTTTGATAGGGAGTATGCGATGAGACGGTTGGCGATCGTAATGGTGGCAGCGCTTTTTGGGTATGGTTCGGGTCTGGTTCGGGGGGCGGAGAAGTCGTGGGTTGTTTACGAGGGCAAGAGCGGGGCGGGGGTCGGCAAGCATATTGTTTTTCTGGTTGGGGATGAGGAGTACCGGTCTGAGGAGTCGATGCCGATGATGGCGAAGATTCTGGCGAAGCGGCATGGTTTCAAGTGCACGGTGCTGATTGCGGTTAACAAGGAGAGCGGGCAGATCGATCCTGTTACGGTGGATCATATTCCGGGGCTGGAGGCGCTTGCGGGGGCGGATTTGATGGTTATGTATTTGCGGTTTCGTGAGCTGCCGGATGAGCAGATGAAGCATATTATCGATTATACGAATTCGGGTCGGCCGATGGTCGGGCTGCGGACTTCGACACATGCGTTTTTCTACAGGAAGAACTTGAAGAGTCCTTATGCGAAGTACAGTTGGACGGGGACGCCGCTGAAGGGGGGGTACGGGCGGCAGGTTTTCGGCGAGACGTGGATCAATCATTATGGGCATCACAACGTGGAGAGCACGCGTGGGGTTATCGCGGAGGGGATGGAGGGGCATCCGATCGTGCGGGGCGTTGAGGATATCTGGGGGGAGTCGGATGTTTATGGGCTGACGACTTTGGAGGGTGATTGCGTGCCTTTGGTGATGGGGGTGGTGCTCAAGGGGATGAAGCCGACTGACGAGGCGAATACCGCGAAGCCGCCGGTGCCGGTTGCGTGGACGAAGAGTTATACGGGTGAGACAGGGAAGACGTCGCGGGTGTTGACGACGACGATGGGGCATTCGTTTGACTTTCTGAGCGAGGGATTTCGTCGGCTGCTGGTGAACGGCTGCTATTGGGCAATGGGTATGGAGGATAAGATCGCGGCGAAGAGCGACGTTCGGATCGTGGGGAAATATGAGCCGAGCAAGATCGGGTTCGGCAAGCATCGGCAAGGTGTGAAGCCGGTCGACCTTGCGATTGTGGGGGAGTGAGTTTTTCTTGCAGGGATTGGCGAGTGGATGTAGAGTATTGGGCGGGCGTTTCACTCCGGGCTCTTGCTTTTAACTCCTGCAGGTCCCCTGCGTTTAGTTCCTTGACGTGCATGGCAATCCTTTCGTTTTTCAGGAAGTATGCCACACAATAAAAGATGGCGCAAGGCTAAAATAGCTCGCGCGTCTTGCATGACTTGTCTCCAATACGCAACATTGCGATAAGTCAATATAACAAAGTCGCTTACATCGCGCCATCAAAAAATGTCGCACACTTGTCACGTCGAATGTCGTAGCAGAAAAGGGTGTCGTGGTATCGCAGGTAGAGGCGGCCGTCCAGGATGACGGGGTGGGTCCATGCATCTCGGACTTTTTTTTCAGTGAGGGAGAAGCGCCCTTTGACATACATGGCGTTCTTTGCCGGCTCGATGAGGCCGACCTGGCCGGTTTCGTCGAGGACGTGGAGGCGGTTATCGGCATAGAGGGCAGCGCCGGTGGTGAAGTCCTTGAGTTCGGCGAGTGTTTCGCCGGTTCGCCAGTCGACTGCGAACCACCACTTTGGTGTGTTGTAGCCGGCGGCGTAAAGGACGTTGTCAATGAGCACGGAGCAGCCGGTTACGGTGTCGAGCGGGCAGGTCCAGAGGTGTTCGGGGATGAAGGCGTCCGCAGTCGGGGTGAGATTATAGCGTCGGCCGAGTTCGGCGTAAGGCGTGACATAATAGACGGCGCCGTTGTCATAAAGGGGGATGGAGATATTGGTTCCATAGCGGTTTTTGAGGGGGACAGTCCAGAGCAGTCGGCCGGTCAGGGCTTCTACGCCGAAGGCATAAGAGGCGGTGCAGTTCGAGATGATTCTCTTGCCGGCGTATTCGAAAAGGATGGGTGAGCAGTGGGAGGTTTTTTCATCGGGCAGGGGAGGAGTGGTCCAGATGACGGCGCCAGTGTTCTTATCGAGTGCTGCCATAAGGGCTTTTGGGCCTCCGGGGGTTACGATGAGGCGAGGGCCGTCGATGAGCAGGCATTCGCTGAGGGCCCAAGTGATGTTTTTGGCGTCGAAGTGTTCCAGGATGTTGAGGGACCATAGTTCTTGGCCGGTTTCGGCGTCGAGGCAGGCTACACGGCCGTGGGCATTGAGGTTGTAGAGTTTGGCTTCAGAGAAGGTGCAGCTTGCGCGTGCGCCGGGGTAGGGATTCTTCCATGCTTGTCCGTTTTCGATTTGCCAGAGGGGCTTTCCGTTTGTGTCAAAGGCGAAGATGACAAGCCGGTTGTCAACGTCGCCGGTGATGTAGAGGCGGTTGTTGACAATGACAGGAGACGACCAGCCGCGGCCGAGATTTTCGATCTTCCAAAGGAGAGGAGGTCCTTCGGGGGGCCATGTCTGGAGAAGATTTGTCTCAGTGGATATTCCGTCGCGGCGCGGGCCTCTCCATTGGGGCCAGCCGGGTTCGGGGGAGGGGATGAGGCCTTCTGCAAGGATGGCGGGAGAGATTGCCAGGATGAACAGGAGGGTTGACCATGGGCGGGCTGCTCTTGCGGGTCGGTCTGTGTCTTGTGTGATTGTTTTCATGGGAGGGTCCTCTACTGCGGGTTTGAGGGCGGGGCGAATTTGGATTTCAGTTCGGCGAGTCGTGCGGTTACCTCGGCGTCATGGAGTTTGCGTTCGAGCTTCTGGTCGTCTATGGTGAGGTCGATGGCGTGGAGGTGATTTCGGGCTTCAATTTCGGCTTCAGTGCCGTCGAGTTTGGTTTCCATTTTTGCTACGGCATCGAGGATGTCTTCGGTTGCGGCGAAGTCTTCGGATTGTGCGGTTACGGCTTTTTTGAGTTCAACGCGTCGACTTCGGGCGACGAGTTCTTTCCTGCGGGTCTTGAGATCCTCGAGGTTCTGCTGGAGCTGCATGCGGACCTGGGCGGCGCTGAGGTATGCGTTATGGGCTGTCTCAAGCGATTGCCGGAGCTGTTCAGTGTTTTTCTCTGTGTCGATCAGGGCGGCGACCGCTCGCCTTGCGGTTTGCACGTCGCCGATGCCGAGGGCGTTCTTGGCGCCTTTTTCGAGTCGGATCGCACGACCGGCGGCCTCGTCGATGCGCCGCTGGGCTCCGCGGGTTGCGGCGAGGGCTTTGGCTTCCGCCCTGGCGGCCTCAGTGACTCTCTTTGCCATTTCTTTTTCGAGTTGCGGAAGTATGTGCTCGGGCTTCTCGACGGTTTGCAGGAAGGCGTCGATTCGGGCTTTTGTTATACGCTTGAGTTGTGCGATCCTTGCCATGGTGCCTGCGCGGCCGGTGGCCGTTACTCCGGTAGTTTCAATTTGTCTGGTGCGATACGTTTCCGGACGGGCCGATGTTCGGTTCATTCGGGGTTGACGGTTCGGGAGGCAGTGGCTCGTATTTATTGCGGAGGGCGTTAATTAGTTTCGTATAGCCGTCGACCATAGCCTGAAAACGCTTGACGAGGTGTTTGAGATAGGCCTTCCGATCGGTGTCGCTGTGGTGGACGGGGATGAGCCATGTTTCCATCGTTCGGAACTGTTCTTCAAGGATGCCGACGAGCATCTGGTTGTTTTCTTCGCGTCGGCGTGCGTCGGCGGTTTGCTCGTGGTCCTGTTGGGCCTGGCGGCTTTCTTTTAGGGCGGCGATGACATCTGCGAGCCGGTCGAGCACCTGGCGAGCAAGGATCTGGACGGGGTCGGGCTGATCGGCGGTCTGCGCTTTGGCTTGCTGTCTGAGTTCGGCAGCGGCGATGCCATCGGCGAGTACGTCCTTGATGCCGTCGAGACCTGCGCTGAAGGTATTCAACTGGGCGATGATCCTGCCAACCTTGTCGTCGGAGTCCGGGCCGAGGAGGAGGTTGCGGGCGAATGTTTTCTTGATGTCTTGCCAACGTTTGGCCTGTTCGGGTGTGAGGCGGTCGATGAGCTGGCGGAACTTGAGCATGTTGGATTCGGCGCCGGTTGTGAGGGTCTGGGCATCCTGTTCGTAGCTTGAAATGATGAGGGTCCAGAGTTCGTGGTCGTTCATGACGGGCAGGACTCGAGCGGCTATTCGGTTCATGTTGCGGTATGAGCCCTGGAGGAGGAAAGGCGGTTCGGTGCGGTAGGCATCGGCCTGGCCGGCGGAGGCGATATACTGCTGGTTGACTTTTAGGAGTACCTCTCGAACAACAAAGAGCTTTTTCATGGTTGCCACATATTCGTCGAGTTCGTCGGCGGAGTAGTTTGCCTCGAATTCCACGTCTTCGGTTCGGCCAATTTGAGCGATCTTCATGACTGTGTATACGTCGTTCTGGCTGCGATTGGCGAGGGTCTGGAGGATTGGGTTGGAGGTGAGGCAGTTTTCGACGTAGCTGGAGACAAACTCGTCGCGGTTGTCGCCGACAATGTCGCCGATGTTGTAGGTGTCGGCGCGGTTGGCGAGCATGTCGGGGATCTTGAATTTCTCGCCGCTTTCGGTGTATGGATTGCCTGCCATGACGACACAGACCCGCTTGCCGCGGAGGTCGTAAGTGCGGGAGCGGCCCGCAAATACACCTTCGACTCGGCGCTGTGCATCACAAAGGGAGATGAACTTCTGCAGGAATTCGGGGTTGGTGTGCTGGATGTCGTCGACGTAGATCATTACGTTGTCGCCCATTTCGAATGCGAGATTCAGTTTGTTGAGTTCTTCGCGGGCGGCGGCGTTGGGTGCGGTTGCCGGGTCAAGAGCCGTTACGTGGTTGCCGAGGGATGGGCCGTTAATCTTCATGAAGGTGAGGCCGAGGCGATTGGCGATGTATTCCATTAAGGTAGTCTTGCCGTAGCCTGGCGGGCTGATGAGGAGCAGGAGGCCCTGTGTGTCGGTGCGTTTGGTTTCGTCGGCGGCGCCAATCTGTTTGGCGAGGTTGTCGCCTATGAGCGGCAGGAAGACCTTATCGATTAACTTGTTGCGGACGAAGGTGGAAAGTACACGTGGTTTGAATTCTTCAAGTCGGAGGCGTTCGGCATATTGTTCGACGATTGTCTGCTTGATGCGGCGGTATTCAAGGAATCGGGGGAGGACATGCCGCGTGTGGCGGGCAAGTCGGGTCATGAAGTCGCAGTAGTTGATGTCGCAGGCAGATTGTGTGATTCGCAGGTGGGCACCGAGGAGGCCGGTGAGGCGGAGTTCGATGGGCTTGTCGATCATGGGGCGGGACTGGTGCTGGTGGTCGAGCATGAGTACGGCAACTTCTTCGGCGTATTCCAGGCGGTTGGCATCATGCGTGCGGAGGAAGGCGCAAACCCAGTCGGTCATGAGGCGATAACGACCAAGAGGATCGCCGAGGAGGGTCTTGTCGGCCTGGGCGAAACGCTGGATGAAGCGGCGTTTCTTGAGATGGTCCTGGAAGGCATTTCGTATGTTGGCGGCTGTGCTGCTTATGACGAAGGGCTGCGGCTCCGGGTTGGTTAGTTCGTGGAAGAGGTACTCGGCGGCAGGGTCGATCCATAATGGGTCGAACAGGCAATTTTTATTGACGAATGCGGTCAGCATGTCGGCGACATGGCGGATGTATTCGTCGGCTACGGAGGGGTCGTCGAAGAGTTCGCGGACGCGTCCGACGCCGGCGATGCGGGAGGCGAGGCGGGTTTTGGCGTCGGAATCTTCGGAGAGCATCCAGAAAGCGGCGGCCAGTGCGCGGGCCTTTGTGGGATATCGGAGCAGGCCGATCTCGGACTGCATTTTTGCAAGGGCATGCAGTATCGCGGCGGCGTCGCGGTCGTGGACGCCTTTTACATAGCCTTCGTCGTAGCGCGGACCCATGAAGGACTGGACGTGTGCAAGGACCTGTTCGAATTCAGCGTCAGCGAGCTGCTGTGCGTCGGTTGCGGGGTCTCGCAGCAAGATATATGCGAGATACTCGGCGCGGTAGACGTCGGGGCTTTCGGATGGGAGTTCGAGGTCCCACGTGTCGCGGGCGGCGAGCAGTGTTTCATCGGTGATAGCCTCGAAGAAGCCAGTACCCGTGAGGTGGTAGTACATTTTGTCGTCGCGTCGGACGATTGTGCCTTCAAGCGGCTGGCGGTTGATACTAAAGCGGTGTCGGCCGAGACGGATGATGTCTTTGCCGTCGACGAACAACGCCTGGCGGTCCTTGAGTTGTCGGACGGCGTCCTGCTGGAGGGTTTTCAGGCGGGTCTTGACGTCTTCGGCTTTGACGGAGTCGCCAAGTGCAAGAAGCTGGTCGACGGTATCGCGGACGCGCTGCACCATGAGATCGGATGCGAAGTAGCCGTTGATCTCGTTGATTTCGGTGAAGGCGCGGAGGCGGTTTTCGATGCCTTTGAGTACGCGCTGGGCGGCGGCGACAAGGGCGGCGGCACGCTGATTGCGGCGGGCGACGAGTTGGACCTTGCGGGATTCGAATGCATTGTAGAGTTCTTCGCGTTTTTCGGTGAGGCGGGTGATGAACTCGTGGAAGTCGGCGAAGCGGCCTTCGAGCGTTTCGAGTTGAACGGTGAGCTTGGTGAGGTATTCGTCGCATTTTTCAGGGGTATTGCAGACGTCGAGGTAGTTGATTACGGACTGGTCGATGAGCTTGATCTGGGCGGCGAATTCGGCCCGGCCTTCTACCGTGCCGAGGTCATTGATGCGGTTCTTGAGGGCGCTGCGGACCTGGTTGAGTCGGGCGTAGACCAGCGATATGTTGTCGATGACGGCGACGGTCTGGGTGGCGTCTTCGATTTTGAGGTTACTGACGATTTCGGTGAGCATTTCGAGCTGGGCAGCGGTTTCGTCGACTTGCCGGGCGAGTTCTTTGGCGTCAATGACTTTGTGGGCCTGGTCGACCTGTCGGGCCTGTTCGTCGATGCGGCTACAATAGGGCGTTAGCGCCTGAGGATTAAGGAGGAATTCGATGCAAAGGGAGCTGAGTCGGTCGGTATGCTCGGCGACTTCGGTTTCGAGCTTTTCGACGGTTTCGAGGTCGGCGTAGCGGAGATCCTTGAGGGAGATGATGTGTCCTCGGATGGTGCGAAGCGCGGCGAGGTGGCCGACATAGTCGCCGATGTCATCGAGAGCGTCGTAGTCGATGGCGGCAATGCTCTGGCGGACCTGGCGTACGGCGGAGTCGATTTCCTGGCGTGTGCTGCGGCGTGTCCGGACTACCTTCTCAAATTCTTCGATTGCGGCGGCGGCGGCTCCGTGGATATTCGTCAAGGGTTCGGCGAGATTGAAGGCGTCAGGCTCGGCGAGCCAGAAGTAGCTGTCGATGACGTCCTGGGCCTTGCGGGTGATGTCGACGTAGAGGTTGGCGTAGGATTCGTCTTTGGCGAGGAGGTTGAGTAGTTCGGTGCATTCGGCCATGCAGCGGACGATGGCGGTGTTGCCGATCTTGTAAAGCGGGGCGTCCTTTTGGACCTCGATGGCGTGGTCCGGTCCGTAGAAAGGCGTGTTCCAGATTTGCACGGAATGGTGCTTCTGGGGCTGGGCGCCGGCGCGGAGGCATATCAGGGCGCCGTCTTCGAAGAGGGAGAAACCGTTACAGAGAAAGGGCGTGCTTATTTTCTGCTCGATGAGGTTGTAGGGCAGGAGGACATAGACGCCGTTCTGGCGATTATAGAAGACGTAGAGGAAGTCCTCCCCGTTGGGGGAAGCCAGTCGTTTTTCGAAGATCATGTCGGCCATGTTTGTTTCGAACTGCTTGATCTCGCCGGTTTGGAGATAATAGCCGCGCGGGAAGACCAGGCCGTGGCCTTCCGGCAGGAGTACGCAGGCGTCCTTTATGGAGTCGACTCGGACGGCGCGGCGGGTTTTTTCGCTGTAGAGGATATAGCGAAAATCCTGTTCCTGGTAGGGGCGGATCTTGAGGACGATGATGCTTCCGACTGCAGCGTAGTAGATTTCGGCGTCGTTGAGGGTCTGGTCGGGGTTTTCCACAGGTTCGTCGTAGATGCCTTGGCCGGTCTCGGTGTTGTCTTCTATTTTTATCGTGAGGTCGCCGCCGACAGTCTCAACGAAGATGCGTTCTTCGATTGAGATGTGGGGGTTGGGTCCGCTTCGGTGCATGTCCTGAGTGGTGCGTTTCCATTCGAACTGGTGCTGCGCGGGGAAGACGAATTCGTGATCGCTTCGATTATCGAGATAGGTGAGGCCATCGCCGGTGATAAGCCATTTGAAGGTCCTGACGTCGGCGGGATCCTGGCTGATGCGAAAGGCCATGAAAAGGTGCGGGCCGATGATGGCGAATTTCGCGAAGGTGGTGCGCCGGTAGTATTTGAAGAGGTTCTTGAAGTCGGCTATGAAGCGTTCGTCCTGGATCAGGTCGAGAGGGCATTCGACGAACTGGCCGTCCTGAAAACGATAGATCGAGAAGACGTCGGCGAGTGTTGTTTCAGTGCGGAGGCCTACAAAGACGTTATAGCCAAATATGAAACAGTCGCCGACCGGGATCATGTCACGAGGGACGCAATTGTTCCGCGTTGTTACCCTTTCGCCGGCAATAAGGCGGGATTCGACGGCGCCGAAGACGTCCTTGCGGGCGGCGTTGAGTCCGGCCATGCGGTCGCGCAGGACGGCGCCGTGGGTATCGAGGCGTTTGCGGATTACTTCGTAGGCGCCGCCCTGCAGTTGTGCTTCGGCGGCGTCGGCGGGTTTGTTTTGGTTTTGGTTGTTCTGCACCATTTCCGGGCTTCTCTTCATCATGCGACCGGAAGCCGCTGCGGCTGCGCGAGGCTGCACGTCATGATCGACGCTGCTGCCGGCGGGCGGCGAGGCTCCCGGCTACCGGTCCGAATTATTTTTCAGCAAGGAGTTTCTGCGCTGGCAAGTCGGCGATGCCTAATTCCTTTGCAGCGTGCAGGATGCGGCTGAGCAGGCCCTTTTTGCTTTCGTCGGCGTCGGCCATCAGTTTGACGACGAGTGCGCTGACGGAGAGGTTCTTGACATCTTCGGACGACACGCCGAACTGCGTGATGAAACGTGCGATGTTCTGGCGATTAAGCTCGGCATCGCCGCCGAGGAGTGTGCTCTTAAGACTGGAGAGCGTTTCGCTGTTGTCGATCATGCGGTCCACGGCCTTGCCGGTGGTGATTGAGTTAACGAGTCGGTTGAAGAAGTTGTTGTCGCCGCCGACGATATCGATTCTCGCGCTCTTGAGGGCCTCGCCGACGATCTTCGCCTGTTCGGCGGCGATGTCTTTCTGGATGTTGATGCCGGCGAGTTCGACTTCCTTATCCTTGTTGATGCGAATCTTGAACTCTTCGTGCTCCTTTCCGACTTCGTCGAAGATCTTCATGGCCTCGGCTTTGTCGCGAATGCCGTCGGCTTCGGCGTGATACTTGAGCTCCATGACCTTTGCCTCGGCGGTACCCTGCTTTTCGAGGGCGACGGCCTTTGCCTCCATGACTTCAGCCTCGGCGGTTCCTTCGACGGCGTGTTCCTTGACCTCGGCCGCAGCGATGGTCTTCTTGGCTTCGGCGTTTCGGCCCGCGGCATCGAGATTGGCCTGGGCCTCGATGATCTGCTGATCCGCGTAGAACTCGGCGGCCTTCTTGGATGCTTCGGCGGCCTTGATGTCCTTGACGAGGGCCTGCTCGGCCTGTTCCTCAGCCTGGGTGATGGCGACCTTCTTCTGACGGTCGGCGCCGGCGAAGGCTCGTGTGTCCTTGATATTCTCTTCTTCCTTGACAACGGTCTTTTCGACGGTAACCCGCTCGCGTATGACGGCTTGCAGTTCCTTCTTCTGGGTCTCAACGATCTTGTCCTTGTCCACCTGGGCGACTGTAACGAGGCGTTCGCGCTCAGTAGCTTCCAGGCCGCGGTCGCGTTCGACGCGTTCAATTTCGACGGCCTCTGTACGTTCCTTGTTCTTGGCGGCGACGATGATCTGTCTCTGTTTATTCTCTTCGGCGACGGCAACTTCCTCGTCGGCGGCGATACGGGCCTTTTCAGCCTTTTCGCGCTGCTCGGCCTGGATGCGTTTGGTTTCGGCCTCTTCGCGCGCCTGTACGGATGCGACTTCCCGCTTCTGCTTGGCATCGGCCTCGGCCAATTGCCGATTGAGCTCCAGGATCGCTTCCTGGGCCTCGACGTTCTGCTTTGTGATGGTCATATCTTTTTCGCGTTCGCGGGCGTTGGCCAGCTCGAATTGGGCAGCGGTGAGGACGGTGATCTTCTTTATGCCTTCGGCATCGAGGATATTGTCGGGACTCAGAAGTTTCTTGTCGGTCTGTTCGAGATAGTCGATGGCGGCATCTTCGAGGATGTAGCCGTTGAGATCGGTCCCAATGATCTGGAGTATCTCTTCCTTGAACTTGACTCGCTCGACATAAAGCTCGGCGAAGTCGAACTGCTTACCGATTGTCTTGAGGGCCTCTGAGAATTTGGCGTCGAAAAGTTCGTAGAGAGCGCGTTCGTCGCTTGCGCGAACGCAGCCGAGGGCCTGGGCAACTTTCTTGACATCGTCGGCAGTATTGTTGACTCGGACGAAGAATGCGACCTTGATGTCGGCGCGGAGGTTATCGCGGCAGATGAGGCCCTGGGCGCCGTGGCGATCGATTTCGATGCGTTTGACGGAGATGTCCATGTACTCGACGCGATGGAGGACGGGCAGGACAATCTTGCCGGAGAAGCTTACCTGTGTGCCTCCGAAGCCGTTGCGGATGAGGGCCTGGCCCTGGGCCACCTTGCGATAGCATTTGATGACCATAACGAGCAGGCCGAAGATGATTATTCCGCCGATTAGTACACAAGTCCAGAACATTTCATCGAAGGGAACCGCTGCCAACATTTTTAGTCCTCCAGATTTACCGGTGCAATTATATGCACGCCTTTTGTTTCATCTTTTCCTATGACGACGGCTTCATCCCCTTTCTTGAAGATGTGATCGCCGTCGGCAACAACGTTGAGGAGTATGGGTGCGCCGCTTGTCGGCACTTCAGCCTGGCCCATTTTCTTTGAGACCTGCGTGGTGTTTACTTTGCAGATTCGTCCTATGACGTCTGCGGGGGCGTTCGGATCTTTTTTTAGGGCCATGAATAATCTCACTAAAGGTGTACAGATAACTTTGCAGACTAACGGCGAGACGACCAGATTACCCGCGGCTATGGGCAGGCCCAGAGCAAGAGAGCCGGAAGGGTTCAGGTAGCCATTGGCGATTATGGAGACGACCCAGAGGCACATTGCGAATATGCTCAGAAGGATCATTATGGGGATCTTTCCGAGGTAGAAGAATGCGAGCATACCGTCAAAGACGCCGACGGGGGCGCCGCCGAGGTCGAGATCCACGTCTGCGTCTACGTCGGTATCGAGGTCGAAGTCGAGGAAGTCCAGGTCCATCGCCCCGAGGATGACCATGAGCCAGTAGGCGACCATCATCGCCAGGAAGACGGTAGCGGCTATGTTGGCGGGCATAAGAGACATTTGCAGAAGTTCCACGGGAGGTTCTCCTTATCCGGCTTTATCCTGGTTGAGGCGTTCTCTTATTTCTTCAAGTTCCGCTTCGACCTGCATGTCTCGCGCCTTCTGCGCGAGTTCGAGTTCGGAGAGGGCATCACCTCGGAGTTCCTGGTTGATCTGGACCTGGGCTTCGGACTGGAGGACCTGGTCTTCGAGTCGGTCGAATGTGAGACCGTCGGGGCTGAGGGCAATGGTGCGCCCAAGGTTTTTATCAAAGGCCTTCTGTGCGTCGGCGGTGCGTTTGCGGGCCTTGAGGTCCTCGAATTTCAACTTCGCGGCCTTCAGTTGCTCCTGGAGCTTGATCATGTTGTCGCGGAGCATTGCGTAGGTCTGGCGGCCGCGTTCGAGGCCGGGCTGCATCTGGGAGATGCGCTCGGCGAGCTTCACTTTTTCGGCGAGGGCCTTTCTGGCGGCGGTTTCGTCGCCGGTTTTGAGGGCGGCCTCGGCGCGGGCGGTCAGATCGGCCTGCTGCTTCTGAAGCTGTTGCATCTCTGTTTCGAGGCGCCTGAAGGTCGCGCCGTAGACGGCGGCGCTTTCGCGTCCTTCGAGGAGGGTCTGTTCGAGTTCCTTGATCTTCGATGCGAGTTCCTGTTCGGGGGGCTCGGCCTTGTCAAGGAGCCAGTTTATGTTGGCCCTTGCGATGCGCTGGATGCGTTCGAATATGGACATTTTGTCTGCTCCTGTATTCGTTAGCTTTTCTGCCTGGGCGCCGATCAGCGGTTTTCACCTGCAATACTCTGGCGTATCTGCGATAGACGAGCGTCGACTTCGTTATCGTGGTCGAGCTGGCGAAGTCGTCTTTCCAGGGTCGGTGTCGATGCCAGAGCACCTGTCATGCCGGCCTGGATTTCGAGTTCGGCTTCGGCCTGTTCGACACCCGCTTCGAGTCTTGCGACCGCATCGAGGATGCTGTCCGTTGAGCCCGCGGAGCCGCTGACAGTTCGCTGGATCTTCTTCTGCGTTTTTGCGATTCGTGCACGCGTTAGGATGTCTTCCTTGCGGGTGCGAAGCTCGTCGATCTGCTGCTGGATGCGGCGTCGTGCGGCGTTGGCGTGGTCCAGCGAGTCGGTGGCGCTGTCGACGTTCTGCTGAGCGACGGCGAGGTTTTTCTCGGCATCGATCTGGGCTTCGACGGACATGCGGGCGGTCTCTTCGTCACCTTTTCTGAGGGCCTGTGCGGCGCCTCGACCAAAGCGGTCGGCTTTCTCCTGCTGTCGCTTAAGGTCGCGCTGGGCGGCCTTGAGGGCTGCGGAGGCCTTGGCTTCGGCTTCGGTGGCGGCCTTAAGCTGCTTTTCCATTTCCTCCATGAGCACCGGGAAGATGAGTTCGGGGTCCTCGGCGCGGTCAAGGAACGTTTCGATACGGCCGACGGTGATTCTGTGGATGCGTTTGAAAAGACCCATTTTGATACTCCTTTCTGTTAGGCTCCCGACTAAGGTCGGAATGACCGACGACGGTAGGCATGGGTGCCGACCTAATCGTCCTGCGTAGCCGGCGGCTTCCGTCCTACACAGACGGCACCGGATACATCCAGAATATCCAAACATGTTTTAGCTGAAGGGCCGATAAAAGTCAAGCCAAAAGCCCACTGCATGCGGGAAATTTTCGATCTAACAGGGATTTTTGTCCTCAGAGCCCGCTTTTTCCATAGAGAAAGACTCTTGCTGGACAGCGACGTTGCAAAATTTCTTGGAAATTGCAGAAAATTCTTTTTACGCCGGGCATAGCAGGTTTTTCGGGGTTTTCCTCAGGGAAACGAGGTTTTTGCTGAGAATGGGCGCGACCGGATGCAGCATCCGGGGCGAGAAATTCTGCAGACGGCTTGACTCAGAGATTTGCTGCTGTATACTTGTAATAGACGCAATAGTACAAGTAAGGGTAGTCTCAATCCGAAAGGCTTGTCTGATGCAGATAACGATTGACCACGGCTCCGAACGGGCCGTTTATCAGCAGATCATGGACCAGGTCAAACGCGACATCGCACTGGGGCGTCTTAAGACGGGGCAGAGATTGCCGACTGTTCGCGAGCTATCGGCGGGACTGGTCATCAATCCGAACACAATCGCCAAGGCCTATCGGCAGCTCGAGCAGGACGGCATTATCGTAACGCGTGCGGGGGCGGGAGCGTTCGTGGCGGAGTTGTCGAGTAACCTGAGCAGGACGGTCCGGCGGCGGATACTGCACGAGCAACTTGAGCTTTTGGTGGTCGAGGCGATTCACATGCAGATTGACGCGGAGACGCTGCGGGAATGGTTCGAGAACACGCTGAAGCGATTCAGATTCGACGGGAAAGGGCAGACCGATGAGTGAGATTGCTATCGAGATTAGGGACCTGGTGAAATACTATGGCGGTCGGTGCGTGCTTGACGGGATCAACCTGCAGGTTCGGCAGGGGTGCATCTACGGGCTTTTGGGGCGCAACGGCATCGGCAAGACGACGCTGATCCGCATTCTGTTGGGGCAGGAGCCTGCCAGCCGCGGCAGGACATTTGTTCTTGGTACAGAATCGATGCAGCTCGGGGCCCGGCAGCGAGGGCGTATCGGTTACGTGGCGGAGGGACATCATCTCCTCCAGCATTACCGCGTGGGGCATCTGGTCCAACTGTGCCGAAGGCTTTCACGGCAGTGGAACCAGCCGTTTTTCGACAAGCTGAATGAGACGTTTCGGCTGCCGATGGAGCGGCGGGTGCGAGAGTTGTCGACGGGCATGAGGGCGCAGCTCAACCTGGCACTGGCGATGGCGATCGACCCGGAAGTGCTCATTCTGGACGATCCGACGTTGGGGCTGGATACGGTGGCGCGGCGGCAGTTCCTGGAACTGGCGATCGATGTGATTCAGAGGGACGGTCGGACGATTTTGTTCAGTTCACATATCCTAAGCGATGTTGAGCGGATCGCCGACCGCATAGGCGTACTGGCGGGGGGCAAACTGGTGGCGGACTGCTCGCTGGAGGAACTGAAGCAGCGAGTACGAAAGATGCAGATTGTGTTTTCCGGTCCGGCGCCCGAGGACCTGCACTTGACGGGGATTATCCGGCAGCAGCGTTCGGGTAGCGAGATGGTGATAACGGTTGCAAACTGGAACGCCGCTAAGCGCGCGGTGGTGGACGCGTTCAGGCCGGAGCGTGTATCCGAGATTCCAATGACGCTTGAGGACCTTTTCATCGAATGCACGAATCCGGCGTGTATGCCAACAGGGATATAGAAAGGAGACGATCATGTGGACGCTGATCAAGCGAGAAATAGATGACTGTAGGGTGTTCTTTGTGGCGGGCATTGCGTATGCCGTGTGTGTGATCCTGGTGCTCATTTCGACGGTTTATTCTGGGATGGCCGTCAAGGCATTGTCGTCGACGAGTCCAACAATCCTGTTTTTTGGAATGCTGATCTTCTGCGGCATGGGCGCCGGGCAGATGTACATGGACCGGACGCGGCGGATTTCGTGTTTTCTGTCAACGTTGGCGGTAACGCGCGGGGCGATTTTCACTGCTCGGGTGATCACGGGGCTTCTCTTGATACTGATGACGCTTGTCCCGGTTGCGGCGGCCGGGTTTATAGTCGTGAAGGTCGTTTTACCGCCGATTCCAGCCTACCAGATGGTATTTGCAGATGTCGGGCGGACGGTCTTCTTATTGGGCCTGGCATGCTACTGTCTGGGTCTGCTGACGGGGTGGGCGCCCGGACGGGTAATACCGACGCTGGGCGGGGCGACCCTGACGTTTATCCTTGTTCCAATTATTGTGATCAAAGGGTTCGGTACGGAGACCGCGGCGATTCTGATTGCACTTACGGCGGTGTCGCTGATTCGAAGTCGCCAGCATTTCATCTCAACGTCTCTTTAAGGAGCCGGTCATGAACATCTCAAGAAACTACCCTATTCGAGTACTGACGGTCGGTGCAATTGTTCTTCTGCTGGTAAGCCTCGGGTTGTACTGGGGACGATTTGTGTGCAAGGTGGCGCTTGGCTACGCCATACCTTATGCAAATCGCCGTGTCCGGGTGGAGCCTTGCGGGCTTGTGCCGAGTTCGCTGGAGGCGCAGGGCGAGTCGGCGATTCCATCGAGGATTGCAGCCGACGCGGATTTGCGTCGTGTTGTTGGCTTGGGTATGGTGGATTATTTCGATTCGCATCTGGCCGGCGGCGGCAATTCGGGTGTTTTTCAGTATCAGCAGGGGGCAGAGACACTTTGCACTTATTTCGATGCGGGCATCGGAAGGATAGTACAGTGCAAGATATATCAGGAGGAGCAGGACGATCAGGACAAGAGCGGCCTCTGGGTCAAGGAACCACTGTTTTTCGTCGGGCCAGACGGGGTTTCGGTGGTCGATAGCGATAAACTTGGGAAGTTTGTCGATCCACTCGCTGAATTCGAGACTGCTTCGGCCATGCTCATCTTTGACAGGAGAGCGGGGCGGCTGTTTCGTGCGGATCTCGATGCGCGGCGTACATTGGAGGCTCCGGCCGAGGCGATGGAGAAGATTGGCAGCATTTTGGCGGTTGAACGGATTCAGATAAAGCCCAATCTGCTCAATATGAACTGGACGCCGCCCTTGAGGCCTGCCAGCGAGGATGAGCGTCAGTCGAAGGCGGACGATTTGATGTTTGGCAACGTGCTGCCAATGGTGCGATTGTCGAAGACGCCGGGCGAATACGTTTTGGCGTTGGACGATTCGGGGCGTATTTACAGATTGGATCGTAAAACCCTGGCTTTCGCGGGTCTGGCGGGACACTTGCCCGCGGCGCCGGAATACAGCCTGTCGCGCGACGAAATTGCCCGACCTTGTGATCTGTCGGCGTATCACGTGGAGGCGGTGGCATTTGAGCCTAACAGCCTGCATCAGGGCATTTTTGTAGCGACGTTGTCGCG
>Ga0334884_1001820_pt1 | contig 29756 bp, 23 predicted proteins | sample GraSluR1_MG_7_FD_207215 | JGI IMG/M metagenome (GOLD analysis project Ga0334884, IMG submission 207215) | Sludge microbial communities from methane-producing bioreactor in Wageningen University, Netherlands - Granular Sludge_12_05 R1 | ecosystem: Engineered > Bioreactor > Anaerobic >...
CGTGCCGCGACGTGGTCACTCAGCTGGCCGCAGTCTCGTCTGCATTAGATCGCGCGGGATTCGTAATCATCTCCTCCGCGATGAAGGACTGCCTTGTAGATCCCGACTCCGATGACTCCGATGGCCTTTCCATCGATGAACTCGAAAAGCTGTTCCTCACTCTCTCCTAAAGAAGGAAGCCACATCATGTGCCGAGCGGTTACCTGTAAGACCTGCGGAAAGACCACCTGGGCCGGTTGCGGCCAACATATTGACGACGTCAAACGATCCGTGCCCGCCGGTCAGTGGTGTGCCGGTCATCAGGGGCAAAACGAAAGCCCGTCGTCCAGCGCAAACATCTTCTCTCGTCTCCTCAGGCGCTGATACCGCCGCTTTCGACCGTAGCGTCGTACGTGGCGGAGATAGCCCAGTACTGGCTTCCCGAAGATCTAGAGAACCCCGTAGTGGGTGACCGATTCGGAAGCCTGCGTGATCGCGTTCCGAAGTGCGGCGGTGAAATCGATTCCGCCGGCGAGCTGGGCGATCAGCGACCCGTGCAGCACGTCGCCGGCGCCGGTGGTGTCGACCGCCTCGACCTGTGGGACGGGGAAGATGCCCAGTTGCTCGCCGATCATCGCCTGCACGGGCTCTGCGCCGCGGCTGCGTGCCAGCCGTGGGATTCCGAAGCCGGCGAGATCGTCCAGGGCCTGGTCCGGTGTGCTGCCGGGAAGCGCGAAGTCAGCCGACACGACGGCCACATCGAGCAGCGGCAGCAGCAGTTCCAGGCCCGGCTTCCAGGAGCCGCCATCGAGCACCTGAATCGGTGCCGGGTTCTGGGCCAGCAGCAGCGAGGCCTCCAACAGATGCCCATCATGCAACACGACATCGACATCTTTGAGCACCTCGGCGCCCGGTGACCCAGCGGACTCAAGTGCGGCCGCGTTGCGTGAGACCACCGCGCGGCTGCCGTCGGGGGTGATGAAGATCGTTGACACCGGCAGCTGGCAGTCGGGCGGCGCGATGTCGATGATCTCGATGCCGTCGAGTCGCTCGCGGGCGAGCATGGCCAGCGAAGAATCGCCGAGCGCGGTGACCAGGCGCACCTGGCAGCCCTCCCGGTGAGCCACCCGCGCCGCGTTGGCGGCAGGCCCGCCCACATCCAGCCAGGCCCGGTCAGCAGTGATCTTGCTGTCCGCAGCGGGCAGCGCGTCCACCACCTGAGCGATATCGATGGTAGTCAGTCCGACGCAGACGATCACAGGGGCCATGCGGCCATCGTAGAAGATCGGCTCAGCGGCGGCCGAACTTGCCGTGCCGACTCGCCTCGGAACGGCCCTCGTCGGCCGGACCCAGCAGCGCGTTCACGGCGGCGCCGGCAACCTCGGCGCGGTCGGCCTCCGGACAGCCGCGCTCGATCCAGACCCGGCAGGCCGCGTCGACGAACCCCAGGAAACCCTGAAGTGCATACTCGCTGACCGATTGCGGGGCCGCGATCGCGCGCAGCGCCGCCAGCCGCTGATCGCGGATTTCGGCGCGCACCGGCAGTGCCTCGGCCGGGTCGTTGCTGCCGGTGAGGATCGCGGTCGCCCACGCAGGTGTGCGCTCGGCCAGAGCGTCCAGGTAGACCTCCACAGCGGTGGTCAGCTGTCCACGAGCCGAAGGTTTGGGCACCAATGCGGCGACCGCTGCCCGGCGGCGATTCTCGATGGCCTGCAGACTGGTGCGCAGCACCTCGGCATACAGGGCCGGCTTGGAGCCGAAATAGCGGTAGAGCAGCGCTTCGGACGCCTGCGCCTGCCGGGCGACCTCGGCCATCGAGACCTGTTCGTAGGGTTCGGACGCGAAGGCATCGGCGGCAGCGGTCAGGATGTCGCTCTGGCGGGTCGCAGGATCAAGACGGCGGCGCGGGTGGCGATCTGTCCTGCTCATGGCGACATCGTAGGCTTAAGTGAGCTAATCTCACTAGAAGGACGCGCGGCGACACGGCAGCCCGTGCGTGACCTGCGAGGAGGCGCACCATGACCGCACCCGGCTGGACGGATACCGCTGTTTGGTATGCCGTCTATCCACTCGGGATGACCGGCGCATTGCACCCTACTGACCCGTCCGAGGGTCATCGGCTGATCCGCGTGGAGGGCTGGCTCGACCACCTGGTGAGCCTGGGCTGCAACGGTCTGCTGCTGGGCCCGATCTTCACTTCGCGCTCGCACGGCTACGACACTCTCGACTACTTCAGCATCGATCCGCGGCTGGGCGACGATGCCGACTTCGATTCGCTGGTCGCGGCCTGCCATGTCCGAGGCATCAGAATCCTGCTGGACGGCGTGTTCAACCACGTCAGCCAGGACTTCCCAGCGCTGCAATCAGCGCTCGCCTCACCCGATGCCCCGACCGCCGACTGGTTTTACATCGACTATTCGACCAACCCGCCGACCCGGTTGAACTTCGAGGGCAGCGACGATCTCGTCCGGCTCAATCACTCCAGCCCGGGGGTGGTGAAACTGGTCGGCGATGTGATGCGTCACTGGCTGGCGCGCGGTATCGACGGCTGGCGGTTGGACGCCGCCTATGCGGTCGAGCCGCACTTCTGGGCGACCGTGCTGCCCGACGTGCGCGCGCAGTACCCGGACGCGCTGTTCACCGGAGAAGTGATCCACTCCGATCTGGACCGCCTCAAGGCGTCGACCCTCGAGTCGGTGACGGCCTACGAACTGTGGAAAGCCATCTGGAGCAGCCTCAACGACGCCAACTTCTTCGAGCTCGACTGGACGTTGACCAGGCATGATGAGCTGCTGGATCTGACTCGTCCGCTGACCTTCATCGGCAACCACGACGTCACTCGCATCACGACGCTGGTCGGGCCGCAGGGCGCGGTGCTGGCGATGGCCGTGCTGTGCACGGTCGGGGGGATGCCCTCGGTCTATTACGGTGACGAGGGCGGTCTCGAGGGGACGAAGTACGAGCGGCCGGGCGGCGATGACGAGATCCGCCCCGAACTGCCCGCCAGCGCTGACCAGTGGCGGGCGCCGCTGCCGTGGCTGCTGGACGAATACCGCGCGTTGATCGCGCTGCGCCGACGCAACCCATGGCTGGTGAATGCCCGCCACAAGATGACCGAGCTGACCAACCAGCGACTGGTCTACCGCAGCCGGGCCGGAGACGATTGGCTGCAGGTCGACCTCGACCTCGAGGCCGGATGCAGTGTCGTCATCAGCGGTCCACAGGGCGAAAGCTACCGATACGAGAGTCCCCGGCGGCCCGACTGAGGGCCGAGCGCCCGGCCGTTCTCAGTGCAGCCGCTGCACGACGATGTCGTCGTAGTCGGGCGCATGAAGTGAGATGAACGATGCGGTGAACGGGCACAGCGGCACCACCCTGCGTCCGTTGGCGCGCACGTCATCGAGCGCCCAGCGGGTAAGCCGGTCGGCCAGCTTGCGGCCGCGATGCTGCGGGGGTGTGCCGGTGTGGGTGAACGTCATCACGTCGCCGTCGATCGTGTAGTCGATCTGGCTCACCAGTTCGCCGTCTTCCAGTGCCTCATAGCGGAATCCCGCCTTGTTGTCACGGAACTCCAGATTGGCCATGATCGGTCGTCCTCTCTCAGTTGTGGATCAAATGTAGATCATGCAACCCTCATGATCGATTCTGTCCGCGTCCGGGTCATCGAACCAAGTGCCGTCTCGACCTAGGTAGCGGAAACGAACGACGGCTCCCGTTGAGAAGAGCACAGTGGTGCTCAGGGTGCCGTCGGGGCGCTTGATCATCGGATGCCGGTGCGGCTGCCACTGGTTGAAATTACCCACCACGCTCACCGGGGCGAACGGGTGATTCTTCGGCAGGAGAAATGTCACGGCGACTGCCTCTTTGCGGGGCTGCCTGCGAATCACCTTTGTGCTCCACCTTTGCTCTGGCTCGGTAGATCAAAACGTTATGCGACGCAGGGATTACGCCGAAAGGCGCTCCGCTTGGTGAGACAAATGATCATGCGTCGCCGCCGTAATGAAGATCAGGGCGGAACGAAGATCAGGCCATCTGGGCTCGAAGATAGCGCCCGAAGTGCGGCACCGTGAATGCGACCTGGCCGCGCTCGCAGGCGTAGACGAGCCCCTTCTTCAGCAGGGCATCGCGGGCGGGGGACAGGGACTGCGGGGTTCGGTCGAGCTTCTCGGCGACAGCGCTGGTGGCGACCCCCTCGGTCGAACTGTCGGGGTCGGCGAGTTCGGCGATCGCCCGCAGGTATTCGCGCTCGGCCGGGGTCGCCCGCTCGTAGCGGCTGCCGAAGAAGCCGACCGCCAATTCGGCCTCGGCCTCGGGCGTCGCGACCGCGATATCGTCGGCCGTGATCGGTGAGGCCGGGGCGAGATCCCAGACGACCTTGCCGTAGGCCTGAATGAAGTAGGGATAACCGCTGGTCACCTGGTACATCGCCGCCAGCGCGCCCTCGTCGAAGCTCGCGTCTTCTTCCTCGGCGGGGGCCTGCAGTGCGAGATCGGCGGCCGCCCGGTCGAGGCGGTCGATGCGCAGATAGCGGAAGAGCCGCTCGGAATAGCTCTTGGACGCGCTGAGCGCCGTCGGCAGATGCGGCAGCCCCGCCCCGACGATGATCAGCGGCAGCCCCAGCTGGCTGATCTCGTGGCAGGCTGCGCACAGCGCCGACAGGTCGTCGGCCCTCAGGTCCTGCATCTCGTCGATGCAGACCGCCACGCCCACGCCCTTGTCGGCGGCCAGGCCTCCGACGTCGGTGAACAGCTCGACGAGGTCGATCTCGATGTCTCCCGAATCCGCGCGGCCGGGGGTCGGGGGTACCTGGATGCCGGGGTTCCAGCGTTCGGCCAGTTTGGCGCGGGGGCCCGCGTCGCGTTCGATGAACGAACGGATCGTGCCCAGCGTCGTGTTCGCGTCCGGATGAGCCAGCTCGCGCACCGCGGTGTGCAGGGCGGCCCCCATTGGACGCCGGATTCCCTGATCAGGACGCGCCTCGAATTTGCCGGTGCCCCAGCCCGAGCGCACCGCAGCCGATCTCAGCGCATTCAGCAGCACCGTCTTGCCGACCCCGCGCAGGCCGGTGAGGATCACCGACCGTTCGGGTCGGCCGCGTGCGATTCGTTCGAGCACGACATCGAAGGCGTGCAACTGCTCGTCGCGTCCGGCGAGTTCGGGGGGACGCTGACCGGCGCCAGGGGCGTAGGGGTTGCGGATCGGGTCCATGCGAGGACTCTATTCGGCTGTCTAGTGCTGATGGAAGAGGCGCGCATATCCGGATCGAAAGTTCATTCCTCGATCCTGCGATTGCTTCATCTAGGTCACTCTAGAATCAGCGCTAGACAGCTATATAGTCTCCTCGTTCAGCGGGTCTTCTTGCGGCGTGGCCCGGGCTGATCACTGACCGCCTGCAGCACGCGCTGGAGCTGCATCCACCACTGCTTCTTCGGACGGCGGTGGCGCACGTCCATGTCGTCCATCATGTGCGACATCGGTGAGGTGGTGATCTTGGAGAACTGCAGGCCCACGTACCAGCCGTCCGGCTCGCCCGCCTCGAGCGCTTGGGCCATCCGTCGTAGGCCGGTGCTGACCACCCGCGCCGCCAGCAGGCGGTCCGCCGGCGTCGGCTCCCCGCCCTGCTGGAGGTGACCGATGATGTGGGTGCGGACGTCGTAGTTGCCGTTGCTGGCCCCCTCGAGCATCTGGCCCATGAACTCGGTGGTGTACGAATCGGACGCTTCCTCGTTGCGGATGGCCAAGAAGAGCCGTCGTCCGGCGGCGAAGCTGCGCTGCAGCCAGGCCACGTCGTAGGCCAGCTCACCCAGTTCGACGCCCTCCTCGTTCAGGTAGACGCGCTCTGCGCCGCCGGCGATCCCGCTCATCAGCGCCAGGAATCCGCAGTAGCGGCCCATCGTCTCCACCACGAAGCAACGGGTGGTTGCCGCACCGCTCATCTTGATCATGTCGATCGAGGCAACGTCGACGTTGAGTGCCGTGTCTGCGCCCACGGCCAGCTCGGTGCCCGGCAGGTTGTTGTCGATGGACGCCGGCACCGCCACGATCGGGATCCGGAAAGCGGGGTAGCGCGACCGTTCCGAATGCAGCAGATAGGCGGCCTGGTAGGCATTCCACCCGCCGATCACCAGCAGTCCGTCGACCCGGAGTTCTTCCAGCGAGCGGCTGAGCTTGTACAGGTCTTCGGGGGTCGGTACCGCCCGGCGTAGCCCGAGTTCGGCGCCTCCCGACCCGATCCAGCCCTCCACGTCGTCCCAGCCCAGATCGCGGGCATCGCCCTTGCGTAAGCCCTCGAAGCCGTTGCGGATGCCCACCATCGCGAAACCCCGCGAGATGCCGAGCCGCACCGCTATCGAGGCAGCGGTGTTCATGCCCGGGGCTAGTCCACCGGCATGGATGATCGCGATGCGCTTGGCCCCGTCGGGCGCCACGAAGCGGGCGGGCTTGGTCAGTTCGCTGAAGATCGCGTCGAGTTCGTTGAACGACGGGCCGCGCGCGTCCATCGCTCCGATGTAGTCGCCGGACGCAATCAGATCGGGAACGCGCTGAGTTGCCTGGATCGCGCCTGCCAACGGCAACCGGACGACATCGTTGCCCAGCATGCCGATCACCTTGGCTTCGCCGGGAACCGAGGGGTTCAGCAGTTCCTTGACGGCCTCGTAACCCAGCCAGGTCGACGCCCACCGGTCGTAGGCGCTGGGCGTGCCGCCGCGCTGCACATGGCCGAGGATGGTCGTACGAGTGGCCTCGTGCAGGTGGTCTTCGATGACCTGCCGGACGTACTCGCTGCGAATCGGATTTCCCGCCCGGTCGGTGGCACCTTCGGCCACCACCACGATCGAATCGCGGCGCCCCCGGGCCCGCGCGGTGCGCAGGATCTGACACATGTCGTCTTCCCAGCCCTCGGCCGGCGGATTCTCGGGAATCAGCACATAGTCGCAACCGCCCGCGATCGCCGCAGCCAATGCCAGATAGCCGCAGTGCCGCCCCATCACCTCGAGCACGAAGCTACGCTGATGACTCGCGGCAGTGCTGCTGAGCGCGTCGATGGCGTCCATGATGCGGTGCAGGGCGGTATCGGATCCGATGGTGGAATCGACTCCGACCAGGTCGTTGTCGATCGATCCGACCAGACCCGCGATGATCAGATTGGTGTGTTGGGCGGCCAGGTCGGCGCTGATGTCGCCGTTGGCGACTAATTCGTCGAGCAGCCCGGGCCACTCCTGGCGCAAGGTGTCGAGGCCGGTCAGGCTGCCGTCGCCGCCGATCACCACCAGCCGGTCGATGCCGCGTTCGATCAGATTGCGGGTGGCCTTCAGGCGTCCCTCGCGGGTGCGGAACTCCGTGCTGCGGAAGGTTCCGATGACCGTGCCACCGCGGGCGAGGATCGAACCGACGTCGTCCCAGCCGAACGGCCGGATGCCGTTCCCGCCGTCGATCATGCCCTGGTAGCCCTCGAAGATCGCGAAGACCTCGGCTCCCCGATGGATGGCGGTACGCACGACTGCGCGCACCGCGGCGTTCATCCCTTGGGCATCTCCGCCGCTGGTGAGAACTCCGATTCTGACTGGCTGTGCCGGTGCTTGCTCGTTCATGTCATTCCTTGCGACGGCCCTGGCGAACTTGGTTTCAGCCTAGAGCGCGGACGAACCGGTGGTCCACGATCCTGGCAACTGCCCGCCACTACCTGCGGGCAGCCGGTACTAGGGTCAGCCGACCCGGCGCATCCAGTCGTGGCTATCCGGCTCGGTGCCGAACTGGATGCCGGTCAGATGCGCCCGCAACTCCAGGGTCTTGGCGCCCGAGGTGCCGTCACCGACGGTCAGGTCGATCTCGGGCGACTTGATACCGACGACCGGGCTCACCACTGCCGCGGTGCCGCAGGCGAGTGCCTCGGTGATGCGTCCGGACGTGATGCCCTCGCACAACTCGGCGAAGGCCAGGGGACGCTCGACCGGGCGCAGGCCATGGCTGCCGGCCAGCTTCAGCAGGCTGTCGCGGGTGATGCCGGCGAGGATCCGGCCGTTCAGATCGGGGGTGACCAGTTCGCCCGATTCGGTGATGACCAGGAAGTTCATCGTGCCGCCCTCCTCGACCCAGCTGCGCGTGGCGGAGTCGAGCCACAGCACCTGGGTGCAGCCGTTGCGGTGCGCTTCGGCTTCGGCGATCATGGACGCGCCGTAGTTGCCGCCGCACTTGGCGTCCCCGGTGCCACCGGCCATCGACCGGCTGTAGGTGGGGCTGACCCACAGCGTCAGCGGCTGCGGGTAGAACGGCATCACCGGCATGCCCAGGCAGATGTAGGTGTAGTAGTCGGACGCCTTCACGCCGATCTGTATCTCGGAGGCGAACATGAACGGCCGCAGGTACAGGCTCTGTTCCCCCTCGGCCTGGGGAACCCAGTCGAGGTTCAGCTGGACGACTTTGGTGACCGATTCGATGAAGTCCTCGGTCGGCAATGCCGGCATCTGCATGCGGGCGGCCGAATGCGCGAAGCGGGCAGCGTTCTTCTCCGGACGGAACATCCAGACCGAATCGTCCGCGTGGCGGTAGGCCTTGAGGCCTTCGAAGATCTGCTGTCCGTAGTGCAGCCCGGAGACCGCCGGATGCAGCGAGAGCGGGCCGGTGGCCAGCAGCGCCTTGTCGTGCCAGCCGTCGGCGGCACTCCAGGTCGCCTGGGCCATGTGATCGACGAAATAACGCCCGAATCCGGGATCCTGGAGAGCAACGGCGATATCGGTTGCGCTGGCACGGGGGACGGTCGGATCAACGGCGAATGCGGACATGGAGCCGAGTTTAGTGCCCGCCGCCCGCGATGGTTTCGCGAGGTCACGCCGTGCCTGATCTTCTTCAGTTCGGCCATTGGATCGATCCAGATGCCAGATTCCGGGCAGAAACGCCTCAGGTGAAGAAGATGAGGCACGCCTACAGGCCGGCGTCCTCGACGCTGTGCAACTGACGCCCCGCTTCGGAGATCGACCCGGACAGTGAGGGGAAGACGGTGAACGCCCGCGCGGCCTGATCGACGGTCAATCGTGCCGACACGCACAACGACAGCGAGTAGATCAGCTCACTCGCACCGGGCGCGACGACAACTCCGCCGACGATGATTCCGGTGGTCGGGAGGCAGAAGAGCTTGACGAAACCGTCGTAGTGGCCCTGCATCTTCGCCCGGGCGTTGCCGGCCAGTGGCAACGTGACGCGACGCACCGCGAGCCGGCCGGAGTCGATCTGCTGCTGGGTGATGCCCACGGTGGCGATCTCCGGTGCGGTGAAGACATTGGAAGCGATCGAGCGCAGATCGAGGGGCTGCACCGCATCGCCGAGGGCATGCCACATGGCGATGCGACCTTGCATGGCGGCCACCGAGGCGAGCGGAAAAACCCCCGTGCAGTCGCCGGCCGCATAGACCCCCCGCGCGGTGGTGCGCGACATCCGGTCGACCTCGATGTGACCGCTGGGCTTCAGACTCACCCCGTGTTCGGCGAGCCCGAGATCGTCGGTGTTCGGGATGGAGCCGACCGCCATCAGCAGATGACTGCCCTCGACGGTTCGCCCATCGGCCAGGGTCAGGATCACCCGCTCGCCCTCGCGGCGTGCCGACTGGGCTCGCGAGCGCGACATGATGGTCATCCCGGAGCTCTCGAAGACCTCCTGGATGACCTTCGCCGCGTCCGGGTCCTCGCTGGGCAGCACCTGATCGCGCGATGACACCAGCACGACGTCGACGCCGAGCTGGTTGTAGGCTCCCGCGAACTCGGCCCCGGTAACACCCGAACCGACCACGATCAGGCGTTCGGGCAGTTCGGTCAGGTTGTAGAGCTGCTTCCAGGTCAGGATCCGCTCGCCGTCGGGTTTGGCCTCGGCGAGCTCGCGGGGGCGCGTGCCCACCGAAATCAGGGTGATGTCGCTCGGCAGCTGTTCGTCGCCGGACGATGTCGCGGCCAGCACCCGGTCGGTGCCGAGCAGGCGGCCTCGTCCGTGAATCAGCCGGACGCCCTGACGCGTCAGAGATTCGGCGATGTCGTGGCTCTGCGCCGCCGCCAGGCCGAGCAGCCGCTCGTTGATTCCGGCCAGATCGACCCGGACGGCCTGCCGCAGTTCGCTCAACGATGGATCGGCCGGCACCAGACCGAGTTCGCGGCTGTGCCGCACTCGCGTCATCACCTCGGCCGTGGCGATCAGCGACTTGGAGGGCACCACATCGGTCAGCACCGCCGAGCCGCCCATGCCTTCGTCCTCGATGAGGGTCACCGAGCCGCCGAGTTGAGCTGCCACCATGGCCGCCTCGTACCCGCCCGGTCCGCCACCAATGATCACCACGTTCGCCATGGCACCCATTGTGGCGGTCGAGCTCACTGCTGGCCGGGAATACGCTCCATGTCGGCCAGCCAGAGCCTGGACGACGCGTCCGAGGGCATCCGCCAGTCGCCGCGCGGCGACAGTGATCCGCCGGCCACCACCTTCGGACCGTTCGGCAGGGCCGAACGCTTGAACTGGTTGGCGAAGAACCGCCTGCCGTAGACCGCCAGCCAGCGTTTGATCGTCGGCAGATCGTAGGCGACCCGCTCGTCGGCGGGGTAGCCCTGCGGCCACTGGCCGGCCTGTTCGTCCGCCCAGGCGTGCTCGGCGAGATAGGCGATCCTGCTCGGCCGCATGCCGTGACGCAGCGTCCAGTAGAGGAAGAAGTCGTGCAGGTTGTAGGGGCCGATGGTGTCCTGGGTGCTCTGCGGCTTGGCGTCGTCGAAGGTGGGCACCAGCTCGGGGGAGATCTCGGTATTGAGGATCGACTGCAGCACGTCGTTGACCCGAGCGCTGAACTCACCATTGCTGATCACCCAGCGGATCAGATGCTGGATCAGGGTCTTCGGCACCCCGGAGTTCACGCCGTAGTGGTTCATCTGGTCGCCGACCCCGTACGTGCACCAGCCCAGGGCGAGTTCGGACAGGTCGCCGGTACCCAGCACGATGCCGGCGCGCTGGTTGGCGATGCGGAAGAGGAAATCGGTGCGCAGCCCTGCCTGCACGTTCTCGTAGGTCACGTCGTAGACGTCGCCCGGATGCCCGATATCGCGCAGCATCTGCTCGGCGGCCGGACGGATATCCAGGGTCTCGAAGGTGCAGCCCAGGGCGGTGGCCAACTCCGTTGCATTGTTGCGGGTGTGATCGGAGGTGGCGAAGCCGGGCATGGTGAATGCGAGAATGTCCGATCGCGGACGCCCGAGTTCGTCCATCGCGCGGGCCGCCACCAGCAGCGCGTGGGTCGAATCCAGACCCCCGGACACGCCGATGACGACCTTCGGCTCGCCGATCGAGCGCAGCCGTTGCTTCAGCCCGTACACCTGGATGCTGTATGCCTCGTAGCAGTCCTGGGCCAGCCGGCTGGGATCGTCGGGGACGAACGGGAAGCGGTCGACCTGGCGACGCAGACCGATGTCGCCGTGCGGCGGGTCGAGGGTGAAATCGACGATCGGGCCACTGTCGGCGTCCAGGAATCGTTCGGCGCAGTCGTTGAAGCTGTTCTGCCGCATCCGCTCCTGGCGCAGCAGGTCGAGGTCGATGTCGGTGATGCACCACGACGAATCCGCCGGGAAGCGCTCGGTCGAGGCCAGCAGAGCCCCGTTCTCGTGGATCGATGTCTGGCCGTCCCACGACAGATCGGTGGACGATTCGCCCGGCCCGCCCGCCGCATAGACGTAGGCCGCCAGATCGCGGGCCGACGCGCTGCGGCAGAGCAGCTCGCGGTCGTCGGCGCGTCCGACCGTGATGGGGGAGCCCGAGATATTCACCAGTACCGTGGCGCCACGCATGGCGGCCAGCGTGCTCGGTGGCAGCGGCACCCACATGTCTTCGCAGATCTCGACCGAGAAGCAGAAATCGGGCAGATCGACGGCCCGGAAGACGATGCCCGCGCCGAAGGGCACGGCGTCGGCGTCCTTGACCCCCGCCAAGGCGATCAGCGGCTTGTCGTCCGACCACCGCGGTGCCTCGGCGAAATGCCGCTTCTCGTAGAACTCCCGGTAGTTGGGCAGGTAGCTCTTCGGCACCACGCCCAGCACGCGTCCGCGATGCAGCACGACAGCGCAGTTGTAGAGCCGGTTGCCGTTGCGCAGCGGAGCTCCCACCACGATCGCCGGCAACAGATCGGCGGTGGCTGCGCGTAGCGTCTCGATCGCCGCCAGCGTGGCGTTCAGCACGACGTCGTTGAGCAGCAGATCGTCGATCGCGTAGCCGGTCAGGCACAGCTCGGGGAAGACCGCCAGGGCAGCACCCTCGGCGTCCAGCGTGCGGGCGATGCCGATGATGGTGGCCGCGTTGTCGGGCGGGATCGCGATCGACGTGCGGTTGCTGCAGGCGGCGATCCGGACGAAGCCCTGATCATAAATCGAGCGGAAGTTCACCCCAGTGAGCCTAGTAGACATGGTGGTTTGGTCTCCGACGACTCGGGCACCGCGGATCACTAGTCTTGGTGCCATGTTGGTGGTCACGATAAGCCAGATCCCGGGTTACCGGATCGAGGCGGTACTGGGTGAGGTCTTCGGCGTGGGGAGCCAGCAGCAGGGGCGTCCCAACATGGGGCAGGCCGAGATGGTCTATCTCGCTCGCGAGCAGGCGGTACGGATGATGGTTCAGCAGGCCCAGCAGCGTGCCGCGAATGCCGTCATCGGCCACTCGATCGACGTCTTCCACTCCGACAGGTTCGGCGCCGGGGTCACCGCGATCGGCACCGCTGTCCAGGTGGTGCCCGTCGGTGAGGGCGAGCAAGGCGCCACCCCGCAGTCGATTCAGGACGCGAAGACTCCCGACGAACAGCTCCCGCCGCCGGTTTCCGGTCCGATGGGTCAGCAGCCCGGTCAACCACAGGCCTACCCCAGCCAGCAGGGCTACCCGTCCCAGTCCGGGCCGAGCTATGCCCAGCCCGGCCAGCCTGCACAGCAGGGCTGGGGCCCGCAGTACCCGCAGGGATACGGACGCTGACCCCAGCTCGAACTCAGATGATCGAGATCGTCTGGCTGATCAGGTGCCGGCCACCCGGCTCCACGTTGACCGACTGATCGCGGACGTTGACCGCCTCGGCGCAGACGAACTCCTGCCAGTCGTCATCGCCCAGATCGGGGGTGGCCGCGGCCTTGGCGATCCAGGGATTCCAGATCACCGACTGGGCAGATCCGACCTTCTCGATCAGCAGCGTCCGGTTCCATTCATCGTCGATGATCCGCAGGGTTTCACGCGATTCGTAGATGCGGTCGGTTTCGCCTTCGAAGCTCACGGCGCCTTGCTGAGTGGCGCAGCCGTCGGTCAGCCGGTCGCTGTAGGCGGCGCCGTCCAAGCCCTCGATCCGGGTCTTGTGGATGTCGCCGACCGCGAAGTAGCTGTGCAGGCCGTCCTCGAAGAACAGCTCGGAGTCGCCGGCGAAGACCACGAGCTGCACGATCAGGGTCTTGCCCATCGAAATGTGCAATTCGAGCCGGTAATCGCGAGGCAGGTCCGGTGCCAGCTCGGGGTCGACCGCAGCGCCGTCGAGGCCGAGGACGATGTTGGCCGTTCCCGCGGGACTGACCTTCGCGCGCAGCAGATTCCAGGTGGATACCCGCGCAATTCCGTGCATGGGCGTGTGCTGGCCGTCGTCGCCGGCGCCGAACCATGGCCACAACAACGGGATGCCGCCTCGAATCGCCTTGCCCGGTTCCAGGATCGCCTGGTCGCTCAGCCACAACACCGGATGCTGACCGGCCGGTGTCCATGCGGCGATGTGTGCACCGTTGAAATAGATGACGCCAGTGGCTGCGGGGGTATCAACCTTGATACCGGCGAGCGGGGCGTCGAGGAGCGTGATGCCCTCGGGAAGCTCGATGTCCGTCATGTATCCATAACCTACGTGCCCCGGCGGCGTTCGTCATCCGAAGTTGCCAGTTTCCGGGGTGTCGTTCGGCTGACCACGAGCTTCGCCGACGGTGCAGGAGCTACCTGATGAGCACATGAGACGTTCACGCTCAATTCATGATTGAGTGTGCAGGTGACCAGCGCTGATCTGATAGAGCCTGCCGCCAGATCTTTGCGTGTGGTGATGGTCTCGATGCATACCTCACCCACGGCGTCCCCAGGATCGGCGGATGCGGGCGGGATGAACGTGGTGGCGCTCAATTCCGCCCTGGCGCTGGCCGAGCGCGGACATCGCGTCGACCTACTGACCCGGCGCGACGATCCGGCTGCGCCCTTCGTGGTCGAGCTGTCGCCGGGAGTGCGGCTGTTCAATCTGGACGCGGGACCTGCCGAGCCGGTCGCGAAGAGCGAGCAGGAGGTCTTGATCGAGCCGTTCAGTCAGGCGCTGGCTCGTTGGTGGCGTTCGGAGGGTGCCGACGTCGATATCGTCCATTCGCATCACTGGTTCTCCGGGGTGGCGGCGCTGCCGATCGCCCGCGCCGCCGGGGTGCCGCATCTGCAGAGCTATCACTCGGTGGCGGCACCGGCCGGTGCCCCGCTCGACGACGGCGAACAGCCCGAATCATCCGGACGCAATGCCGGCGAGCGCTTGGTCGCCGAGCAGTCGGACGGGATCATCGCGGTCAGCCAGGCCGAGAAGGCGACCATCGTCGAACGCCTGGGGGCCGCCCCCGAATGCGTGCGGGTGGTGCACCCGGGGGTGAACGTCGATCAGTTCCGGCCGCTTCGTCCCGGCGAACCGCATTGGGCCTGGGACGGCTGTTACCTCCTGTTCGCCGCGCGACTTCAGCCGCTGAAGGCACCCGATCTGGCAGTGCGGATGCTCGCGGCGATGCCGGCCGGCGAGCGTCCACGACTGGTGATCGCCGGAGAGACGTCGGCCGATTTCTCGTGGTACACCCAGGAATTGCGCGATCTGGTCGACTCGCTGGGGCTGACCGATGAGGTGACCTATCTCGGCTCGCAGGACCGCGACGAGCTGGCCGCCATGATGCGCGGTGCCTGCGCGCTGCTGAACCCCAGTCGTTCCGAGACCTACGGTCTGATCAATCTGGAGGCATCGGCTTCGGGCGTCCCGGTGGTGGCCAGCCGAAATGGGGGCATGCCGGAGTCGGTGATCGACGACGTGACCGGATTGTTGCTCGACAGCCGCGATCCCGAGGTGTGGGCCGAGGCGGTGAGCAGGTTCACCCATGAACCCGAGTACCGTGCCGCGTTCGGGCGGGCCGGTCGCGAGTTCGCGCTGACCCGCGCCTGGCCGGTCGTGGCCAAAGAATTGGAGACCATCTACCTTCAGGAGGTGGCGCCATGAGGACGCCACTCGATGTGCTTGCCGGCGCTGCCGAATCCGACTCAATAGTTCCGCTGTTCGTGCACGCCCATCCCGACGACGAGACCGTGCAGACCGGCTCCCTGCTGGCGTGGCTGGCGGCCCAGGGGCTGCCGGTGAGCGTGCTGACCTGCACCCGGGGCGAGCAGGGCGAAATCGTTTCGGGGGTGCTGCCCGCATCGACTACGGCAGATGAGTTGGTCCGGGTGCGCGAGGCAGAGCTGGCGCACGCGATCGAGACGCTCGGAGTGGCTGCGTCCTACTTTTTGGGGACGCCACCTGCCAGGGCCGCCGGGCTCGGACGACGGGACTACCACGATTCCGGGATGCGCTGGGTGGCCGAAGGCCTGGCCGGGCCCGCCGATATCGACGATCCGGACACCTTCACCGCGTCCCGCCTGGACGACGAGGTCGCCGACCTGCTGGCGCTGATCGATCGGGTCCGGCCGACGGTCGTCGTGGGCTATGACCGGCTGGGCAGCTACGGGCATCCCGATCATGTTCGGGCTCACGAACTCGCGGCTGTTGCTGCTGAGGCCGCCGGCCTGCCGCTTGTCGAGGTGGCCTCGGATCCCGACACCGACGGGTTCGAGTGGTTCGATCTGTCCGATCGCAAGCAGACGGTGATCCAGGCGTTGCGCTGCTACGCCACCCAGCTGACCGTGGTCGATGCCCACATCGTCCATGTCGGCGGTCAGCATCAGGCCCTGCCCCTGAGGGCCGGGCTGCGAGTGAAGGCGGATAGGGTCATCCCGTGAGGATGATCGGCGAGCCCGATCAGGGCACGATCCGGGTGCTCCTCGTCGAGGACGAGGCGCTCGCGCAGCGCGCCATCGCCGCCTATCTGGCCGTGGCCGACGGCATTCAGCTGGTGGGTGTGGCCAATGACGGCCTGGAGGCGATCCAGCTGGCCACCGAAGTGGCTGCCGATGTCGCTATCGTCGACATCCACATGCCCCGGCTGAACGGCATCGAGACGACCCGGCGGCTGACCCGCAGCCCGTTCAACCTCAAGGTGCTCTGCTTCACCGCGCTGGCCAGCGATGAACTCCTGATCGACGCGTTGTCTGCCGGTGCGTCCGGCTTCCTGCTCAAATCGGACAGCCCCGAACTCATCCAGCATGGGGTGCGCAGCGCGCATTCCGGTGACGCGCTGATCTCTCCGCAACTGGTCTGCCAGGTACTAGCCCGCGTGCAGACCCGGACGCAGCCCCCGGCCGACCTTTCGGCGACCGAGGTCGACCTCGTCCGGCTGATCGGCTACGGACTGACGAACGCCCAGATCGGTACCCGGCTGGGCTACTCGATCAGCACCGTCAAGACCTACGTGAGCCGTCTCCTGGCGCGACTCGACAAGCGCAATCGTGCCGAGATCGCGACCCTCGCCTACGAGTGGGGACTCGTCGACGAGCGCAAGGGTCAATCAACCAAAGTTGATTGAGCCGGTGTGCGTTCCTGTGAAGGCCGTGCCGCGGGTTAGCCTGTAGCCAACCATCGCGGGAAGGAGTTGCCATGAGCGCACCGATCACTGTGTCCGCAATCGCCAAGTATGCGGCGATCGCCGGATTGGTCATCACGAACTTCAGCAGCGGAGAGGCCTGGTACTGCCAGGTCTTCTTCTGGGTATGCCGCTAACCAGCTCGCTGGCCTCCCACAGATTCGGGGGGCTCTACCGATTCTTGCAGTCCGGATGGGTGGAGTTGTCGCTGGCACTGCTGGCGGTCGGCATCGGCATCTCCAGTCCCCCGGAAACAGCGTTGACCTGGCTGACGCTGGCGGTGTTCGGCGTCGGTGCGGCCGTTTCGGGGATCGCAGTCCTGCTCGGTACGGCGTTGGTCTGCGTCGGCTTGCTCATCTCGCTCACGTTGCCGCCCGACCAGGTTTCGGCCGCCGGGCTGGCGCTGTTCGTGCCGATCATTGCGGCTGTGCGGCTCTGGTCTCGGTATGCCATCGCGATCACTCTCGTCCTGGTCGGTCTCGGCTTCTACACGATGTTCGTCCACGCGACCGGTGATCGTCCGCTCACGCTTGCCATCGTCGCGATCTTCCCGACCCTCCTGGCGCTGAGCCTGGGCGCGGGCCTGGTGATACGGTCGTCGCGCCAACAGCTGGAGAACGAGCGGCAGCGAGCGGACGAGCGGTTGGCCGAGCTGCGCCTGGAACTCGCCCGCGAACTGCACGACAACGCTGTTCACAAGATCTCGCAGGCCGCCATGCTCGCGCACATGGCGGCTCTGCACCCTGATACCCCGCCCGAGCTGAGCCGGGAATTCACCGAGATCGCGACCTCTTGTAATGACGCGGCCCACGAGCTGCGCCTGCTGCTGACCGGTTTGCGCCAGGACAATCCCAACCTCAGCGATGGCCAGCCGCAGATCATCGACGCCGATGCCTTGACCGCGCTCATCGAAGGTCAGGCCGACCGGCTGGCCGCACTCGGTTTCGCGGTCTCCCACGATCTGAAGATCGATGCGCCGACGAGTCTGCAATGCCGCACGCTCGCCGCGATCAGCGTCGAAGCCGTCAACAACATCATCCAGCACGCGCCGGCGAGGAGCGACTGCAGCATCCGGGTTGTGCAGCAGGGCTCCACGGTGGTGGCCGAGTTCACCAACCACACCCGTAGCGCCAGGCAAGCGGCCACTCGGCCGTCGTTCGGCCTGCTCGGCATCGAGGAGCGCGCCAGGGCGGCGGGCGGGTACATCACGATCAGCAAACCGCCGGGTTATTGGCGGCTGGAGGTCACGCTGCCCTCGCTGCCGTCGGTGGTCGATGCCGAACCTCGCTCTCAGAGCCCCGCAGCATCACCGACCTTTCCGCCGGAGCAGGGGAAACCGTCATTGACCGACGCGAGACCGACCGACTACCGGATCTGAGGCCCCGGATTTGAGGCACGGCATCTGAGGCACCCGGTCAGAACAGCCCCGCGGGAGCGGTGGGGGGAGCGTAGACGGGATCGACGCCCTGGAAGAGCTTGCTGACTGAGCGTCCCTGATGGATGCGTCCGATCGCTTCAGCGAAAAGCGGAGCGACACTGATCGTGGTCAGTTCGGGCCAGCCGGTCGGCGGCGGCACGGTGTCGGTGGCGACCACATTGTCGATGAACTCGTTGGCGCGCAGCCGCTCGACGGCGCGTCCGGCGAACAGCCCATGGGTGCAGGCAACCGTCACCGACAGAACGCCGAAGTCCCGGAGCCGTTGGGTGATCTCGAGGATCGACCCGCCGGTGGCGATCTCGTCGTCCAGCACGATCGCGTGCCGCCCGGTGACATCGCCGACGATCGAATCGACCACCACTCTGTCATCTGCCAATCGCCGCTTGCTGCCGGCGGCGACCGGCAGCCCGAGTAGCCGGGCGAACTGGGTGGCGTTCTTCGCGTTGCCCAGGTCGGGGCTGACGACTACGCCATTGCTCAGATCGGTGGCGCGGAAATGGTCCGCCAGCACCCCGAGCGCAGTCAGCTGATCGACCGGACAGCTGAAGAAGCCCTGCACCTGCGGCGAGTGCAACTGCATCGTCAGCACTCTCGAAACCCCCGCAGTGACCAAGAGATCGGCGACCAGGCGCCCGCCCAGCGATATGCGGGAGGCGTCCTTCTTGTCCGAACGCGCGTAGGAGTAGTGCGGAATCACAGCGGTGATCTGGGCTGCGGATGCTCCGCGGGCCGCATCGATCATCAGCAGCAACTCCATCAGGTGTTCCTGAGTTCGCGGAACCAGCGGCTGGATGATGTAAACGTCGCGCTGCCGGACATTGGTCAGCAACTGGGCCTGCAGGCAGTCATTGCTGAACCGGCTGAGGCGCACCGGCGACACCCTGGTGCCCAGGTGTTCACAGATCTGATTGGCGAACGTTTGGTGCGCCGATCCGGAGAAGATGACGATGTCCTTCACGCGGTGAGATCCCTTCGAGCCTCGCGTTGCTGACCTTCTCAGCCTAGTGGGTGCGGCCCGGGTTGAGGGCCGGTCGCGCGTCAGTGCCTGATCTTCTTCAGTTGGCGCCCGAAGTCGCCGAAACAGCCATTTGGATCGATCCAGCCGCCGAAGTGAAGAAGATCAGGCACGCCCGTGGTGTCCGTTGTCCTCGGTCATGTGGCTGGCTGCTGTGAAAGAATTCAACACATGGCCACCGATCCGAATCAGACCCAAGCCGACCTGCCGCCGTGGCGTCGGACCCTCGACGACGGTTCCCCCTACTGGACGAAGCACTACCAGCCGGGCGTACCCGCCGAGATCGAGTTGCCCACCAAGCCGCTGACCACATTGCTGGAGACCGCGGTGCGAGAAGGCGGCTCGCACGTGGCCACGGATTTCTTCGGTGCCGAGATGACCTATCGGCAGCTGGGGGACCGGGTGGCGCGGGCTGCCGAAGGGTTGCGCCGGCTCGGCGTGCGGGCCGGTGATCGGGTGGCGCTGTTGCTACCGAACTGTCCTCAGCATCTGATCGCCTTCTATGCCGTGCTCCGGCTGGGTGCGGTGGTCATCGAACACAATCCGTTGTACACGGCGCCCGAGCTGGAGCGGCTCTTCGAAGACCACGGGGCACGGGTGGCCATCTGCCTGGATTCGGCGATCCACACCCTCGACGAGCTGCCCACGTACGCGCGGCCGGCCACCGTGGTCTCGGTGAACCTGATCAAGGCGCTGCCAAAGAGGCTGCAGCTGGCGCTGGGGCTGCCGGTTCCGGCGCTCAAGAAGAAGCGCGCTGCCTTGTCGAGCGGCACCAAGGGGACCATCAGTTGGGAGAAGCTGATCAAGCACCGCCCGCTCAGCCGCCGCTTCCCGCGTCCGGATGTGCATGATCTGGCCGTCATCCAGTACACCTCGGGCACCACCGGCAGCGCCAAGGGTGCCATGCTCACGCACTTCAATCTCTATTCGAACGCCCGGCAGGGCGAGGCGTGGATGCTCGGAGCCGAGCCGCGACGCGAAACCAGCTACGCGGTGCTGCCGATGTTCCATGCTTTCGGCGTCACCATGCACACCACCTTCGGCGTGCTCAAGCAGTCCCGTCAGGTGCTGTTCCCCAAACCCGACACCGCGATGATCCTGGACGCCTGGCACAAGCACCCAGCGAGCATCTACTGCGTTGTGCCGATTCTGTACCAACGCACCGCAGAAGGCGCCCGGGATCGCGGCCAGTCGCTGGCGAGTGCCCGCTGGTGCATCTCCGGTGCGATGGCGCTGCCCGAGGAGACCCGCGAGCTGTGGGAATCGGTGTCCAGTGGGCTGCTGGTCGAGGGCTACGGGCTCACCGAGGCATCCCCGGTGGCGCTCGGCAACCCGTTCTTCCCGACCAGGGTGTCCGGGACGATCGGTGTCCCGTTCCCGTCGACCCTGATGAAGGTCGTCGAGGTGGACGATCCGTCGCGCGAGGTCGGTGTCGATGAGCCCGGAGAACTGCTGATCAAGGGCCCCCAGGTCTTCCAGGGATATTGGCGCGATCCGGAGACGACATCGGACACCCTGGTGGATGGCTGGTTGCGCACCGGCGACGTGGTCACCGTCGACAACGAGGGCTTCACCACGATCGTCGACCGCAAGAAAGAGATCATCATCACCGGCGGATTCAACGTCAGCCCCAGCGAGGTCGAGCAGGTGCTCAAACAGCACGAGGGGATCGACGATGTCGCGGTGGTGGGGCTACCCACCGAGCGCGGGGACGAGGAAGTCGTCGCTGCGGTCGTCCCGGCTGAAGGTTTCGAGCTGAACGACGACGAACTGCGCACCTGGGCGAAACAGAGCCTGGCCGCCTACAAGGTGCCCCGGCACTTCATCAAGGTGGACGAGCTGCCCCGCTCGCTGCTGGGCAAGGTGCTCCGTGGTGAGGTGCGCAAGCAGATCGCACACAAGTGACCCGGCCGGGTCGTTCGGGCAGCGGAGGCGATTCACAGCGATTGCCAGTGCCGGTAACGGACCGCCCGGCGGCCGACCTGATGACCGACGTGGTCATCGTCGGCAGTACCCCCGGGGCGCTGTGTGCGGCCATCGCCTGCCGTCAGGCGGGTCTGGAGGTGCTGGTCGCCGAGCCCTCCGGCCAACTCGGCGGCATCGCCGCGACGCGGGGTGGGCGGCTGTGGCTGCCCGGCCGCGACGGCCCGACAGCCGATGACTACGCGTCGGCCCGCGATTATTTCGACCGCGTGGTGGGCGACTTCGAGCCATGCAGCAGTGCTCCCCGCCGGCATGCCTTCCTGACCGGCACGGCCGGGTTGGCGAGCTGGCTGGCTTCGCTGGGCGTCGATCTGGAACCGGATTCCGCCGGCGATGCCTACCCCGATATTCCGGGGGCGCTGGCGAGCGGCCGGGTGCTGAGGCCGGCGCTGGTGGAGACCACGGCGATCGGCCGGCTCGTGGAGTTCTTGCCGGCCGGCGGCGGCTCCGGCACCGACGGCGTTCTCGACAAGCTCGAACACGGCGCGCGCCGGGTGGGCGAATTCGCCCTGGGGCGCCGCTGGGGCGGCGGTGCGGTGGCGCTGGAGTCGGCGCTGCTGGCGGTCTGTCAGCGGCTGCAGGTGAACATCTGGTGGCAGGCTCCGGTGCGCCGGCTGGTGGTGACCTCCACCGGTAACGACTTCGAGACGGCCGAGCGGGTCGCTGGTGTCGTCGTCGACCGAGGGGGCCGCACGGTGCGGGTGCTGGCCGGTCGCGGGGTGGTTCTCGCCGAGGGTGGCTTCGAAGCCGATGCCGCGCTGCGCCGCGAGTTCCTGCCGAGGCCCTCTCGTCCGGATTGGACGATCGGCCTGCCATCCCGGGCCGGCGCCGACCAACTGGAATGGGCCGGCGAGCTCGGGCTCGGGCTGGCCGGGATGGGCTATGCCTGGTGGCGTCCTGGCTTGTGGGCCCCGGGTGTCCCGGTTCAGGACGCCGGACGCTCGCTGGCCGTGCCGCACGGCTTCGTCGTCGACTCGACCGGGCGCCGGTTCGTCAACGAAGCGTGCGCCGGAGTGGACTTTTGCCGCGCGCTGTATGCCAGATTCAACGATCTGGGGCCGCAGATGAGCGCCTGGCTGATCGTCGATTCCGACCACCGCAGGCGCTACCCACTCGGTGACGTCGAGCCGGGGCGCCTGCCACGAGCAGCCGAGAAGTCGGGATTCGTGACCACGGCGAGCACCCTGCCCGAACTGGCCTGGAAGATCAAGGTCGACGCGTCCGGGCTGCAGGCGACGGCCGGGCGGTTCGAGCGGCATGCCGCCGACGGCAACGACGAGGATTTTCAGCGCGGCGCGGGCACCGCCGATCGGGCCCGCGGCGACCGCAAGGCGCGTCCCAACCCCTGCCTGGGCGCGGTGTCCAAGCCGCCCTTCTACGCGGTTCGGGTGGTGCCGGCCGATCTGGGTACCAAGGGCGGTCTGCTGACCGACGAGTTCAGCCGGGTGTTGCGGGCCGATGGCGGGCCGATGCCTGGGCTGTGGGCGATCGGATCCGCGGCGTCCTCGGTGACCGGCCCGGCCGATCCTGCCCCGGGGGTCGGGCTCGCCGAAGCGATGGTGGCCGGGCGCGCGGCCGCGGCGTCCATCGCGGCGTCTGCCTGGTGAGGCCGAGGGATTGAACCGATCCGGCGTCCGGGGGTCAGCCTTGCGGCGTCTCCTCCGGAAGCCGCAGTAGGGCGACCGCCTGCTTCAGGTAGACCCGCTCGTCGAAGCCCTCCACGAGGACCCGCTGCGACGCGTAACCCAAAGTCAGCCCGACGAGCAGTTGGCTGTAGCCCTCGATCCGGGCGGCCGGAACGTCGTTCAGCCGCGCCCAGGCCTGCATGGTTTCCTCGACCGAATCGCGCAGCATCGAGAACTCGGCCCGCAGCCGGCGGCCCAGCGCGTCGTCGGTGATCGCACCCGCGCCGAGCTGGGCCAGCAATTCGCCCAGCTCGGGGGCCAGTTCGAGGGCGCTCATCGCATACGAAGCCAGCTGGGCGGGCGAGGCCGGGCGGTCCAGGTATTCCTTCAGAGCCGCCAGCGGAATGGAGATCGCGGACCGCGCCACCTCGACGACGACCGCATTCTTTCCGCTGAAGTGATGGTAGATCGCCCCCGCCGAGGTGCCGGACGCCGCAACCAGCTGCGCCACCGAGGTGCCCTGCACGCCATGCTGACGGATCAACATGGCAGCGGCCTCGATGATGGCGTTCCTGCTGGTCGATTTCTCGTTCACAGATCAACCTTAAGCTCGCCGCACCCGTTGCACGGCAGGCGTGGCCACACCCACCGGTAGTCGCACCGGGTCCAGGACCGCGCCAGCCGGTATTGAACTTTCAACTAAGGACGCACTAGGGCATTCGGATTGGAGAACGATCGTTCTGTGGGTTACCGTGAATACACGAACAGAATGAGCGTTCTGTCACATCCAGGCTCATGAAGGACGACATGACCACCACACTGTCTCTGGGACTCGATGTAGGTTCGACCACGGTCAAAGCAGTGGTGACCGATGGCAACCGGATCTTGTTCAGCGATTACCGTCGCCACAATGCCGATGTGCGTGGCGAGCTGGCCAAGTTGCTGCGTGACATCGAGAAGCAGTTCCCGACCGACACCGTCTGCGTGGCGATGACCGGCTCGGGTGGGTTGGGTGTCGCCAAGGCGATGGGTGTCCAGTTCGTCCAGGAGGTGATTGCCTCCACGGCGGCGATCGAGCGGCTCAACCCCGATGTCGATGTGATGATCGAACTCGGCGGCGAGGACGCCAAGATCACCTACCTGCACCCGGTGCCCGAACAGCGCATGAACGGCACCTGCGCCGGCGGTACCGGCGCCTTCATCGACCAGATGGCCACGCTGCTCAAAGTGGACGCCACCGGCCTCAACGATCTGGCCGCCGACTACGAGAATCTGTATCCGATCGCGTCGCGCTGCGGTGTCTTCGCGAAGACCGATGTGCAGCCGCTGCTCAATCAGGGCGCGGCGCATTCCGATATCGCGGCGTCGGTCTTCCAGGCTGTTGCCACGCAGACCGTCGCCGGTCTGGCCTGCGGACGCCCGATCCGCGGCAAGGTCATTTTCCTCGGCGGCCCGCTGCACTTCCTGCCCGAGTTGCGGGCGGCCTTCGTCCGCGCCCTGACCGACAATGTGGACGAGTTCGTCAACCCCGACAACGGCCAGCTCTACGTGGCCCTCGGCGCGGCTTTCAGCGCTCAGGGCCCGGCCCTGAGCCTGCCCCATCTGGCCAACGAACTCGCCAATGCCAACCAGATCGTGATGACCACCCGGACCATGCGTCCGCTGTTCTTGAACGAGCAGGAGAAGCAGGAGTTCCGGGAACGGCACGCCAAGGCCGACGTCCCGCAGGGCAGCCTCGACGGGGTCACCGGGCCGGTCTGGCTGGGCATCGATGCCGGTTCGACCACCATCAAGTCGGTCGTGCTGGACGCCGAGGGCACCATCGTCCATTCGACTTACGACTCCAATCAGGGAGATCCGGTCAAGGCCGCCGTCGCCATCGCGAAGGACGTCATCGCGGCTCTCCCGCACGGTGCCTTCATCGGGCGCGCCTGCGTCACCGGCTACGGAGAAGACCTGGTCAAGGCCGCATTGCACGCCGATGAGGGCGAGATCGAGACGATGGCGCACTACCGTGCGGCGTCCGCGGTCTGCCCGGGAGTGACCAGCCTGCTCGACATCGGCGGCCAGGACATGAAGTTCATCAAGATCCGCAACGAAGCGGTCGACTCGATCTCGGTCAACGAGGCCTGCTCGGCCGGGTGCGGCTCGTTCTTGCAGACCTTCGCCGAGACCATGAATACCGATGTCCGCAACTTCGCGAGGGTCGGCCTGGAATCATCGGCGCCGGTCGACCTGGGCAGCCGCTGCACCGTCTTCATGAATTCCTCGGTCAAGCAGGCTCAGAAGGAGGGCGCCTCGATCGGCGATATCTCCGCCGGACTGAGCTACTCGGTGGTCCGCAACGCCTTGTACAAGGTGATGAAGATGCGTGACAGCTCCGAGCTCGGTGACAAGGTGGTGGCCCAGGGCGGCACGTTCCTGAACGATGCGGTGCTGAGGGCGTTCGAACTGCAGACCGGTATCGAGGTCGTGCGTCCCAACATTTCGGGTCTGATGGGTGCCTACGGTGCGGCGCTGACCGCCCGGATGCATTACGAGCCGGGCGCGGTCTCGGCGATGATGGAACGCAACCTGGACGGTTTCACCGTCACCAGTGCGCAGCGCACCTGCCAGCTCTGCCAGAACCACTGCAAGCTGACCATCACCAACTTCGATGACGGTGCCCGGCATGTCTCGGGCAACCGCTGCGAGCGCGGCGCCTCGCTGGATGCCAAGCCCAAGAAGTCGGAGATCCCTAACCTCTACGACTACAAGTACAAGCGGGTCTTCGGCTACCGCCGGTTGACCGACGCCAAGGCGACCCGCGGGGAGATCGGCATTCCCCGTGCGCTGGGCATCTACGAGGACTACCCGCTGTGGTTCACGATCCTCACCGAACTCGGCTTCAAGGTCGTCATCTCGGGACGCAGCAGTCACGATCTGTTCCAGACCGGCATGGAATCGATCCCCTCCGAGAACGTCTGCTATCCGGCCAAGATCGCTCACGGCCACATCGAATGGCTGCTCGACAAGGGCATCAAGACGATCTTCATGCCGTGCGTCAACTACGAGCGCAAGCAGTTCGACGAAGCCGACAACAACTACAACTGCCCGATCGTGGCGTTCTACCCGCAGGTGCTGGAGAAGAACGTCGAGCGGTTGCGGGATCCGGACGTCAGGTTCCTCGACCCCTTCATCAACCTGAACAACCCGGAGAAGCTGGCCGAACGCATCGTCGACATCTTCGCCGACTGGAATGTCAGCCTGGCCGAGGCCAAGGGTGCGGTGGCGGCCGGCTATGCCGAACTCGATCAGGTGCACGCCGACATCAGGGCCGAGGGCGATCGGGCCCTGCAATACATGCGTGAGAAGGGCATCCGCGGCATCGTGCTGGCCGGTCGGCCGTATCACATCGATCCCGAGATCAACCATGGCGTCCCCGAGATGATCACCACGCTGGGCATGGCGGTGCTCAGCGAGGATGCGCTGACCAACGGCATGACGACTTCGCGGATGGAGCGTCCGCTACGGGTCCGCGACCAGTGGACCTACCACACCAGGCTCTACGAGGCCGCCGCGCAGGTGGGGACCGAACCCGATCTCAACATCGTGCAGCTCAACAGCTTCGGCTGCGGCGTGGACGCAGTCACCACCGACCAGGTGCAGGAGATCTTGGAGAAGGTCGGCGATGTCTACACCGTGCTGAAGATCGACGAGGTCTCCAACCTGGGCGCCGCCAAGATCCGGCTGCGTTCGCTGCAGGCGGCGACCAAGGAGCGCCCGGCGTTCGATCCCAGCACCGAGATCGACACCACCGGCCCGAACCCCGTCTACGGACTGGCCGAGCGCGAGACGCACACCGTCTACGTGCCGCAGATGGCGCCGATTCACTTCCGGATGCTGGAGACTGTCTTGAGGCGCTCGGGCATCAAGGCCGAAGTGCTGGAGCATGCGTCGGTCGAAGATGTCGAGTGCGGCCTGCGCCATGTCAACAACGATGCTTGCTACCCGGCGATCATGGTGATCGGCCAGCTCATCAACAAGTTCGTCCAGGGCGGGGCCGATCCCGACAACTCGACGGTGGCGATCACCCAGACCGGTGGCATGTGCCGCGCGACGAACTATCTCGGCCTGCTGCGTAAGGGCCTGAAGGATGCCGGCTACCCGCAGGTGCCGGTGCTCGCGGTGAGTGCCCAGGGACTCGAATCGAACCCCGGCTTCAAGTTGAGTGCGGCCATGGTGCACCGCAGCATCGAGGCACTGGTGCTCGGTGATCTGTTGCAGATCGTGCTGCTGCGGGTGCGTCCCTATGAGCGTGATGAGGGTTCGGCGATGGCGCTCTACCGTCGCTGGGACGCCATCACCCGGGAGTTCTTCGACAACGGCGGCTGGTCGCCGACGCTACGGCGCCGCATCGGTTTCACCTGGCTTATCAACCAGATCGTCCGGGAGTTCGACAAACTGCCGCTGCTCAACATTCCGCGCAAGCCACGGGTGGGCGTGGTCGGCGAGATCCTGGTGAAGTTCCAGCCGGACGCAAACAACGATGCGGTGCGGGTGATCGAGGAGGAGGGCTGCGAGGCGGTACTGCCCGGCTTGGCCGCGTTCTTCCTGCAGGGCATGTACACCTCCGACTACAAGTGGGACACCTTCGGCATCGGCACCATGAAGGGCCGGATGGGTAACAGGTTCGGGGTCTGGGCGATCGAGCAGTACGAACGCCGCATGCACAAGGCGCTGGCCGCGACGAACGGCAAGTTCGATGTGCCGGAGTCCATCGAGCAGCTGGCCGAGAAGGCGAAGACCGTGATCTCGCTCGGCACCCAGGCCGGCGAGGGCTGGTTGCTGGTCGGCGAGATGATCGAGCTGATCCAGCACGGGACGCCGAACATCATCTGCGCTCAGCCGTTCGCCTGCCTGCCGAACCACGTTGTCGGACGCGGAATCTTCGCCGAACTGCGGCGTCAGTACCCGAGCGCCAACGTCGTGTCGATCGACTACGATCCGGGCGCCTCCGAGGTCAACCAGCTGAACCGCATCAAGCTGATGGTCGCCACCGCGCACAAGAACGCCGGCACGCTGAGCACCTGGACGGATGCGGATTCCGAGTTCGAGCCGACCGGCCGTGAGGTCAAGACCGTGCAGAAGCTGGTGGGCGCCGGCACTGGTGGGTCCGGGCCGATTCCGCTGGGCATCACGCCCGTCCTGCGCTGACGTCGCACGGCTGGGGTGCGGGTATGAGTATCTGGGTGGTTCCGGATGGGGTGACTTCGTAGCGGTAGCCGTGGGGTGAGGTCCAGCGGAATACACCGGAGGTGGGTTGTTCGAGTTTCCATCTGCCGTGGGTTTTCGCTCGGTGCGTCTTGCGGGATAGCGGTCCGAGGTTGTCGAGGCGGGTTTGGCCGGGTAAGCCGTCGACATAAGGGATGGTGTGATCCATGTCGCAGCGGCTGGCTTTGCGGGTGCCCCATGGGAACACGTCGACGGGGTTGCGCTGTTCGACGGCGAACCGCATCCGGGTAGGGGTTTCGTAGGCGTCGGCTGGTGCCATCTGGGTGGGGTCGATGACCGGTCGGATGATCACTTTCGAACCGGCGAGAAATCGCGGTAGTTGGTTGGTGAGGATCGGACCCCAGTCCTCTACCCTGGCTACCCCAGTCGCCGGGCCACGATCTATGGCAGACAGCGCAGGATCGGCAGCCGAGATATGCACCACGAGTGTGTGGATCGGTCGATCGGTGTGGCCTGCTCCCTGTCGGGTGGGGGTGTCTGTGGGGATGTCGTGGATTCTGCGGTAGGCGTCGCGGACCAGCATCCCGAAGGCGGCGGCCCGCCGACGATCCAGATCGGCACCGGCGAACACCTCGGGTTTGGTGGGTAGGGTCTTGGCGAGCTGGCTGAGCACATGGTCGAACATGATCCCGTCCACTGGGTTGACCAGACCCCAGAAACTGACGTGGCCGTCTTCGATCCGGGAAACCCGAACATGACGGGCCTGGCGCCGCGCCTCGGCACGATGGCGGGCAAGCTCAGTGTCGGCGGCCACGATCTGGCCGGGCAGCGCTTTCATGAGCCGGGGGAATGGCAGCTTGCCCACCCCGGTGCTCATGGCGCGATCGACCTTCAAGGCGGCTTCACTGGACAGATGCGAGCATGCGGCACAGATCTTGGTCGCCTGCCACACCCGGATCTTGCCCGCCAGAATTGCTTTCCACAACAGCGGATGCCGATGCCGCAGATCTAGTGCGTCACCGATCCGGCAGATCGCCGACTGGGGCGAAATACCCAGCAGCCCGCCGATCTCCAGCCCCAGGAATTCGCCGACCTCGGGAGTGCCATCATGGCCGGGCCGCATCAGTGCTTCGATACCTTCACCTACCGCGGTCGGGTCGATCTGCCACAGATCAGCGGCATGGGTGATCGCCACGAGTTCGGCGACCTCGGCAGCAACCAGCTGCCGGTGCGCGTGATTCAACGCATCGAACGCTTCACTGCTGGTCTTCGGGTCGACCAGCAGCGAAGGGACGCGGGTGAGATCCTCCATAACTAAAGTTTACTCGAACATACGTTCGAATATGAGGCTTTCGCGACATATCCTCAGGGAATCTCCGCCTCAGCTACCGGCGGCGAGTGGTTCTGCCCGCCGGGGCACGTAGTTGGTGGTCTGCACGGCGGTATCCAAGAAGCCCCTTCGAGCACGATATCCGGGCTCGGCGGTCTGATCGTTGGCCGCAACAAGCGGATTCAGCATCAGCGACAGCTGTTCTGATCTCGACAGACGCTCGAGCACCTGTTCGGACGAACCGTCCACTTCACCGACGAGCGGGGACATCACGACGCAGTCCTCGTCGCCGTCGTCGACGATGGCGTGGATGCTCAGTCCCCTGGTGATGGCCTGCTTGATCCACCAGGAGGCGTAGGTGGAAAACTTGAATCCCCTGCGGTAGTCGAACTTCTCGACCGCA
>Ga0334884_1001822_pt1 | contig 29725 bp, 25 predicted proteins | sample GraSluR1_MG_7_FD_207215 | JGI IMG/M metagenome (GOLD analysis project Ga0334884, IMG submission 207215) | Sludge microbial communities from methane-producing bioreactor in Wageningen University, Netherlands - Granular Sludge_12_05 R1 | ecosystem: Engineered > Bioreactor > Anaerobic >...
CATCCGACTCGGTTACGACTCGCTCATCACTTCCAGTCGTTCGACGGTCAGGGCCGACTCGGGGGGCCGGCCGGTATAGTAACGCTCGATCTCGTCGGCCAGGCACTGCCAGCGCTGCTCGAACTCGATCGCGTTGTTCCCGCGATGGGGCACCAAGAGCACCCGGTCGCTTTGGCGCAACGGGCTGTCGGCCGGCAGGGGCTCTTCCTCGAACACGTCGAGGGCCAGGTAGATGTCGCGCTCGGCCAACGCCTCGATCATCGTCTGCTCGTCGACCATCTTGCCGCGGGCGACGTTCACGAACAACGCGCCGGGCCGCATCCGCTCGAACTGCGCCTTGCCGACGAGATGGTGCGTCTTGGGCGTGTAACCCCCGGCCAGCACGATGACCTCGCAGGCGGCGAAGACCTCGTCGAGCGAGAGGTTCGTCACGCCCTTGGCCCGGGCGTCGGCTTCGCTCAGATGCCGCGAGTGCACGTAGAGCTTGCCGGTGAACGCCCGAAGCAGGTCGAGAATGCCCTCGCCGATCCGCCCCAGGCCGACGATGCCCACGGCCCGATCGTGCAGGATGCGGCCGCGGGGATACTTGAACCGCGGCCAGGGCTCGCCGCTTCGCATGTCGTGGTGGTAATTGTGGATGTGCATCAGCGACGACAGGATCAGCCCGAGCGTGAATTCGGCCATGGGCCGGGGGCGCGATGCCCCGGTGTGGATGACGGTCAGCCCCTTCTCGACGGCGTAACGGTCGTCGACGTTCTGCCGCGTGCCGCCGTAGGTGGTGCCGACGAGCTTGAGGCCCGTGCCGCGGTCGATCACCTGCCGGGTGATCGCCATCTCCTTGGTGAACGGCACGATCACGCCCTCGACGCCTTCGAGGCGCTCGAGGATCGCCGTCTCGGAAGCCTCGGCGATTTCGACGATCTCGACGTGCTGCTCCATGCGGGCCTTTGCCTCAAGGTCGGGGATCTCGCAGGCGAAAAGGATTCTGGGCTTGCTCATACGTTGGAATTCTCCTCGTGAATCGTCCTGGTTGGAGAGAGCGAGCAGGGCCCTCACCGGCCCATCCAGCCGCCGTCGACCAGCAGGATCGCGCCGTGCATGTAGTCCGAGGCGGCCGAGGCAAGGAAGACGACCGCCCCCTTGAAGTCGTCGGGCTGGCCCCAGCGGCCGGCCGGAATGCGCGAGAGAATGGTCCGGCTTCGCTCGGGATCGGCCCGCAGCGCGGCCGTGTTGTCGGTGGCGATGTAGCCCGGAGCAATCGCGTTGACGTTCACTCCCTGGCCGGCCCATTCGTTCGCCAGGGCCATGGTCAACTGCCCGATGCCCCCCTTGCTGGCCGCGTAGCCGGGCACGGTGATGCCTCCCTGAAACGTCAGCAGCGACGCGGTGAAGATGATCTTGCCCCGGCCGCGCGCGAGCATGTCGCGCCCGATCTCGCGGCTGAGCACGAACTGCGCGCTCAGGTTCACCTCGATCACCCGGTCCCAGTAGTCGTCGGAATGTTCCGCCGCCGGCTGGCGGAGGATCGTGCCCGCGTTGTTCACCAGCACGTCGATCGGCGGGCACTCGCCGCGAACCCGCTCGACGAATCCGCCGACCGCCTTGCGATCGGCGAAATCGCACGCATAGGCCCGAAACGAGCGTCCCAGGGCGGTCACCTCCCGCTCGACGTCGCTTCCGCTCGATTCCAACTGTGCCGACACGCCCACGACGTCGGCCCCGGCCTCGGCCAGGGCGACGGCCATGGCCTTGCCGATGCCGCGACGGCACCCGGTGACCAGCGCCGTCTTTCCGTCGAGCTTGAATCGATCGAGAACGTTCATGGTCGGTTTGCCTCTAGCTGCACTTGAGCAGGTACTTCATTCCCGCGGGACTCCGGTCGATCGTTTCGAACAGCTCCTGGACTCGCTCGAGCGGAGCGACCTGGGTGATCAGCCGCTCGAGCGGCGGGTGCCCCTCGGCGGCCAGGCCGATCGCCTCGTCGAAGTCCTCCGGCTCGTACACGCGCACGCCGATCATGCGGAGTTCGCGCCAGAAGAAGCGGAACAGATCGACCGGTTGGGGCTGCGCGTGGATGGCCACCATGACGATCCGCCCGCGCACCCGGGGCAGCTTCGTCATCGCTTCGACGCCAGCCGCCGTGCCCGAGACCTCGAACACCACGTCGGCAAACGCCTCGCCGCTGAACCGGCCCACGGTCTGGACCAGGTCGTCGGCGCGGGGATCGACGGTGGCCAATCCCAGTTCGCCGGCCAGGGCCCGGCGCTGGGGATTGACCTCGGAGACGAGCACGCGCCCGCCCTTGCGTTGCGAGACCAGGGCGATGAGCAGGCCGATGGGTCCGCCGCCGATGACCACGGCGTGCTCGCCCTCGGCGAGGCCCGAAAGGCGCACGTCGTGGCAGGCGACGGCCAGCGGCTCGATCAGAGCGGCGTCGCGTGACGAGACCGCGTCGGGCAGCCGGTGCAGGGTGTAGGCGGGAACGGTCCACCAGGTCTGCATGGCGCCCGGGGTGTCGATGCCGATGAACTTCAGGTTCTGGCCGATATGCGTGCAGGCGTTGTCGACCGCGGCGGGCTCGCCCGGCTGGAGGGGCCGCACCACGACCCGGTCGCCCGGGGCCACGTTTTCGACGCCCGGCCCGACCTCGGCCACCGTGCCCGACGCCTCGTGCCCGATGACCTGGGGGATGCGCACGCGCCGGTCCATCTGTCCGTGGTAGATGTGCACGTCAGTGCCGCACACGCCGCAGTAAGCGACCTCGATCCGCACTTCGCCGGGGCCGGGCGGCACATACTCGCTCTCGCGGAGCGAGAAGGTCTTGTTGCCCTCGTAGTAGGCTGCCTTGGTGTTCATGATGTCTCGCCCTTGCGTCGCAAGAGGTCGGCCGGGCGCTCGACGATCTGGAGCATGTTCCCCTCGGGATCGACGAAGCTGCGGACCCGTCCGCCGCCGACCGCCCGGGCCTCGTCGCCCGACCAGGCCACGCCCTTCGCGTCGAGTTCGGCCGCCGCGCCCTCGAAATCGTCGACGCGCAGGGCCAGGTGCGACCAGCCGGGCGTCCAGACCGTGCGCTCGGGTCGGGGCGTCTCGTCGCGGGGCATGATCTCCAGCAGCGTGCCGTCGGGCGCGCGGAGGATCCACACCGGCTTCTCGTGGCGCGACACCCTCTCGTAGCCGAGCACGTCGCAGTACCAATCGGCGAGCCGATCCACGTCGTCGGCCGCCAGCGCGGGATGGTCGATCCCGGTAATCTTGCTCATGGTCATTTAACCTTCGATTCGCGGTCCAGGGAAAAAACGTTGCACTCGTGCAGCGACATGGGGTTCAGTCGATACGGCCCCTCGTAGCCCGTGTCGCCCAGCATGTGAGCCACCAGGGCGATCGACAACGGATAAAACCACGACCCCAGCATGATGTGCGTTCGCCGCGGATCCTCGTCGCGGTGCTCGGCCGCGACCCGGCGCGCGCCGGGCCGCCAGATCCAATGGGGACGCGACTTCCACTGCGCGGGCGTGCTGTCGCGCCGATGAAGCAGCCAGCCGCAGCCCGCGGGGTCTTCGTGCATCAGGGCGTGCTCGAGATAGCGCCGCGCGGCCGAGCGGAGCTCTTCCCGCCGGTACTCGGTCAACTCGGCGAGGTTCGACATCATGTACGCGCCGTCGAAGTCGGGACAATCGGACCCGCCCGGCCAGAACGACCCGTCGGGCAACTGGCAGGCCAGCGTCGAATCGACGTTTCGCTCGACCGCGCGCAGGGGCCAGCCTTGGGCGAAGTAGATCGGCGTCACGTGGATCGTGCCGAACAGCCCGTTCGGCCGATCGGCGCCGAACTGAGTTCCCCAGAAGCCGGTCCGCTCGTCGAGCAACTCTTCGAGGGCCGGGTACATGCCGTGCTCCAGGACGGCGTCGACCTCGCTTGCGCCGAACCAGTCGCGCGCGGCCAACAGCGCGGTCGCGCAGGCGAGCACCTGGTTGGCCGCTGCCCAGGAGTTGCTCCAGTCGTACCGTTTCACCCAGCGGTAGAGCGCCTTGGCGTCGACGAGCGGCTCGAGAAACGCCAGCGCATGCCGAGGGGCCCGATCGAGGATCCGCAACGCCCAGAGATGCCCTCGCGTGGCATGCCAGTGGGGCTCCATGTCGTCGATGCCCGGCCGTTCGGCCCGCATCTCGGGCGAGGCGGCGAAGAAGCCGTGCCGCGACTGATCGCCGGCGACGTAGTCGGCCCAGCGGTCCAGGTCGTCGGAGGAAAACCGATCCAGCTCGCCGAACAGGTCGAGCACGTGCAGGGCGTGATACGAGCCGTAAAAGCTCTCGTCGCCCCGGGGCTCTTTGCGGTACCGGCCGGGCGCGTCGCCGAGCTTCATGGCGTCGACGAACGCCAGCGCGCTCTGCTTGACGCGGCGGTAATCGGGCGTCTCGGTGGGAAACATCGGTCTGGGCATCAGGTCACTCGCTGGGGATCGGCGAACGAGGCTGGAAGGGTCGAATGGCTGGGGTCGAGTGTAGCGAGCCCCAGTGCCTCGTGGGTGGCTGGGGTCGAGCGTAGCGAGCCCCCAGTGCGATGGATTCCGGGGGCTCGCGACGTTTGACCTCGGCCCCCCAAGCCGTCACGACTTCGTCACTCTTCATGGGTTATTCCTGAAGGTGTAGCTCCCTTCCCGCTCGGTCAAGCGCCAGGCCCGACCGTCGGCTTCCGAATCGAGCCGCAGGTCGAGCGGTTCGGTGGCATTGATGGTCAGACGCCAGCGGCACGTGCCATCGCTCAGACGGTACGCGCCCTCGCCCGCCTCGGCCCGCCAGCGGTCGATGAGCCCGTAGTCGTCCAGGGCGAAAGCGTGCACGGCCACGCGCACGGGCCGAGCCGCGGGCTCGATCCACCGATAGAGCATACCGCTGCCGGGCCGTCCTTCGCCCGGCCGGTTCGGCTCGGGATGATAGGCGTCGTGCACGTAGGCGTAGATCGGTCCGTTGAGCCTTCCCGCGTCGAGGTGGAACATCTTCAGACCCGCCAACCCCCGGCGCATTACGATGGTGCGCCCGTCGAGCACGTCGATGGCCGAGGCATCGTCGCGGTGGTTCAACAGCCAGTTCCAAACGGTCGTGACCGGGCGCGCGGCGCGGATGCGATCGACCACGAACAAGGCGTGCGGCCCGGCCAGCAGCCAGAAACGGCTGAACTCGTCGATGGGCGCCCCGTACAGCGACCCGGCCTCCGACCCGATGGCGACGACCTCGCCGGCCCGTTCGAGCAACAATCGCCGCCCGCGCCGGCTGACCGGCTCGCTGACGCGCCCGTCGACGATCCGCCGCCGCGGCGCAACGCTCGACTGCTCGAGCAGGGTCGCCTTGGCCAGGTCCTCCTGAAGTGCCAGCGCGTCTTGCTCGACGAGAAACGTGCACGTGTTGTGCATCTGGGTCGAGCTTTCCAGGCCGTGGATCAGGTTGCGATAGCAGTTGTGGCCCGCGTCGACCAGCAGGCGCTCGCGGCGGTGCACGAGCATGAATCCGTTGAGATCGCCGTGCCAATGCCCCGGCCCGTAAAGCGGCCCCGAGCCGGTCTGGGCGGCGAGAACCGTATCGCCGGGCCAGCCGTTCCGCACGATGACGTTTCCGTTCGAGAAGCCGGCCACGGTGGGCAGTCCGGCCTCGGCGGGCGCCAGGGCGTCGGCCGCCTGCACCAGGAACGGCAGCGTGAGGAACCCCCAGTCGTTCCGCAGGCCGAAGGTGGCCAGGTTGTGCGGGCGCTGGGCCGGCACCGGCAGATAATAGGCATCAAACAGCCAGCGAGCCAGTCCGGCCTCGGTCGGGTTCGACGCGCGAAGCCGGGCGGCCACCTCGAGCAGCACGTCGCCCGAGGGCCGGTAAATCGCGCCGCAGTCGTTGAAATTGACCGCCCGGGCCCGCGGCTCGGCGCCCCATCCGGCCAGCGGCTTGGCGTACAGCATGCTCGCGGCGATCCACGGCATCGTGCGACCGAAGGCTTCCGGACCGGCCGTGTCGATGTCGGGCGCCGCGCGATGGATCGCCTCGAATGCCATCATCAGGGCGTAGGACAGGTAGTTCGCGTATTGAAGCGACTCGGCGTACGAGCCGTCGGGCTGAAAAGCCTGGGCACAGACGTGCGTCTCGGCGGCGGCATACTCGAGCGACTCGCGGTCGCCCGCCACGGCCGCCGCCACGGCAACGCCGGCGACCATGACCGCCCGCCAATTGGCCAAGTGGACGTTCGCCGCCAACCATCGCCGGCAAAGGCTCATGCCCTTCTCGCACAACGCGCCTCGCACCTCCCGGCGTTCCGCCTCGGTCAACACCTCGCCCGCCAGGTCGAGCGCCACGCCGAGCCCCCAGCAAAGATGGGCCGTCTCCAGGTGCCCCATCGGCGGGCGCGTGGCATGGTCGCGATACCACGGGCCCACCCAGTCCGATTCGGGGCGCCGGGCAACGGCCAGAACCACGTCGCGCAACCAGGCCCGCACCACCGGCGTCGGCTCGAGTGCATACGCCATGGCCGCGTCGCCGAGATATTCGGCCGCCGGATACCACCAGGTCGCATCCTCGCCGCCCTCGAACAATCCGGGCGACGAGGCCCGCCGGGCCACGCGGGCGCCGAGCGCCGTCCAGAATCGGCTGACGCCCAGTTCGCCCCGTTGCCGGGCCTCGAGAACCTCGCGTTTTTCGTCGTCGGTGAGAAACAGGCTCATGCGTTCGCCGTTTCAACTCCCAATGGCCGAAGCAACGTATCCTCTACCCGCCCCGGAGGGCGACACGATCGTGCCCCCCGCCGCCTCGTTACCCCATCGTTCCGAAGCTCTTTTCGACCCTCGTTGCCAAGCTCCGGCTTGGGAACGAGAGGAACACTTCATCTAAAAATACCCGCCCCGGGCGACGACCTCCGTCGGACGGACGCCCTGGTCGACCCAGTCTTTGATCTCGACCTCCTTGTTCACGATCTGCTCGGCCGCCACGAGCACGTCGCGGGCGATCGACTGCGGGATGACGAGCACGCCGTCGACATCGCCGAAGACCCAATCGCCGGGCCGCACCAGCATCTCGCCCATCAGGATCGGCTTCTGGTAGTGATACATGCGAAACCGCCCCAGCATGCCCGTGCTGCAACGGTACTTGTGGAAGACAGGAAAGCCCTGGCGCAGGATGCCCGCGCTGTCGCGAATACCGTTGACCACCGCGCCCCGGCAGCCGGCGCGCAGGGCCGCCATGGTCATCACCTCGCCCCACTGGGCCGTGATGCGGTCGCCCGTGCAGTCCCACACCACGACCGAGTCCTCGTGCAGGGCCTCGAGCATCTCGGCCCGCATCTCGAACTCGCCGTCGGTGGTCACATCGGGCCCGCCCTTCACGGTAAAGGCCTGGCCGGCCAGCACCATGTCGTCCCGCAACGGCGCGAAGTCCGATGGGAGCGAGCTCGAGTGCATCTTGTACTTGAATCGCAGCACGTCGTTGACCGCGCCGGTGTAGAGCTTCAGATAGCGCTCGCGCATCTGGGCAACCGGAATCGGCGCCGCCTCGTCGGGACGGGAGTGATTCGCTGGGCATGCGCTCACCAAGGAGCCTCCTGTGCGCTATCGTTTACCGTATCGTCTCCGCCGGACGGGTTCCACCTGGTGGCGACGCGGAGCACCACCGCCGCCAGAACGAGGCACGCCACCCCCGACACGACCGCCAGCATCCCACTCGTCTCGACGCTCGACAACAGGCCCATTCCGGCGAACAGCGCTCCGGTGCATCCCAGCGCCAAGGCGAAGATCTGGCCCAGGGCCCGCCGAAGCCGAGGCTCCGGCTCGGGTTTCTCGTCGTCGGGCACCGGGGTGGCCAGGCGCGAGAAAAACGCCCGCACCCGGGCCCGATACGCCGGGTCGCCGCTGCCGACGAGGCACGACAAGAGCGATGTGCCCACCGAAACGGCGATCACCGCGAGCGTGGCCGCCGGCCAGGAGACCTCGGGATGCAGGTTGAGAACGACGCCGGTCAGCACGCCCACGAGCACCGAGACGAGCGCTCCCCAAGGGCGCATGCCGGGCACGAGCACGCCCAGCACGAGGGGCACCGAAAGAGGGATCGCCAGCCCGGTGAGCACCATGTTGGCCTGGAAGGCCCCTCCGAATCGTCCCACGAAAAGGGCCCCGGCAACGACCACCACGCCCATGGCGATCGTGGCGGAGCGTCCCACCCACATCAACTCCCGCCCCGACGCCCCGGGACGCAGCAGGCGCTGGTACACGTCGCGCGTGAAGACCCCCGCGGTCACGTTGAACTCCGAGTCGACGGCCGACATCGTGGCCGCGAACATGGCCGCCATCATCAGCCCCATGACGCCCTGGGGCAGCACACGCAGGGCGATCTCGGCGTAGGCCATCTCGGGGTCGGCGAGGTCGGGCACCACGACGCGGGCGGCGATCGAGGGCAGCAAAAAGAAGATGGGAAACACGAAGAACAGCCCCGCCATCAACAGCCCGGCCTTGCGCCCGGCCGCCTCGTCGCGCACGCTGTAGAACCGCTGGATGAACGACCAGTTCCCGTTGTACTTGATCAGGATCATCGTGTAATAGGCCAACAGGAACCAGGGCGCGCCCTTGGGGCCGTGAAAGAGCGTGAAGTGCTCGGGCAAAGCCTCGACCATGGCCGACAATCCGCCCGCCGCGTGCACCGACAAGGGCACCAGCAACAGCGCGGCGAAGATAAGCACGACGAACTGGAGGGCGTCGGTGAGCACAACGGCCCACAGCCCGCCCGCCACCGTGTAAAGCGTGACCACCACCCCGGCCACCACGATGGCCACCTCGAGCGACAGGGGCGTGGTTGCCGCGATGAACACGCCGATGGCGTAGAGCCGCACCATGTTGTCGAGCACGCGAAAGGCGATCCCGCCCCACGAGAAGAACTGGCGGACCGGGGCGTTGAACCGCACTTCGAGATACTCGACGGGCGTCATGATGCCGGCCCGGCGCCACCGCGGCGCCATGACCCCGGCCGCGACCAGGGCGGGCGGCACCGTGCACCAGATGACCGTCACGGCCACCAGCCCGTGCTCGTAGGCGATGCCCGCGTAGGCCACGAAGATGAACGTGCTGAACATCGACATGTAGTTGCTGACGGCCGCCGCGGGCCAGGGCAAGGTGCCGCCGCCCTTGAAGTAGGCGCCCACGTCCTTGATCCAACGCCCCAGCACGATGCCCACGCCGGCCATGAGGGCCATATAGACGGCGATCGCGACGTAGTCGAACGTGCCCAGCGCGTGCATCAGACCGTCCTCGGGACAGCCAGGTTGCCGAAGCCTCTTGCCGAGGCCTATTCCACAATATAGAATTCAGCATTCACATCGTGTGGCTTCGATTGTAGCCCGGCCGGCGCGTCTGTCAACCTTCCAGGCGAAGGCGGGCGACGAATCGCCGAATTCCCACGAAGACGCCGATTGTCGTGCGACCATGATTCAAGTCATCCATCGCGCCTTGAACGTCCTCGAGCTGCTGGCCGCCCAGCCCGACCGCCTCGTTTCGCTCGGTGAGATTGCCGATGCCCTGGGGCTGAACCCCGCCACGTGCAGCAACATCCTCAAGACGCTGGCCGGGCGGGGCTACGTCGAACGGCTCGACGGGCGCCGCGGTTATCGCCTGGGCATGGGAACTCTTCAACTCGGCGGCCTGGCCGACCGCGATCGCAGGCTTGTCGCCGCGGCCGAGCCGGTCCTTCGCGACCTGACCGCCCGAGTCAACGAAACCAGTCTCGTCGGCGTGATTCGCGGCAACAAGCGAGTCACCCTGGCCTCGGCCGCCTGCGACCGCGATCTCCAGGTGCGAAGCCGCCTGGTCCGCGACGTGTACGCGACGGCAAGCGGCAGGCTGCTGCTGGCCTATGACGCGCCGGAGCGGCTCGACTGCTTTCTGCAACAGGTTGGCTTGCCCGACCCTCGACTCTGGAAGGAAGTGCGATCGGAGGCCGACCTCCGTCGCGAGTTGGGCGCAATTCGGCGCAAGCAGCTCGCCGTCACCCGCTCCCCCGAGCACGTGGTCGGGCTGGCCGTGCCGGTCCGCTGCGGCGGGCAGGTGGTGGCCAGCGCGAGCATTTACCTGCCCGAGGCCCGTTACTTCCCTTCGCGCCGCGGCGAATTGATCGCCGCGCTGCGACGTGCCGGCGACGCGATCGCCGAGCGGTTGGAAGAAAGGCGTCCTGAGGCGTAGCCGGCGCCCGGGCTCGGCGCGCCGCTCGCGATTTCCCGGTTGAAGCCGCGGGAAGCAGGTGATACAATTTCAAGTGGCTTGCCCCCTCTCCTAGGGATGGAATTGATTCCAGTTGTGGTGATGTTTCGACACCTCGTGGTCGCCAGCACGATTGCGGTCCTGCTCTGCTGCCCGCTTGTCTGTTCGGGAGACGGGGGCGGCTGCGCGTCGTGCCCTCCGTCCCCCTACTCGCACGACCACCACGGAGACGATGATTCCGGCTCCCCGGGCGAAAGGGCCCCCTCGCCCGATCGCGGCGGCGGCAACTGCATCTGCCAGGGGGCGACTTGCGACACGAGGCACCACGTCGCCCTGGAGACCGCGTTTGCGCTGGCGGCCGGTCTGGCTCTGGTGTTCGCCCAGGGCGAAACGGCGGAACCCTGCCGGCCGAGGGAGCCCCGGTCATCGGGCTTACTCATAGGGCCGATCAGCGGACGCGACGTCCGCGTTCTTCTCCAGTCGTGGCTGGCGTGATCCGCCGGTCGCGTTCTTGTTCCCCGGTCGGTTGGCCCGCACGGCCCGCTTGCGATGTCGGATGCGCTGGTTTGCATCCGTTGCGACACGAGGCGCCGTGCGCCCGGTAGCTCTCATTTCCTCCCGAGGTGGCCTGGTGCACCGTTTTCGTCTCCTGCCGTGGGAGTACGGCGTGCGCAACCTGTCCCGCAGGCCGTCGCGTGCCTTTCTCACGCTCGGCGCGCTGGCGACGGTTGTGCTGCTGGTGTTTATCGTGGTGGGTTTCATCCGCGGCATGGAGAGCACCCTCGCCGCCAGCGGCGACCCCGACGTGGTGCTGGTCCACGCCCTGGGCGTCGAGCAGATGCTCGAAAGCTCGTCGGTGGCCGCGCGAACGCCCGATCTGCTGGTGGCCAGTCTCGACGGCATCCAGAGGCGATACGGCGTTCCCTGCGCGTCGCCCGAGCTGTTCGTGGGTACGCGGGTGCGCGTTGGCGACGATCCGCGTCCATCGCTCGGGCTGGTGCGGGGGGTGACGCCGGCGGCCCCGCTGGTGCGCGGGCAGGTGCGAATCGTCGAAGGACGCTGGCCCGACGCGGGCGAGGCATTGGTGGGCCGACTCGCCGCGGTTAAGTTGGGCCGGCGGCCCGAGGAGTTGGCCGTCGGTCGGACCGTGTCGTTCGAAGGCCGCACCTGGAGGGTGAGCGGTCGATTCGCGGCCGAGGACTCGGCCTTCGAGGCCGAGATGTGGTGCCCCCTGGCCGACCTCCAGCAGGCCCAGAAGCGGCAAGACCTCAGCCTCGTCGCCCTGCGACTGGCGCCGGGCGCCTCGATGGCCGACGTGAAGCTCTTCTGCACCGAACGGGTCGATCTCGAACTGCAGGCCGTTGGCGAAACCGATTACTATGCCTCGATGCAGACGCTCTACCGGCCCGTGCGCATGCTGGGCTGGATCGTCGTCATGCTCGTGGCCGGGGCCGGCGCGTTTGCCGGGCTCAACATGATGTACGGGGCGGTGGCCGGACGAATCCGCGAGTTGGCCATGCTGCAAGCGATCGGCTTTCGCCGCCGTGCCATCCTCCTGTCGCTCGTGCAGGAGGGCGCGCTGCTGGCCGCGGCCGGATCGCTGCTGGCGGCCCTGGCGGCCGTCACGTTGCTCCACGGCACCGCGGTCCGGTTCACCATGGGCGCCTTCGCGTTGAAGATCGACGCGATGGCCATCCTCGTCGGATCGGCCACCGGCGTCCTGCTCGGTGTGCTCGGCGCCATCCCACCGGCGATTCGCGCCATGCGACTTCCCGTGGCCGAGGGCCTCAAAGCCGTTTGAACACGTACACATGAACACGTACGCAATGCGAAGGAGAGAATCATCATGACAACGCGTCTTCGTTTCGCGGGTGAAATCGTGCTGGCCGCGCTGCTGGCCTCGGGCTGCTCGCAAACCGACCCATCGTCGCCATCCGCGGCGGGCGGTTCCCGGGCCGCGCCTTCCGGAGCCGCGTACCTGCTGCCCAGCGAGCCCTCCGGGGCGATGGGGGTGTCCGAGGCGCTGGCAAGTACCGAAGACGGCGACGCGATAACGGTCGTCGGCCGGGTCGGCGGCACCAAGTCACCCTTCGTCGACGGCGCGGCGGCGTTTCTCATCGCCGACGAGTCACTCAAGCCGTGCGACGACGGCTGCCCGGTCCCCTGGGACTACTGCTGCTCGCCGAACCTCGCCGAGAGCAAGGCCACGGTCCGGATCGTCGACCCCGAAGGACGCATCGTTGCCGCCGACGCGCGAGAGCTTCTCGGCATCAAGGAACTCGAGACCGTCGTGGTTCGAGGAAGGGCCAAACGCGACGGCCTGGGCAATCTCACCGTGATGGCTGAGGGCATCCACATCCGGCCGTAACGTGTCCAAGCCGCACTGGCGGAGGTCATTCTTCGGATTCCTGCCATGAGCACGCGACTCGATCTGAAGCAGCTTGCGATTGACCGCGGTCCGCCCAAGGACGAACGGGCGGCGCCGCCGCGGCACCTGCTTTCGCGGTACGTGCTGCCCGGTTCCGTGTTGGCGGGACTCGGGCTGGTGACCTTGTGGGCGGCGCGCGACAGCCTGCTGCCGGCCCGGCCCGTCACCGTCGTGCCGGTCGTGATCGCGCGGGCCGAGGTCCGGGAGGCCGGAACGCCCCTGTTCCAGGCCCCCGGCTGGGTCGAGCCGCGCCCGACCCCGGTGCTGGTCTCGGCCCTGGCCGACGGGGTGATCGAGGAGTTGCTGGTAGTCGAGGACCAGCCGGTGCGGTCGGGCGAGCCGGTCGCGCGCCTGATCGACGTCGACGCCCGTCTGGCGTTGGAGCAGGCTCGGGCCGATCTGCAACTCCAAGAGGCCGAGCGATCGCGTGCCCGGGCCGAATTGGCCGCGGTCGAGACCCGGATCGAGCAACCCCTCCACCTCGAAGCCGCCCTGGCCGAGGCCGACTATCTGTTGGCTAAGGTGAAGACCGAGTTGGCCGGCCTGCCGCTTCAAATCCGCGCGGCCGAGGCGCGCGTTCTGCTGGCGGAGCAGGAGTTGGAGGGCAAACGGGCGGCCGGCGAGGCCGTGGCCGGCCGCCTGATCCAGCGGGCCCAAAGCGAGCTCGATCGGGCCAGGTCGGAGCGGGAAGAGCTTCTTGCCCGTCAAACCCAACTCAAACGCGAGATCGAAGCCCTCGAGCGCAAACGCGGCGCCGCGGCACGGCAGCTCGAGCTGAAGCTCGACGAGAAGGCCGACCTGGCACAGGCCGAGGCCCGCGTGAAGGCCGCCGAGGCGCGCGTGCGGCAGGCCCGGCTCGCGGTCGACGCGGCCGAGCTTCAATTCGAGCGGATGGTCGTACGCGCCCCGGTCGCCGGTCGGGTGTTGCAGCTCAACGCCCAGCCGGGAAAACGCGTGGCCGGCCTTTCTCCCAACTCGCTCTACGACGCCGGCATCGTGGTGAGTCTCTACGATCCGCAAAGGCTTCAACTTCGTTGCGACGTGCGACTGGAGGACGTTCCGTTGGTCGAGCCGGGCCAGCCCGTGCGCATCGAGACCGCCGCCCTGCCCGAGCCCATCGAGGGCGAGGTCCTCCACGTCACTTCGACGGCCGACGTGCAGAAGAACACGCTCGAGGTGAAGGTGGCGATCCGTTCGCCTCGCGCGCCGATCAAGCCCGACATGCTCGTCCAGGCCACGTTCCTGGCACCGCCCAAGCCGGAGGCGAAATCGGAGGAGGCCGACGAGCCCCTGCGCCTGCTCGTGCCGCGCGCCCTGGTCGAGACGACCGACGAGGGCCCTTTCGTCTGGATCGCCGACGCCGCCGGCAGGGTCCGGCGCCGGTCGATCGTGCTCGGCCGGGCGGGGACCGACGACCTCATCGAGGTCGCCGAGGGCCTCAACGCGACCGACAAGCTGATCTCCGGCGGACGCGATACCCTTCGCCCCGACGAGCGGATCCGCATCCGCGGCGAAGACGCCGTCTTGGGCATCGAACCCTCTCCACGATAAGGTCCACCTCATGGCATTGGTCGAAATACGTGATCTCACGAAGCGATACCAAAAGGGCGACGAGGTGATTACGCCGCTCGAAGGGGTCGATCTCGACCTCGAACCGGGCGAGTTCGCCTCGTTGATGGGGCAGAGCGGCACGGGAAAAAGCACCCTGCTGAACCTCGTCGCGGGGATCGACCGGCCCGACGCGGGGCGGATCGTCGTGGGCGGCACCGAAATCAACCGGCTCTCGCGGAGCCGGCTGGCCGACTGGCGCGCGGCCCACCTGGGCTACATCTTCCAGACCCATAACCTGATTCCCGTCTTGACCACCTACGAAAACGTCGAGCTGCCGCTGCTGCTTCTGCCCATGTCGCGGGCCGAACGGCGCAAACGCGTCAACCTGGCTCTCGAAGCGGTCGGCCTGACCGATCGGGCCGGCCACTACCCCCGCCAGCTCTCGGGCGGGCAGGAACAGCGCGTGGGCATCGCCCGGGCCATCGTCGCCGATCCCACCTTGATCGTCGCCGACGAGCCGACGGGCAACCTCGACGCCGCCACGAGCGAGCAGATCCAGGAGCTGCTGCGCCGGCTCAACGCCGAGCTGGGCATGACCATGCTCATGGTGACCCACGACGCCGACGTGGCGGCCATCGCCGGGCGCCGGCTCCGCCTCGATCGGGGCAAGATCGTCGAAGAAGAGGCCGAAGACCTCATCAACTACCGAAGGGCCTGACCGTGTTCCGTTTTGCTCCCTACGTCGTGAAAAACCTTTGGCGCCACCGCACCCGAAGCCTGCTCACGGTGAGCGGGTCGGCCGTGGCGCTGTTCGTCTTCTGCTGCGTGGGGGCGGTCCGCGAGGGTCTCGGCCGCCTCACCCGCGACAGCGAGGCCGACCGCACCCTGGTCGTCTTCCAGGAGAACCGTTTCTGCCCTTCCAGCAGCCGGCTGCCGCGCGACTATGCCGGCCGGATCGGTGCGATCGACGGCGTCGAAGAGGTCGTCCCCATCCAGGTCTACACGAACAACTGCCGGGCGAGCCTCGACGTGGTGGTGTTCTACGGGATGCCGGCCGAGGCGCTTCGCCGCGTGCGACGGCTCGAGTTGGCGCCCGGCGCCTGGGACGCCTTTCGGAACCGGCACGATGCGGCCCTGGTCGGCCGAAACCTCGCCGCCCGGCGCAAGCTCGAGTTGGGCAAGCCCTTTACGATCGGCGAAGTCACCGTGCAGGTCGTCGGCGTGTTCGACGCGGCGGTGCCCGGCGAGAGTGATGCGGTGTACACGCACCTCGATTTCCTCCAGCGGACCCGCGGCACGAGCGGGGTCGGCGTCGTCACGCAGCTCGAGGTCCATCTGGCCGACCGTGCCGATCCCGACCGCATGGCCGCGGAGATCGACGAAGCCTTGCGCTCCGGGGCCGTGGCCACGACGACGCGGCGCAAAAGCGCCTTCCAGACGAGCGTGCTGGCCGACGTGGTTGATCTGGTAAGTTTCGCCCATTGGCTCGGGTACGCCTGCGTGGGCCTGGTGCTCTCGCTGGTCGCCACGACGACGGTGATGGCCGTCGAAGACCGGGTGCGGCAGCACGCCGTGCTCCAAACCCTGGGGCTCAGGCCGGGCCGCGTCTTTCGCCTGGTCGTCTCCGAGAGTCTGCTCGTGTGCGTCGCCGGAGGGCTGGCCGGAACGTTGGCGGCCTTGGCCGTGCTGGCCTGGGGCGGATTGGCCTTCGGGGCCGAGGGAGTCACGATCGCCTTCCGGCCGTCGCTCGGCTTGGCGCTCGGGGGCGCGGCCGTCTCGCTGGCCGTGGGGCTTCTGGCCGGCACGATCCCCGCCCTGCACGCCGCCCGCGCCGACGTGGTGACCGCGATGCGCGACGGGCGCTGAGTCACATCCCGAACACCCCCGCCAGCCACGGCACGGCGTGATGGGGCCGGAAGCGATGCCGGGCCGCGTCGACGTAAGCGTACTCGAAATACTGTTCCATAGTGATGCCGATGGGAAGCTCGGCGTCGTCGAGGCGGCGCGACGCGGGATCGCTGTACTTTTCGTAGTGGTAAAGCGCGATCGCCTCCGGGTGGCCGCATAGTTCGTAGGCCCGGCGGATCTTGGCGATCTGATTGGGCCGGCCGCCCTCGGTGAACAGCAAGGGCCGCGGGGCCAGCGACGCCTCGAGGTCGGTGTAATCGAACCACTGAAAAATGCCGGGCACCACCTGGTGGGCGCCCGGCGGATTCAGGTTCTGGGCCACGGCCCGCTCGTGCCAGTTGCACACGAAGTCGTTGTGCACGACCGCCGCGACCAGGTCGGGGTAAAGCACGCCGAGAATGTCGGCCGGCTTGGCCCCCAGCGAATGGCCGCTGGTGGCGATCCGCCGGGCGTCGACGTAGGGCTGCCGGGCGAGCCACTCGAGAAGGCGCGCCTTCTGAAACACCGAGATCGACTCGTACGATCGGCCCATCCAGATCGCATTCAGCGCCAGCGCCTCGCGCCGGACCAGCGCGCTGTCGAGTTCGTTCGTGGCGGGGCTGTCGATCGCCAGGGCCACGAAGCCGCGGCGCACGAAGTGATAGGCCATCCGGTTGTCGCGCCACTTGGGGTCGTCGGGCACGGCGGTCGATCCCAGCGGCGGCTCGCCGGAAAGCATCTCCTTGCTGCCCGTCGACCCGGGAAAACAAAGCACGGCCGGCGCGGGCGACTGGGGGCTCGCGCCGTCGGGCACCAGCAGGTGGAACGGCACCACGCTGTACGGCTCGGGATAGGCTTCCCAATGTTCGAGCCGATACCCGCCGCGCGCGTGCGACGCGATCCGCTTGGGCTCGGGCTGGGCGGGCACCTCGGGAAAACACATCAACTCCCGCAGCTTCTCCCGCACCGCCCTCTGCCACGAGGCGAACTCGTCGCGCGTCATCTCGGGGCGGTACTCCAGTCGCGGGCGAAGCTCGTGAAGGTACTTGTGCAAGAACCCGGCAGTCTCGACAAACCGCCCGTCGGCCCGGCCGCTGACGAACGTGCGCGGCGGCGGGCCTTCGAGGCTCGCCGGCGCTCCCTCCGCCGCCTCGAGGCCCGCCGCCCCGAGCGCTCCGCCGGTCGCCGCTACGATTCCAAGAAAATCTCGCCGTGGCATGGGATGCATGGTTGGCTCCCGAGAGGGTTTGGGGTTCGGGGTTCAGGGCGTCTGCGAATGGGACGGCGTCTTTGCCGGAAGGAGTGACATGACTGGCATGTTTCTAGGAAATCCGCTCACGCGGGCGACCACTCGGGGTCGGGGCGGCCGAGCACTTCGGGGGTGACGCCTTGCCCGAGACGCGCCACGACCTGCTCGGCGGCGGCGACGCCGGCGGCGTCGGGGTGGGCCTCGAGCGTGACGGCGAAGGTCCGTGACTCGCCCGGCTGCAGCACGACCACCCGGCCTTTTTCCTTTTCGAAGGTGCGGGGGTTGGGGAAGTTGGTCGCCGGCTCCAGGCCCGTCACGTAGCCGTCGATGGCGGCCTGGCGGTTCTTCCAGAGGGTAAAGCAAGGAAGTTGCGCCTTGTTGAATCGCAGGCTGACGCCGCGGTCGCCGGCGGCGTTCTTCAAAAGGGCCTGCGTCTGGCCGACCTCGTCGTCGGCCAGGTCGAAGAAGAAACACGCCTCGCCCATGCCGGGCGTCTCGGGGCCGTAGGTGTCCCATTCGGGCAGGTTCCCCACGGCCACCGCGTCGCGCGGCGCGCACCGGCCGAGCGGCAGCACGACCTTGGCGCCGGGCCCGATCAGAGGCACGCCGAAGTTGATGTGGTAGAGCAGCTCGAGCTCGCCCGGCTCGGCCGAGATGTTCTCGACCGTGTCGGTCACGGTGAAGCCCGGTTGGCCGACCTTCGTCGTGTACGTCGAGGTGAGTCGCAGCTTGTTGAAGAAGAGCCGGGTTTCGTCAACCACGCCGGTCAGGGTGATCTCGCCCGAGTCGCCGTCGACGGCCAGCGCGACCTGGTGGGCGGGGATGTTGGCGATCTTCCCGTGCAGCGGGTAACGCAGCGCGCCGTTGTCGTCGAACACCGGCGCGCCGTTGCTTTCGAGCCCGCAGCGGACCAGCATCTCGTCGAAGCCGTCGAGCCACCCCAGGCCGCTGCCCTCGCACAGCGGAACCAGGCTGGGATGGACCGGCCCCTGGGCGGGCGACTTCCACCCGAGCTGCAGGTCGCCGCACGATGCCTGCCAGACGCCCATCCCCCGGGTGGGAATCACGGCGAATCGGAAGGCGCCGTTGTCGATCTCGATCAGGTCGACGCCGTCGCTCCGCCCGCCGCGAAGCCTGCGCTTGGCGACCGAGTAGCCGGTGGCCGATCCGCCCACGTCGCCGGGGGTAATGGCGATCTGGTCGACGTAGGTGCCTTGTCGCGTGTCGGTCAGCGTCCAATTCTTCTTGGCCATGGCAAGGGTCTCCCGGTTCGGTGGGCTGGTTGATACCGGTGAATGTACGGTATGGGAGGCGGGTTTTCCAGCGGGGCGGCCGAAGACACCGCCTGCCTCGCCGCCTGCCGCACTGCCGGAGGTCGACACAGTCCGATTCGCGCAAAGGCCCGCGAACATCCGGGCGGTGCGGCTTTGATGCCGACCGGCGCGGTGCCGATCGTCATGCCCTCGGGCCGGCTCCGTATCACTCGGGCAGGTCGTGTTCGTGCGTCTCGACCGACCGGCAAAGCTCCAGGTACTTCTCACGCACGAACGGGTCCAATTGGCGGGCGAAGTCGGCCGGCAGACGCAGGATCCGAATCAATTCCTGCACGTCAGCCAGGTCTCTGAGTCGACCCGGGTTGGTCATCCCCGAGGCGAGTTTCAACTCGACGAGATCTTTGAGGCACAGCCAGCGAACGCCGTCTTTCTCGGTGCTCGCTTCTCGCGGATCGGGAAACGCCACCGCCTTCGGCTTGCCGTCGCCCGGGAAGTCGCCGCTGACGAGGAACTCGACGCGCACGCCCGACTCGACGTCGCGAAGGCCCCGGCTCCCGGGGAAGAGCCGTACATACCCGAGCCCTTCCAGATCGCGATGCACCCGATCGAGCCCTTCCTTGGTTACGAGAACGTCGACGTCTTCGGTGAAGCGGCGATACCCGTGGAAAAACGACGCCATGGCGCCCGCGATCGCGTAAGGAATGTCGCGTTCCGCGAGCCGCCGCGCGAGCTTATGGAGAGTCTGATGCACCGCGCTGTTTTCTTCGAAGTGCATGCTTCCCTCCCGCAGTGCCCACTGGAACTCTCGATTCAATCGTTCTTCGTATTCGATGCTCATAGCAGTCAGCATATCTCCGAGCGTCGGGCCTGTACATCGCGGCGAACGGGCCGATGGGTGGATCATCCGTGGTCGCCTTCATCCTTGCTCCACCAGGCGCAGCACCTCGTGGAACGGGGTCGAGCCCAGCCGGCCGAATGCCGCGTGCTTGTGCAGCTTGGCCCGGGTGGCCGCGGGCGACGACAGGCCGCACAGGAATCGGGCCATCTGGCGCGGGGCGGCCAGTGCGGGATGACGCTCGCGGCGCAGGGCGGCCAGCGCCTCGCGATCCGACTCGTCGGGCAGGCGATACGAGGGGGGCGGCAGCGGCTTCGGGGCCGCGCCCAGGCACCGCGCGCAGTGGCCGCAGTCGTCGTGCGACTCGCCGAAGTAGGCCAACAGGTGCCGCGTGAGGCAGCCCGGCTCTTCGGCATAGGCCAGCACTCGGCGAATCCGCTCGACGTCGTGCTGCTCGCGGCGCTCGAACCGGCGGGCGAGCGACCGTTCGAGCGGGCCGAGATCGGACGGCACGTTGGCGGCCCGGTAGCCTTGGCGCACGCCGGCGGCCTCGACGATCAAGTCGCCTTGCTCCTCGAGATAGGTCAAGGCGGCCACGACCCGATCGCGCGGCTCGCCGATCGCCCGGCTTGCCTCGTCGACATCGAGGGCGAACCAGGTCTTGCCCTTGCGGGCCTGGCCGAAGACCCGGCGGAGGAAGTCGGCCCGGCGGCGGTCGAAGCGGGCGAGAATCTCCCGCGACGTTCGCTGCGGCTGGAAGCGGAACTGCGTGTAAAACGGCCCCGTCGCCCGAATCACGCCGTCGAGCTCGAGGTACGTCAGCAGCGTTCTCACCACGAGGGGACGAACGTCGTGCTGGCCCGACAGGTCGTAGATCGACACGTCGAACGCCTCGCCCCGGCCCAGCACGTCGCGAACCAGCCCGGCGACCGCCTCGGGCGTGGGCGTGTCGCCGTACGAGAAGTTCTCGAGCGTGACCACGTCGTCGGCCGTGGCGAACATCTCACAGATCGACTCGTTGCCGTCGCGGCCCGCGCGACCGATCTCCTGGCTGTAGCTCTCGAGGCTCTTGGGCAGATTGTAGTGGTACACGTAGCGGATGTTCCGCTTGTCGACGCCCATGCCGAAGGCGATCGTGGCGGCCACGATCATGCGGTCGGAGGCCATGAAGGCGTTCTGCACCGCGTCGCGGTCTGACGATTCCATGCCGGCGTGATAGGCCCGGGCCTGGTAGCCGTGCTCGCACAGCAGCCCGGCGATCTTTTCCGAAGTGCGCTGCAAGGTGACGTAGACCACGGCCGGCCCGGGCGCCCGGGCCTCGAGGCGCGAAAGCAGCAGCTTCGTTCGCTCGGCGGGCGTGCAGGGGGTCACGGCCAGCTTGAGGTTCGGGCGGTAGAAGCCCGTGTTTACAACGTCCTCCGGCGCGACGGCAAAGGCTTCGGCCACGTCGCGGGCCACGGCCGGCGTGGCCGTGGCCGTGAGCGTCAGCACCCGGCCGATGCCCAGCTCTTTGGCCAGGCCCGCGATCTTCAGATAGTCGGGCCGGAAGTTGTGCCCCCACTCGCTGATGCAATGCGCCTCGTCGACCGCCAGCATCGAGATCTTCCACCGCCGCAACGACTGCAAGAACCGCTCGTTGTTCAGCCGCTCGGGCGACACGTAAAGCAGGCGCAGCCGGCCCGAGGCCAGATCGTCGTAGACCCCGAGCGTCGCCTCGCGGTCGAGGCTCGAATCGAGCCGGGCGGCGGGCAGGCCGTGCTCGGCCAGGAAGTCGAGCTGGTCTTTCATCAAGGCGATCAGCGGCGAGATGACCAGGGCCAGCCCGTCCAGCAGCATGGCCGGAAGCTGGTAGCACAGGCTCTTCCCGGCGCCGGTGGGAAACACGGCCAGCACCGCGCGCCCGGCCAGCAGCCGCTCGATGACCTCCTGCTGGCCGGGCAGGAACTCGGAAAAACCAAAGAACTGCCGCAGCGACTGCCGGGCAAGCTCAGCCGAAGGCGGGCCGGCGCTCATCGTGACACCTCAACGGTCGGGGCGAGAATGGAATTGGAACGCGTGCCTGTGTACGCACGTTCACCATTATGATTGATGCCCGGTCCCATGCAACCCCCTCGATCTTGCTCCTCCCGACAGATCGCTGAGCGGCGGCTTGTCAGTCACCCCCACATGGCGGGGTCTTGTGGGTGACAAGTTGCGCGGCGCGCGGTTTTTCGGCCCCATCGGAAGGGTTTCGTGGGCGCCACGCACACGAGATCGCGCGAAGACGCGAAGGCGCGAATCTTCCGAGTCCAACCGGAAGGGTTTCGTGGGGCCATGAGCACCCCGGACCTCGGCGGCCTTTGGTCAACGGACCTCGCGTTTTTCCATTTCCAACCCCCGAGGGCTGGGGCTCGTGGGTGACAAGTTGCGCGGCGCGCGGTTTTTCGGCCCCATCGGAAGGGTTTCGTGGGCGCCACGCACACAGCGGACCACGTTCCGGACCTCGGCGGCTTTTGGTCAACGGTCCTCGCCTTTTTCCATTTGCGAACCCCGAGGGCTGGGGCAGGTCGCGTCACGCGCCGCACGGTGGCATTCTCCGGATTCATGCCAGGGCGCCACCGGAACGCGCTGCCCCGGTTGCTCGCGAAACCCTGAACCCCGAACCCTTCGGACTGGGTATCCCAATCAGTATACTGACGTCCATATATCTTGCGCGATTTCGCGAGGCGAGTCAAAGGGAAAAAAGAGCCACCCAGCCACGGCGGGGTCGGCCCCGCAGTGCCCGAGAGCGCGTCCCGCGGCGTGCCTGCATGCAGGCCCTGGTCGGGCTGGCGATCGAAAAGGCGTGGACTGGGTCGATCAAGCTCGGGCCCAAAGCGATTCGGCACGCTTCGCGGGCAAGGCCGTGGCGCGCCCGCACCGCGGTCCGGCGCCGGCAACGAGCGACCGGGCACGTTTACTCCTTTGCGGTCGCATCCGCTCGTCCTGGCGCCTATGCATCGGTGAATTCGTCTCTCGCTTGTCGGGTCAGGAGCAGTACGAGTGGGATGCCGGCCAAGAGCACCAGGAGCGACGCGACCTCCGCCACGCATCGAATCGGCGGGTTTTCAATCCGGCGCCACGCAGCGGTAACGGACATTGCCGCGATGCCGACCGTCGCGCCGTACAAGAGTAGGGCGAGGGACCCGAAAATCACCAATCCCGATACACCGATCACCCACTTGCGGGCGGTCGGGTTATGTCGAATCAGGCAAGCGCCGGCCCAGAAGTAGAGAACAAAGGACAGGTCAACGTGCAGCCGACCGAAGAAGAAAAGCTCGACCGCCAAGATTCGGGTGAGCCGCTGACGGCCGCTGAACGGGATGAGGCGGAAGGACTAGCCAACCTGGCGGAGTTCCTCACGTTGTTGCGGCTGCGGATGGAGCGAAGCGCCCAATGACCGACATTTCCCCGGATCTGCATGCTGAGGTCGTGCTCCGCGCTGGCCATCGGTGTGAGTATTGTCGCTTGGCACAAGTCGGGCAGGAGGCGACGTTTCACATTGACCACGTTGTGCCTCGAACGGCTGGGGGAGCAACCACGGCCGACAGTCTGGCCTTGGCGTGCGTGTCGTGTGCGCTGCGCAAATGGGCCAAACGGACGGCGACCGATCCCGATTCCGGAGACGACGTGCCCCTGTTCAACCCACGAACGCACACCTGGGCCGAGCACTTCCGCTGGGAGGGCGTAAGGATCGTGCCGCTGACTTCGACGGGTCGGGCCACGGTGGCCGCTTTGGCGATGAACCGGCCGCTGATCATCGCCATCCGCCACGAGGAAGCCGCCCGTGGTCGCCACCCACCCACATAAGCTCCCCCTTCGCCGGGCGCTCGCCTAGGGTCCGCCGCCGCCCTCTTCGATGCGGTACAGGGCGGTACGCGTGCGCAGGTAGAGCGACTTTTCCGACACGGCGGGCGAAGCCATGAAGCCGTCGTCGAGCCGGTTAACGGCGATCTCGCGGTACTCGGGGGCCGCTTCGATCACGGTCGTCGCGCCCTGTTCGTCGAAGAAGTAGACGCGGCCCTCGGCGTGGATCGGCGAGGCCGAGAAGTTGCCCGTCAGCCGGGTCGACCAGAGTTCTTCGCCCGATCGGGCCTCGACGCAGGCGGCCGTGCCGCGGTCGTCGGCCATGAAGAGCCAATCGCCCACGAGCACGACCGACGACCGCTTCGGCGCGGCACGCTTGTACTCCCAGACCACGTGGGTGCCGGTCACTACGCCCCGCCCGTCGGGCCGGACGGCCCACAGCGGGCCCTCGCCGTGCCCCATCGGCGCGAACACCAGGCCGTGGCCGACCACGGGCCGGCTCGAACCCGAATGGCTGCGCATCGTCTCAACCCGCCATAGCTCCTTGCCCGTCTCGGGCTCGTAGGCGTAGAGGGCCTTCGAGGCCAGGCTGATCAGCAGGGGCTTGCCGTCGACCTCGGCGATGAGGGGCGTCGAGAACGCCTTGCGGTGGTCGCCTTCGAGCCGCGGCTCGCCCGTCTCGGGATCGAGGTCCTGGAAATCGACGCTGCGATCGGTCTTCCAGACCGTGCGCCCGGTGTGCTTGTCCATGGCGACGAGGTACTGGTGGTCGCTTCCGTCGAAGTGCTGGATGACCAGGTCCTTGTAGAGGAACGGCGACGAGCCCGCCCCGCGGAAGTGATTGCACACGAAGTCGGTCCGCTGCCAGAGGACCTCGCCCGTCGTCGAATCGAGGCAGGCGTTGTAGGGCGATCCGAAGCTGACGTACACGCGGGCTTCCTCGATGACCGGCGACGGCGACGCATAGGAGTTGAACGGATGGCAATACTGCGGCCCCATGACCCGGTGGAGCCGCTTGTTGACGAGCACCTTGCCCGACCGCTTGTCGACGCACACGACCGACAGCACGATTCCGTCCTCGGTCGCGTTGGTCAGCCAGATGCGATCGCCCCAGATGACGGGCGACGACCAGGCTTTGCCGGGGATTTCGGTCTTCCAGACGACGTTTTCGGTCTCGCTCCAGCGGACGGGCAGTCCCCGGGCGTCGCTGAGCCCCTGGTCGGTGGGGCCCCGAAAGCTGGTCCAGTGCTCGCCCGCCGCGGCCGGGGCCGCCACGACGCTCGCCGCGACCAGGAATGCCCACGTGCCCGAGAGGCGTTTCTTCGGAATCGTTCTCATGCCGTTGTCGTCTTTCTCGATTCAGCGCTATGGCGATCGTCTCTCACGCCTCGCCCGGCGCGGCCCCGGGCGCGGCGAGTCGGTCCATTATGCGCAGACCGGCGCCGGTCTGCCACCCGGTTCGACAAGCCCCATGCGGACCGGGTCCGATTGCCGCGCGCGGGGGCGATCGGAAAGCCAAGCGACACGTGCCCCGCGCGATGCGGGAAGCGGCCGCTCCGTCGAACGGGCCTCATGGGCCGACTCGTTCGAGCAGCACGATCTTGTAAGCGCGGATCGCCGGCACGGTCAGCCGGGCTACGCCGTCGGCGATCGCGCACGCGACCGATTCGGGCGGCCCGTCGGGATCGTAACACGTTGCCTTGGCCGCGGTCCAACCCGGGGGAACCGGCACTTCGAGCGGCGTGGGTCCGACGTCGAAGCGCCGCCTCGCGTCGTCGAGCAGGCACACGTTGTAGTTGACCGCGTGCACCGCCAGACGGTCGTCCTTGCCGTACACCGCGAACCGCAGGTGACGTTGCAGGCCCGCGGCCGGCGCGATCGGAGCGGTCGGCAGGTTCGGCTCGTCCCCGTTCCAAAGGGCCACCTTGCCGCGACCGACGCTTGCCGAGGGTTGCTCCTCGCTCACGCCGAACCACTGGGCGACCGACGTGCCGTTGATCGCGACGGCTTCGTCGCGGGCCACGAGCGAGCCGCCCTGGGCGATCCAGTCGCGAAGGCCCTGCATCTGCCCGGGCGACAGTTCGTACGCGGGCGCGACGAGATAGATCGCGCGGAACGCCGCCAGATCGCCGGCGCTGGCGGACAAGCTCGCATCGACCAGGGCGACGTAGGGGCGATGGGTCCGCGCCAATTCGTCGTGGATGACCCGCCTTCCGTAGGGCCGCACGTGCGAGAGCGGGTTGCCTGCCCAATAGGCGTAAAGCACAGCGGCGGGAGCGGCCGGGCGCCATCCGTCGAACAGCTCGGGGTGACTCTTGAAGAAGGCGCGATACTTGGCCTGCGGCTCGCTGCGCGACGAGAATCCGCCCCCGCCGCTGAAGGCGGTCATCTCGGCCAGGGCCAGCTCTTGCACGTTCTCGCGGCCCGGGCGACTGGCGTCGTACCCCAGGCAGATGCTCCGGGCTCGCATGTGCTGGGCGAACTGGAGCATCGCCTGGTGGCTGCGAAACATCTGGTCGCGAAGGAGCCGGGCCAGGTGCGTGCTCTTGGCACCGCCGTCGACGTAGTGGAACCCGAACTCGACCCGGTAATCGCCCGGCTGCGTCGGAGTCCACTGGGCGTGCAGCGTGGCCGGCGGGCGCTGTCCCTTGCCGGTCGGGCCCGGCGCTCCCAGCGGCGTGTCGGGCGAAAGGGCCAAACGAACCGCGTCGGCGCCCGGGTCGGGGCCTCGCAGCACGAGGACGAACCGGTCGGCCGTGTCGTTGTCGCGGTCGCTCATCCCGACGGTGAGCACCTCGACCGCGAACTCGACCGGCTTGCCCGGCGAGGCCTGCGAAGGCAGCGAGATGTCGGCCTCCAACTCGATTCGCGTGGCCGGGTCGGCCACCGTGTAGCGATGGGTGATCGTCTTCGGCTCGACCGCGCCGGCGCGCACGGCGACGACGATCTCGTCGGACTCGGGCGGCACGTCTTCGACCAGGATGCCCGGCGAGTAGGTGCTCTCGAACATCAGGCGGTCGCACTGGCCGCCCGTCGTCAGGCACTCGGCGATCGAGTTTCCGTTGGGAAAGATCGTGAAGCCCGGCTTCACCTCACGGCCCACGCGGCGAAGCATGGCCAGGTGGTCGCTCGTTCGCAGCAGGCGCACCCGGCGGACCAGCTCGCCGGGCACATCGGGCGAGTCGAGGGCCAGCTTGTCGACGTCGAGCCCCCGCGTGAGCCGGGCGACCCAGGCCGTGTCGCGGTTCGCGTCGAGGAACTCGCGAAAAACGGCCTTGCAGAAGCGGCAGTAGCACGGATCGGGATGGCAGTTGTCGACGAAGCATCCGTCGTATCCCACCTCGGCCACCATGCGGATCAGCCGGCGGTGCCACTCGGCCCAGTCGGGATGGTTGATGCACGCGCGGTACCGGTGCAGCGGGGCGTAGTAGTCGGGCGAATAGCCGCCGCACGATCCGCCCACGAACTTGCCGGCCGCGTCGACCACCAGCCAGTCGAACGGGTCCTTCGCCGGGCGCGGACCCGCCCATCGCGCGTACCGCTCCCACTCGTCGTAGAACTTCCAGAACCCCAAACGCTTTTCGTGATCGCCGGCGAGCGTGTGGTACGAGATGTACGGCGTGATCTCCGCGATGCCGATCGCGTGATAGCGCTCGAGCGTGCGGCGGATCGTTTCGATCCGCTCGGCAAGCGCCTCGGGCGAGATCAGGGCGATGTTCTCCCAGCTCAACGTGTTGCCCGGCCCGCCCGTGTACTGGTTCTCGCCCCGGTAAAGCCGGATCGGCCCCCAGTGGTGCGTGATCGGCACGGCCTTGCCCACGTGCAGCAGGTCGGGCGGCGCCGACCGGAACCGCTCGATGTATTCGGGCGTCGTGAAGTAATCGTCCGCGTAGTTGATCGTGTACACGATCGGCGCCGTGGTCGCCGGCACCATCGGCATCGGCTCGCCCGCCAGGGCGGAGCCTGCGAGCAGCAGGGTGAACAACGATGCGGCCGAGAAGATACGGGTAGTCATTGGTGTAACTCTCCGGTTAAGTCTCGTTCAAAGGTCGATCCACTTGCCGGTCTCGGCGGCTTCGCGGGCTTTGAGGCAGACCTCGGTCAGGCGGAAGGCGTCGTCCTGGCTGATGAGGTGCTCGCCTTCGCCGGCCAGCTCGGCCACGAAGTCGGCGAAGAAGTCGACCGGCTCGGGCAATTCCAGCTCGCGGGGGCCGTCCGAGGCCGTGATGACCGACACGCGGCCCTCGGTGCCCATCACCTCGAGCACGCCCTCGCTGCCGGCGATTCGCAGGCGGTCGTCGCCGTGGGTGGGCGCGGTCTCGGGGCGGAGATAGTCGAGGTTCGTCATGGCGGTGCCGCCGTTGTCGAGCTTGAAGAGCACGCCCGCGTGGTCCTGGAAGCCGGGGTAGTCGGCACGATCGTTGTTGCCGTGCCAGGCCGACACCTGGACGTACCTGCAACCCGAAGTCCATCGCATGTAGTCGATCGAGTGGATGCCCGCCCAGGGGATCGTGCCGCCGTAGGTCTTCAGGTCCTCGTAGAACCAGGGCCGGGCCGCGCCGAACCGGTACGACTTCTGGGAGGTCAACAAAATCGGCTCGCCGACCAGGCCGTCGGCGACCGCCCGGCGCGCCGCCCGATAGAGCGGGTTGCACCGCATGTTCATCAGCGAGGTAAGACGCACCTTCGATTCGGCGACCGCCGCCTTCAGGGCGGCCAGATCGGCCAGGGTCGTGGCCACCGGCTTTTCGGAAACGACGTGGACTCCCCTGCGCGCGGCGGCGATCGACGCCTCGGCGTTCCGGTAGTAGGGCAGGAACACCCCGACCACGTCGAGTTCTTCCTTCTCGAGCATCGGCTCGAACTCGTCGTAGACGCGGGTGTTCTCGGTGAAGGCTTTATTCCGCCGCAGGCCGGCGACCTCGTCGTCGGGCAGGCTCTTGGCGAAGGCGGTCAGCTCGGCGCCCGGCAGGCGGGTGATGCTCCCGAGAACGACCCCGGTATGCCCGTCGGTGCCGATGACTCCGACGCGGAGCCGGCCGGTCTTCTCCGCGGGTTGGCTGAAGGCCGTGCCGGTGGCGACCCCCAGGGCCAGGCCGGCGCCGACCGCCGACCGGAGGAAACCACGCCGGTCGGGCGCCGGGGTCGTTCTATTCCTTCCGTCGTCCAGACTTTTCGCCGCGCTCATGGCACGCACCTCGCTCCGTTGTGAAGAACCAAGGTCGATGTCAAACCGTCTCGTCTTTCGCGCCGCACTTGCGACGCGATCGCCGCCGCGTTATCAATATGATAACGTGACGCGTGGCCGCAACCAAGCAGAGGGCAGGGCATGGTGAAACACTGGGAAGGTTGGAGTGTTGGAACAATGGGATTCGGCACGGATGGGGCCCATCGTTTCAGACTTCCATCACTCCAACCCTCCGTCGTTCCAACACTCCACAGCCTGGGCGCAAGGCGTGGAGAACTGACAGCGTAAGACTCTAGCGTGGGGCAAGGGTACCGGGGAACAAGCTTCCGGGAGGAGAAACGCGATGCTGCGAAACAAGGTGACGATCGTCGGCTTGAGCGGATGTTTGGCGGTCTGGGTCGTGCTGGGCGCCGGGGCGGCAATCGCCGCGCAGGCCCGCGCCGGGCAGAACATCGCCCTCAACGCGAAGTACACGCTCTGGCCTCGACCGAACTACTCGCATTGCACCGATCCGGGCGACGCGGTGCAACTGACCGACGGGCAGTCGACCACCGACTACTTCTGGGTGCAGAAGGGCACCGTGGGGTGGAGGAGCATCCGATACGCCACGATTACCGTCGATCTGGGCCGGGTCGAGCCAATCTCCGGGGCCGCCCTGACCACGGCGGCCGGCGCGGCCGGCGTCACCTGGCCCCTGGCCATCCACGTGCTCACCAGCGACGACGGCAAGACCTACCGCGACGCGGGCGATCTGGTCGCCCTGGATCACAAGCACAACGGCCCCTGGCCCGAGGGATACGCCATCCGCCGCCTCGTTACGCACGAGTTGAAAACCCGGGGGCGATTCGTGCAGTTCGTCATGATTCCCCTTTCCGGCGGACCTTACACGTTCGTCGACGAGGTTGAGGTGTTTCGCGGCCCCGCCGAGCTTCTCGAGGCCGAGCCCACGGGCGACCCGATCGCCGACGTGAGCGAGTTCTACCAGCGCGGGCGCGTTCGCCGAGGCGTGCGGCACCGGGTCGAGGCCGACGCCGGGGCGATCGGCCGGGTGGTGCGCGAGGCGGCCCGTCTCGACGAAGCGACGCGCCGGCGCCTGCTCGGCCGACTCGAGGCCGTTTCGGGCGAGAAGGCCGCGGCCGGGATTCGGGTCGACGGGTCGTTCCGCGCCGTGCTGCCTCTGGGCGATGCCCACGCCGAAGTGTTTCGCACGCAGGCCGAGCTCTGGCGCGCGATGGGCCGGGCCGGGCTTTCGGCCTGGGTGGCGCCCACCTG
>Ga0334884_1001826_pt1 | contig 29673 bp, 21 predicted proteins | sample GraSluR1_MG_7_FD_207215 | JGI IMG/M metagenome (GOLD analysis project Ga0334884, IMG submission 207215) | Sludge microbial communities from methane-producing bioreactor in Wageningen University, Netherlands - Granular Sludge_12_05 R1 | ecosystem: Engineered > Bioreactor > Anaerobic >...
CTTGATTATCCACGCCGACGACGCCGGAATGTCGCACTCCGAGAACATGGGCACGATCGACGCCATGGAAAACGGCATCGTCTCGTCGACGAGCATCATGGTTCCCTGCCCCTGGTTCCCCGAGTTCGCCGCCTATGCCCGCGCGAATCCCGCGAAGGACTACGGCGTTCACCTGACGCTCAACTCCGAGTGGGAGCATTACCGCTGGGGCCCGGTCGCTTCGCGCGACAAGGTGCCCAGCCTGGTCGACGAGGACGGCTACCTCTGGGACAACGTGCGCCAGGTGGCCGAGCACGTCAAGGCCGACGAAGTGGAGGTCGAACTGCGGGCCCAGATCGATCGGGCCAGGCAGTTCGGCGTGCCGCTGAGCCATCTCGACACGCACATGGGGGCCGTCGTGAGCCGACCCGACCTGGTCGAGGTCTACGTGAAGCTGGGCATTGAGTACGACCTGCCCGTGCTGTTCCTTCGCGAGCTCGATCCTCGCGAGACCGAAGCCCACCCCGCCCTGGCCCGGCGGGCCGCCGAAATCGCCACGCTGCTCGAAAGCCGCGGCCTACCCGTGCTCGACGCCCTGCTGCAGTTCTACGGAGGCGACACGCACGCCCAGCGGGGCGAGACGTACCTTCGCGCGATTCGCGAGCTGCGGCCGGGCGTCACCCAGCTCATCGTCCACTGCGGTTACGACAACGAGGAGCTGCGAGCGATCACCTCGAGCGCCCCGCGCCGCGACGGCGACCGCCGCATCTTCACCGACCCCGAGGTCATCGCCGAGGTCAAGCGCCTGGGCGTCGAGGTCATCACCTGGAAGCAGTTCCGCGAGTTGAAGAAACGTGAATAGCACCACGAAGAGCACGAAGTAACCGCTTGAGGGCTCGGCGAAGCAGGGTTCGCGCGACATCGCGCCCCGAAGCCCTCGACAGGCGAGAGAAGTCCAAGTCGGCGATCCTACGATTCTTCTTCGTGCTCTTGGTGTCCTTGGTGGTCCGCTCCATTTCCCCTCGGCCGGTCGCGCCCGAGCAGGCCGGCCAGGGCCGATTCGATCATGTCGGGCCGGTCGAGCCCGTCGCGCCACGGCTTGGGGATGCCCGATTCTCCCCAGAAGGCCCCGGCGAACTGGCCGCAGACGGCGCCGGTCGTATCGGCGTCGTCGCCGAGGTTGACCACGCGGAGGATGGCCTCGCTGAAATCGTCGGCGTCGTGGAAGGCCCAGAGCGCCGCTTCGAGCGTGTGGACCACGTAGCCCGACCCCCGAATCGCGGGCGGCTTGCGGCGGCGGAAGCTGCCCCGGGCAACCTCGTCGACGGCCGGATGCAGCGGCGCTTGCTCGCAGAGCCGGGCCAGCGGCTCCCAGTGGGGCGAAAGCACTTCGTCGCGCGCCAGGCCGTGTATCAGCCCGCATAGCGCAACGGCCATGTACCGGCACGCCGAAAGGCACTGCCGACTGCCGTGGGTGGTCAGGCTCGACTCCTCGGCTTTCGTTGCCAGCTCGGCGACCCGGGCGGGAAACAGGTCGACGTAGCGGATGGGCACCGGGGCCAATCGCATGATCGAGCCGTTGCCGCTCGACATCTCGTCGCGGGGGCCCGACGCGCGGGCGTCGCCCGATGCCTCGAATCGGCGCAGCGCCGAGCTGGTCGTGATGCCGATGTCGAAGCAGCGGCCGTTGACCGAATAGACTCCCCGGTCGCGCCAGCGCAAGTAGCGTCGCATCTGGTCGCTGGGGTCCCAACCCGCCTCGGCGAGGCTGTCGGCCAGGGCCAGGGCCATGCTCGTATCGTCGGTCCACTGGCCCGGGGCGAGGCCGTGGGGTCCCCCGCCGCGAAAGCCGGTCACCGGCTCGAACGAGCCGGGCGAGGCAAACTCGACGGCCGCGCCCAAGGCGTCACCCACGGCCAGGCCGATCAGCGCGCCACGTCGTCGATCCTCAATGCCCATGGTATCTCGCTTTCGGAATGGAGATTCGTCGGCCGTCTCACGCGAACAATCCGAGTTAGACCGCAATCGACCGCGTTCGTCAACCGATCGAGCACCGCCGGTCCGGAACCGCTCGAGCCGCTGACAGGTGCTTGACGGTCGCCGGCGGCAAGACTACCCTGCGCGAAGCCCACCGCCACGTTCGCCAATGGGAGAAGCAGAATGAAACCCTCGAAAACCGCCTCGCGTCGCGCCTTCCTCCAACGCTCCACGACGGCCCTGACCGGAGCCCTGGTGACGGGCGGTCTGAGCCTTTCGCGCGCCGCCCATGCGTCGGGCAGCGACCAGATCAAGATCGCTCTCATCGGATGCGGCGGACGGGGCCGCGGCGCCGCGGCCAATTGCCTCAACGTGCCCAATTACCTCTCCGCAAGCATCAAACTCGTGGCCGTCGCCGATGCCTTCGAAGATCAGGCTAGAGGCGCGTTGCGGGCACTCAAGCAGAAGTACCCCGAGCAGGTCGACGTGTCCGACGACCGCGTCTTCGCCGGACTCGACGCCTACCAGGGTGCGATCGCTTCGGGCGCCGACGTGGTGCTGTTGACCAGCGCTCCCGGCTTTCGTCCCATGCAGTACAAGGCGGCGATCGAAGCCGGCAAGCACGTCTTCATGGAGAAGCCGGTCTGCGTCGACGCCGGAGGCTATCGCACCGTGATGGAGGCCAACAAGCTGGCCGACGACACCGGCCGGAAGGTCGTCGTCGGCCTCCAATCGCGCCACGATCCCCGACAGATCGAGACCATCGAGCGGGTCCACGCCGGTGCGCTCGGCAAGCTCACCCAGCTGCGCGCGTACCGCAACGGGGCCGGCGTCTGGATCCGTTCGCGCGAGGCCCTGGCCGAACGGCTCGGGCGCAAGCCCACCGAAATGGAGTTCCAGGTCAACAACTGGTACTACTTCGTCTGGCTTTCGGGCGACCAGATCGCCGAACAGCACGTCCATCACCTCGACCGCGTGCTCTGGGCCATCGGCGACGTGCATCCGACGGAAGCCAACGGCATGGGCGGCCGCCAGGTCCGCAACGACGCATGGGCCCAGGCCCAAGGCCACGGCCCCGGCTCGGTCGGCCAGATCTACGACCACCAGTACGTCGAGTTCACCTTCGCCGACGGGCTGAAGCTTTTCAGCCAGAACCGCCACATCCGCGGCTGCTGGAACAGCGCGTCGCAGTTCGTCGAAGGCACGGAGGGCTACTCCGACCTGGCGGGCAAGATCTTCGCGCGGCGCGACGCGGGCGACGAGGCGGTGACGTGGGAGTACGACGGCCCCAAGGTCAACGCGACCGACCAGGAGCACGTCGACCTGATCCGGGCCATCCACGACGATACTCCCCGCAACGAAGGATGGTACGGCGCCAACAGCAGCTTCACGGCCGTCTTGGGTTACATGGCCACCTACTCGGGGCAGATCGTCCGGTGGGACGAGGCCGTCACCAAGGGCCCCAACCTCATGCCCGAGAAGTTGTCGTGGGACGCCGATCCGCCGGTCCTGCCCGACGAAAACGGGAGCTATGAGCACGCCGTGCCGATGCCGGGGGTCTACAAGCCTTACTGACCCGAACGGCGCGGCCTTGCAGCGTGAAACTCCTTTTGGCGCGGCGTATTGGGTTACCGCCGTTCCGCGAAACGCGGCAGTGCTCCGCCATCCTTCGCGGGGCTATGTCAGGAGGTCCGAGATCACTCGTCGACCGGGCTTACGATCAGGAAGTTCGCCCCGTTGCCGGCGAATCCGGCGGTCAGTTCCATCGAGCCGTCGGCCGCCGCCGTCACCACGGTGCGACGGGTGACGCGCAGTTCCGCCCGATCCCCGACGCGACGAAACTGCTCTTCGCTGAACGTCGCCTGGCGCTGCGTGCGCGGTCCGCGGCGCAGTTCGCGGGCCAGTTCGTAGTAGCTGTTGTGCGCGCGGTCGAAGCGGTGCTCCTCGACCGCCGCGCGCGGCCACGACAGCCCCCGCAACTCGAGCGTGGCTTCGAATACGATGCCCGACCGCGACTGCGTATCGTGGACGTGGTGCGAGTACAGCAGGATGCTCGCGTTCCGGCCGGTCGTGGCGGCGAAGCCGCCGACGGCATGGCCGCCGACTTGCCCGGGCGCCAGGATGCGGTAATCGCCCTGCATCGTCGACAGCAGGTTGACGAAATGGAAAATGGGGCACGGAATCACCCTGCTGCCGTCGGGCAAGTGGATTCGCCGCACCACGTCGTTGAGCGTATCGAAGTTGTTTTGGACCTGCGGCCAGCCCATGAGCATCAACTCCCCTCCGTAGGCATGGCGAGGGTCTTCGGCGCCGCGCCGCAGCAGCCGGGCCTGAACGTGGGCCGCCCAGGTGGGAAAGTAACCGTTGCCGAGGTAGATCTCGGCCGCCCCCGGATCGACGAATGGTCGCCAGGCGGGCACGGTCTCGTGACTGACGACCGGCATTCGTTCGAAGAAGATCGGGTCGATTTCGAGGGCGATTTCCTTGGCGCGGATCAGTTTGCGGGCGGCCATCTCCGCGTGGTTGTAGGTGTGGATCGAAAGGAAATCGAAACAAGCGCCGCGTCCGTCGTGGGCCCGGCAGAGCGATTCGACGCGGGCCGACCGCTTGCCGTCCAGCCGCGGGTCGGCGAAGGCGGCGTTTTTCTCCAAGGCCCCCTCGCGCGTGGCGCGGGGCGACACGTGGGCGAGGAAGTCGTGCAGGCGCAGGTGCTCTCCCCCGATGGCGCCCAGTTCGAGCCCGCCCACGCGAACCCGGCGCGCGTCGTAGCCGTGGTCCTCGAAGGCACGGAGGATGGCGTCCGAGGTGTAGTCGTAGAACCGCTGCAACTCGAGCCAATCGCGGCCGCGCCAGTAGTGGCTCATCAAATCGGGTTCGTTGAACACCACCCAGGGCCAGTCGACGGTGGGCTCGCCGTAACGTTCGATGAGGTGGCCGGTGATGGCGCGCGTCACCTCGTGAAGCTGGACGAGGCTCTTGGCCGTGGTGCCGAAACTGCCGTCGATCGACAGGTCGCCCGGGGCGTCGGCAAAGCGCGGAATGGGCGTGAGCCCGTACCGGCGATGGAGCAGGTCCCACTCGTGGTGGAGCCGGCCCCAGTAGTAGCAGGGCGTCCCCGGCGGGTCGAACTTCCGCAGGTAGGTGCCCCCCGGCGGAAACAGCCCCGGCGCGTCGGGGTTCTCCTCCGCCGGCAGCGGTCTTTCGTACTCGATGCGCCAAGGCTGGGGCGGCGCGTCGAACGCCGTGACGCGCACCGTGCCGGCCGCGTCATCCGCGGCGATCACCCGGGCGCGAGCGCTCTCGAACCCGTCGGCGATCAGAACCTCGTCGCCCGCGTGGTAGTCGCCGCTCAGGGCGCGCCCGGGTTCGATGCCGTACTGCTCGCAGCCGAAGAAATCCTCGACGCTCAGCAGCACGTCGTTCTCGCGGCGGGTCACGGCCGTGATGCGGCGCGTCTGCTTCTCGCGCACGATGTTCGGATAGGCTTTGAAGAAGTTCGGCTGGTACTCGAAACCCGTCAGGTAGGCGTCGCGCAGCAGCCTCCACGCCCGCGGATAGGCCGCGCGCGCCTCGGCCATCATCGCGTAGTGCTCGACGCGCCCGGCTCCCTGCGTGCTGGTGGCAAAGCTGGGCTTGGCGAAGCCGTTGAAGAATGCCCCCGTCCAACGCACGTCGGCCGGACGCTCGAAGTCCAGCGCGTACCGCAAGCGGTGGGTGCCGGGTGCCGCCTCGGTCGTGAAGCGCCAGGTGCCCTGCGCCGGCGGAAGCGTGCCGCCCCGCTCGGAATGCGCCTCGACCTGCATCGTGTAGGTCGATTCCGGCTTGAGGGGCGCATCCCGTTCGACGTAGACGAACATCGCGCCACGCTGGTCGTGCGGCACCTGATCGCTGATCCGTCCCGTGCAGCCGTCGGCAAAACGCTCGCCGGGTTCGAGCAGCTTGATCGTCTCCCCGCGCTCGGGCGAGAGCCGAATGGCGAGCGACTCGGGCAGAATCCGATCGTCCGACGCGGTCGGCTCGATCATCACATAGAAGCTGGTGCAGAGCGGCACGTGCTCGGCATCGGGCGCCGGCCGGGGGTTGACCACGGGGGTGAGTTCCGCATGGCGGGGCGAGCCGGCCATGCGCAGCATCGGCGGCTCGTCGGGCGCCGCGCCCGAAACGCCGGACGCACGACCGGCGACCGCCGGCAAAACGAACGCCACAAATAACCAGCCGCCGAAGGGTCGGAGCATCCAGCGGTCTCCTGGTCGAGGCGCCCCCGAGTTTTCGGCGGCCCGGTTCGCTGTCCGCCGCTTCGACGGCCGCGTTCAAACCTCTTCGGGCACGATGTAGGGCGCGCGATACTCCTCGCGGCGCAGGAAGCGGTCGGCCTCGGGATCGTCGACGAAGCGTTCCGTCTTCGGATCGAAATGAACGCTGCGCCCGAGCTTGCACGAAATCTTGGCCAGGTGGCAGACCGTCGTCGAAAGGTGGCCCTCCTCGACGTCGGCGTTGAGGTCCTCGTGCTTCCGGCTGCGAATCGCGTCGAGCCAGTTCTTGAAGTGCGGGGCGCTCTCGGTGCGCCAGTCGGTCAACTGGCTCGAGGAACGGGCGTCGCGCACCTGGCCGGCGGTCTTGAACGGGCCCGGCTCGTTTTTCGGACCCAGGAACGAGTAGTAACTCGAGTAGTCGGGGAAGATCATGTAGCCCTTCGTGCCGAAGAAGATCTCGCCGACGCACTGGTTCTCGGCCACGAACGGATACTTGTCGCGCATCTCGGCCTCGGAGTTCGTGTACCAGTGGCGGAACTCGAACGTCACGAGCACCTTGCGATCGGCCCATTGGCACAGAAACGCCTGGGTGTTCGGCGTGTCGGCGTCGTCGTCGTCGCCCGGCGGGAACCGGTCGCCCAACGACATCACGGTGATCGGATGATCGTCGAGGCCCAGGCCCCAGCGGATCTTGTCGATGTCGTGGACGGTCTGGTTGGCGACGTCGCCGCTGGCGAAGTTCGAGTTCCAGTACCAGCGGCGATGCTGGAAGTTGCTGTACTCGACCATCTTCGCCGGACCCACCCAGGCGTCCCAGTCGAGCCCCGCAGGCACCGGCCGCGGACTGTGCTTGCCGAGGTGGCCGCGCATCTTGTAGGTCATGCCGCGGGCCATATAGAGGTCGCCGATCAACCCGTCCTTGAGCTGCTGCATGCCCTCGCGCACGTTCGGGCTGGAGCGGTTCTGGGTGCCGATCTGGACCATGCACCCGTATTTGCGAGCGGCCTTGACCATCTGCCGCCCCTCCCAGATGCACCAGGTCGGCGGCTTCTCGACGTACACGTCCTTGCCGGCCTGGCAGGCCCAGATCGTTTGCAGGGCGTGCCAGTGGTCTTGCGTCGAGAAGCTCACGGCGTCGACGTCGCGATCGTCGAAGAGCATGCGCTGGTCGTGGTACGTCTTGAGCTTCAAGCCCTCGAGGTCGGGATAGGCTTTCACCGCGTTCTCGAGCTTGCTTTGATCGCAATCGCAGATCGCGGCGATCTCGACGTTTTCGGCCTCGGCGAGGACCGTCAGGCTGCCGATGTGCGACCGCATGCGCCCGCCGAGGCCGACCATGCCCACGCGGATTCGCTCGTTGGCTCCCCGAACGTTCAGGGCGAAGGCCGGCACCGCGAAGGCGCCGATTCCCGCCGTTGCCGACGATTTCAGAAAACTGCGTCGTGTGGCCATCATGGAACTCGTGCGTGATGGGCGCGCGTCCGTCCCGCCGGGACGGGCGCGGTGATTTACGGGGTCCACCGGTCGCGTCGCGGCCGCCGCGACCCCACGGCGGCAGCCCGACAACGCTGAGTCTTGTTGCTCGCCCCGGTCGTGTCAAGCGCCCCATGAACCGTCGGAATCGCGCGGACGACGAAGCGGCCGCGCTCCGGATGGTCGAGGCGGCCGGCCCGGGCGATCGAATCGTGCCGAGGTCAAGGAGTCATGCAGTCTTCGTTCGCGGAGGGCGATTCTTCCTTCGCCAGGCGGCTGATCTGCTTGAACTCGGGGGTCCCGGCCACCCGGCACCACTCGAACAAGGCCGACTCGGTGGTCGTCAGCGTGGCCCCGGCCGATTCCATGCGCCGCAGCGCGGTTTCGTGGTCGACGGCGAATCGCGAGCCCACGGCGTCGACCGCCACGTAAACCCGCCACGCGCAGGCGACCAGATCGAGCACGGTCTGCTGCACGCACACGTGGGTCTCCATGCCGCAGACGAGCAGACGGTGGATGCCCCGGCTCTCCAGGTCGTCGAAGACCTGCGGGCAGCCGCCGCAACTGAAGGTGAGCTTCGAGGGAATGGCGCCCAGCCGTTGGGCCAGCTCGGGCAGCGTCGGGCCAAGCCCTTTCGGGTACTGCTCGGTGGCCACGACCGGCAGCCCCAGGATGTTCGCGCCGTCGACGAGCCGCCGCACGTTCCAGACGACCCGCTCGTGCGCGCGCACGGCCGGCGCCAGCTTCTCCTGGACGTCGACCACCAGAAGGGCGCTGTCGCCCGGCGACATGAGTTCCGGACTGCGGGGAAGCGGTTCGATTTCGTTCATACCCGGCAGCCTACCCGAAACATGGCGACGGGGCCAGTGTGGTAGTGTCGGTCACCACGCGCACCCTGGATTCCGGGAGGTTCTCGGTTTGATGCTGCCCTCTGGCTGCTGCGCCACGAAGACGCGGGCCGCTCTCCAGAATAGACCGGAGGTGCCCGGCACACAAAAGATCGATGGCGTGTACGTCACAGCTCGTCTTGATGGCTTGGATCGAAGAAGGGCATTGACTTGCCCGTGGCTGCGGCGATTTTCTCAAGCGTTGTGGACGATGGGCTATGAACGCCGTTTTCGAGACGACTGATATGGCTTTGGGGGAGCCCGGTTGCAGCCTCCAGTTCGCTCTGCGTCAGCCGAGCATCCTCTCGCGCCTGTTTAATGCGACCACTTATCCATTCCAGCCATCCTCCCATGTTGACCGGCGTGTCCTTCGTCTCAAATGCAACGACGCATGCCGGCTTCTGATCTAAAATCTCTTGATAAGCCCTTGCCGCACACTGTAGTTCTTCTTCGCTTTCCGCTGCAAAGAGGATCTTGCTCAGTTCGAAAAGGTCATCTTTGTCTTCTTTGGGCAGGCCGCGAATCCGCTCAACCAATACGGCAATCGCCATCGTCAGAGCGGCCTCCGCCGTATCCACCCTGTCTTGGTCACGGTCTTTCGCAACTTTCATGGCTTCCCCTTGTGATCTTGTACCGTACCCACAATCAACACCACGGTTCTAGGTGTCCAAACTTCCATAATCGCCATTCAGGTACTTCCGCCACCTACGACGCATTAGAATCCTCGTTCCGTCAGGTGTCTGGCCGTCGTTTTCCTTTTTCAAGCCACCAAGAATCACAAGCGACTGCTTGAGTTTGTCCATACCGAAGTAAACTCGGACGTTCTTCTTGCCGAGTATCCCGCCTTTGTCTCGCAGTTCGTAGTAGTTCTCGATTTGGGCTACCGAGGCCGTGCGGCTGTGTGTCGGGTCGTCTTCGCGCGCAAGCTCCTTGACTTGCATCGCCAAATGCTCGTATTGCCCATCAGTCAGAAACTTCATCACCTCGCCAAACGCGACATCAATGATGGCGACAGTCCACTTATACCCAGGAGGGGTGCCGTGCCCCTGACGCACGCCGATTTTGATCTGTTTCTTGCCCACGCGCACCGCCTCCAACGAAAAAATGTCTCAACTTCCAGGCGCCACGCCCGCTAGCAAGAACACATTTTATACAACGGTTTTCGGCCACGTCAAGGCCCTCCGTTTAATAATATACAACAGAGCCCCCCTTGTCAAGGGGATCGTTTCCCCGTATCGGTGTTTTTCGTGAAAGGCCGCGCGGCCCGCGCAAAAAAAGGGACCCACGGATGGCTCCGTGAGTCCCCTCGCTATGTCGGTCGGGAGGATCCCGGGTCGCCGCAGGAACCGACCCTACCCGTTCATCGCTAACGTCACGTCGAGCCGGCGGACGTACTGCTGATCGGCCCGACTGAGCCGCCCGAAGGGTACGCGCAGGTAGGAGCCGTCGGCCTTGAGCAAACGCACCGTCGCGTCGTCGAGCGCGCCGGCGAATCGGGCAACGACCTGGTGCCGACCCGTGTTGTCGGTCCAGGTACGAACCGGATGTTCGCGGCTCGACGTCGATTCGGCGGCCGGCTTTTCGGCGGCCGGCTCTTCGGCGGCGGGCTTCGGCGGCGCGGGCGGCTCGGGAACCGGCGGTTCGGCAGGCGTCTCGGCCGCCGGCTTTTCGGCGGCGGGCGTCGGGGGAGCAGGCGCCTCGGCGGCCGGCTTGGCAGGGGCTTCCTTCGCCGGCACAGGTTTCTCGGCCGGTGCAGCCTTCTTCGCGGGAGCCTCCTTCACCGGCTCCGGTTGGGTCGGTTTCTCCGCAGCCGGTTTCTCCTGGGCCGGTTTCTTGGCAGCCGGTTTCTCCGCAGCCGGTTTCTCCGGGGCCGGTTTCTTGGCAGCCGGCTTCTCCGCAACCGGCTTCTCCGCAACCGGTTTCTCCGGGGCCGGTTTCTCCGGGGCCGGCTTCTTCGCAGCCGGCTTTTCCGGGGCCGGCTGGTCCGACGGCGACGGCTCCGGCGGCGCTTCGACCGGGGTCTCGACCGGCGCTGCCTCCTCGAGCACTTCGGCGGCCGGCTCGCACACGGCCGGAGCGCACGGCTCGCATGTCACAACCTCGCAGCAGGTCGGCTCGACCACGCAGCACGTGCGCCAGCCGCGGCAACGCGACAACAGACCACACGGCCGGCACGTTGAGGCACAATAGCTCGGCTCGCAACAGCCCCCGCGCAGGCTGCCCAGAAGCCGGCACGCCTGAGCGCCGTCGGCCATCACGAACAGTGCCACAATCACAACCACGACCATGACGATGAACTGTCGCTTCATCCGTTTGTCCTCCTATTCTCGACCACGACGTGAGAACCTCGTCAGCGCGGCGTGACGCCGCCCTGACCCACGGAAACCGAAAACAGACAACCCGGGAAGCATGGGCCGGACCCGCCGCAAGGGAAGTGATCCCACCAGGATCGTGCGGGATTTCTCGCGACGGCCCCGCTCTGTTTCTCCGAAGCCACTCTCAGTTTGCGCTACAAACTACCCTAGCCCGAGCCAATCGCGCAATCAATCAAATCCCGGAGAAATATCGAAAAGACACCCATAATAGATGGAGCCGCATAGCTCGGACGAGCTATATCACCCGCTGGGCGAGCCCGACCGGGGTGGGACCGCCGCCCCTTTGCCGCGGCTTTTCGCGCGTCGTCGGGCAATGTCGGCAACAAGCGGACAAACCGCCAGACAACCGGAGCGACCCGGCCGGCCATGACCGGCCTCGCCGCTCCGGCTGCTCGGCGAGTGTTCGTCGGTGCTACGGAAGCTCGGGTGCGTCGATGATCGGGTACTCGCCCGAAAGCGCCTGGAGGAACTCGACGATGTCTTGGACGTCGTCGTCGCTGAGGTTCGCGTCGCGGACCGATCGCATCATCTCGGAGAGGCCCGGGTTGTCGATTCCTCCGGCGGCCATCATGGCCACGGCCTCTTCCAAGGTGGCGGTCTTCCCGTCGTGGAAGTAAGGGGCCGTGTTGGCCACTTCGCGGAGCGGCGGAACGCGGTAGCGGCCCAGGTCGCGGTCTTCGCCCGTGACCGCCTTGCGCCCTTCGTCGGGAGGGTCGTTGTCCATGCCGACGCCGGCATTCACGAAAGTGAAATTGCTGAACAGGGGGGGCTTGTGGCAACTGTCGCAGTTGGCCTTCTGGAAAGCCTCCCATCCCCGCTTCTGGGCGTCGGAAAGGGCCGTCTCGTCGCCCTCGACGAAGCGGTCGTAGGGCGAGTTGCCGCTGAGCACCGTCCGCTCGAACGCGGCCAGCGCCTTGGCAATGCCAAGGGGGGTGATCTCGCTGTCGAATACGTCCTTGAACCGCTCGACGTACTCGGGAATCTCGGCAAGCTTCTTGACCACGTCCTCGAGCTTCGCGCCCATCTCGATCGGATTCTCCATCGGGCCCAGGGCCTGGTCTTCGAGCGAGTCCGAACGGCCGTCCCAGAACAGCCGCGTGGCGTAAGCGGTGTTGATCACGGTGGGCGAGTTGACGGGCCCGACGTGGCCGTGGATCCCCGTGCTGGTGGGCGTGTCCTCGGCCCATGCCATCTTCGGATCGTGGCAGGTGGCACAACTGATCGTGTCATCGCCACTAAGTCGCGTATCGAAGTAAAGCATTTTGCCCAGCTCGACCTTGGCGGGGGTCATCGGATTGTCGTCGGGGATCGGAACTTCGGGCAGGCCGAGGGGGACCTTGGGAAGCTCGTCCGAGGCAGCCGCCTCGTCGTCGCCCGGCGCATCGGCGGGGGCTTGCGCAACGCCTCCGTCCGAACCACCCGGCGGCGTGCCGGACCGGTCGGCCGGCGCGCAGGCGATCTGCGACGCCGCGACGAACATGCCAAGGCCCAGGAAGGCCAGCCACCGGCAACGTCTCTGTGTGCTCATGCCAAGCTACTCCTTGTTGAAAGAAAGCCACGCGGTACCAACCGATTGCGCCGCCTCTTTCGCCGGCAGTTCGTGCCGTCCGAGCCGGAATCCTGATCCCAGGGCGGACACGTGCCAATGTACCGGCCCGCCCGCCCGGCGGCAAGCGGCCCCGCCTACGACGAGGCGTCGGGCCCCGCGATCCGGATGGCAATGTCGTCGCTCTCGCGGTCGGCGTCGCCGGGGATGTCGTCGGGCTCCGCGTCGCCATAGTCGACCCAGTAGTTGGCGCCCTGCTCGTCCTTGCCGTTGGGCCCGACGCTGTAGAGCAGGTAGCCGCCGTCGCCGGGCCGGAAGCGATAGGATTCCTCGGCAAAAGGATCGTCGGGGATTTCGTCGAGATGCCCGGGAACCAGCTCGTCAAGCCGGTCGGGATATCGTCCCTGCTCGGCGTGATGGGCGGCCAGGGCAAAGGCCAGCCGCGACACGTCGAACCTGGCTTGCGCGCGATCTTCGGCGTCCGTCGCCGCCTCGGCGCTGGGCATCACCAGGGCGAACAACGAGTTTCCGAAGAGTTCGCCCATCGTGGTCCGGGGAGAGCGGACCCGCAGGTACGACTTCGCCAGATTGACGGGATCGCGGGTTTGGTCGCGGATCGCGTCCAACTCGTCTTCCAGCCGTTCGAGGGCCTCGCGGCGCTCGCGGCGAGTCGGTCGCGACACGGCTTCGACCAATCGGTCGTACCACCGGTTGCCGACGCGGAGCGTTTCGTTCCAGTCGATCGCCGCGGTCAAGGCCGCGTTCGCGAGGGCCCGGTGCAGTTGGCGCGCCAACTCCGCTCCGGGCGCGTCGCCCGGCCGAGGCGCCGGTTCCTGCTCGCCAAGCGACTCGGACAGTTCGACCGGGCCGCGCGACATGGCGACCACCCCGTCGAGGTACATGAATCGCCCGGCAACGTCGAACCTCTCCGCCATCGTCGGCAGCGGGGCCAACGCCTCCCAGTCGCGAAGGCACGCACGCGCCTGCTCGGCCGTAAGCACCCCCGGCCCGGCCAAGGCCTCATGGGCCTGGCAGGCGATCGCGCCGACGACATAGGCGGTCATTGCCTCGATCACCGTGGGCCCCTCGCCAACCAGCCGCGCCAGGCGGTGGCAAGCGAGCAGGTCATCCCAGGCCTCTTGCGTCCTGCCCTCGTGCAGCCGGAGCATGGCCCGCGCCGTCAATTGTCTGGCCGCGTCGCGGGACCGGTCCGATAAAGGCGTTAATCCCCCTAACGCGCGGAGCGGGTTGCCTTCTTCCGCGAGAAGGGGCGTGTGGCACCGAGGGCGCCGCGTCGCTTCGACCACGCGATCGAGCGCGGGCCCGTTGCGCTCGAGAAGCCCGGCCACGAGCGGGAACTCCTCCGGCGACCAGGGGCCTCCCTGGGCGCGGCCCAGTTGCCTGTAGAACCCGTTCGCGGCGTCGGCCTCATCATCGGGAGGCTCGCCGCCGTCCGACGCGCCGGTCGCGCGAGCCTCGAGGTACTTCTCGTCCGACAGCAGGTACGCCCCCTCCTCAGGCAGCGGCTCCATGCCGAGCGTGACATAGAATTGCCGGTGCAGAGGCTCGGGGATCTCGGGCGGCCCGAACGCCTGCCAGAGGAGCACGGCCGCGTTGTTCTCGGGCGTGACGCCCCGGGAACACCGCGCATTCAGGGCGGCAAGGTAGTCGACGCCGCCCCGTTCGTCCAAGGGGCCTTCGATGAAGGTCGTCTCCTTCGAGATCGTCACGCCGAACCCGGCTTGGGGCCGATTGCCGTTGCGACATGCCGGGGCCCGCCACAACCATGCCGCCAGCACGATGAGGAGCAAGAGAAACAGCCCGCCACGCGATCGACGACGCATCGCCGTTGCTCCTCGCTTCCAGGAATCGGGCCCGCGCGACTACCGCCCGGCGCGGCGCAGTTGTTCCAGGGCGTTGCCGATGTGCCCGTGGACGTCTTCCGTCTGGCGGATCACCAAGGCATGGCCGGGACGCCAATAGGAGATCGTGCCGTTGCCGCCGTTGGCCTCCCAGGTCGCCGGGCGGATGACGGCCCGGATCAAGTCGACCAACTCCTGCCCGTAGTCGGCGGTGGGCGTGCCGGCTCCGCCTCGCGCGGGACCGATTCCCGCGCCGGCCCCTGCCGCGGCGCCCCCTCCGACTGCCCGGGCGCCGAGTTGCTGAGCCAACGTGCCGGCCCTTGCGCCGGGAAGATCGACCGACTCGGGCTTGGCGCCTCGCACCGGCGGCTCTTCGCGAGCGACTCGTTTCGAGATCTGCTCGCTCAGTTTCCTCAGCCGGATGCGGACCTTGCCCAGCAGGGCCAACCTCTGCGGATTCGACAACGCGGCGTCGGCCAGCAGTTCGCCGTAGAGCACGAGCAGTTCGCGCGCGGCCTCGTCGGCCTCGACGTCGCTGGGGCGGGCCCAGCGGCGCAACGCCAAGCGCACGGCATCGCGGAGTTCCGCCCCGGTGCGCGGCCCCATCTGGTCGGCGGCTGCCACGACCTCCCGAACGGCAGCCCGTGCCTCAGCCCCCTCGACAGGCGGGGCAGCCAGAGCCAGCAACGCGAGAAGATACGCAGACATGGCCGATCCCTCCGTTCCCCCAATTTTTCCATTGCGCACACGACCTGCCTTCAAGGTATCGCTATGCGTCGAAAACCGCAACGCGCCGGACGGCGCCGCGTCGCGTTTGGGCGGTCGAGCTAATAGTTGAACCGAACGCCGCGCCGGCGCAGCTCCTCGGCCAGTCGAGACGTCGAGGTGTACGGGACCGCGTCGATTCCCGCGGCTTTCGCGCCGGCGACGTGCTCGGGAGCGTCGTCGGTGAAGAAGATCTCCTCGGGCACCGTGCCGGCCAGTTCCGCGGCGGCGCGAAAAATGGCCGCGTCGGGCTTGGCCGCCCCGATCTCGAAACTCAGCGCCCGGACGGGAAACGCCTCGGCAAGGACCGGGAATCGGGCCACGACGTGCGCCCAGTGCGGTCGGCAGGTGTTCGACAGCACTCCCAGGCGATAGCCCGCCTGCTGCAAATGGCCCACGACGGGAAGGATGCTCGCGTTGAGTTCGAAGATGTCGCTCCCGGCCCGCATCAGGGCGTCGAGGTCGGGTCGCGTGCCCGTTCTGCGGCAGAACGTCTCGTAGAACTGCTCGTCGGAGACGTGCCCCAATTCGTATTGGCGCAGCAACCCGTCCTCGACGACGACCTCACGGATTCGCTCCGCGGCCACGCCCGCCGACACCTGAGCCATCTGGCGGTACATGCGCTCGGTGCTGAACCGGACCAGAACGTTGCCGAGATCGAAGTAGAAGAAACGAGGAGCCATGGTCTACGGCAATCGAGAGGGATTTGCGAAGCGCCCCTGGCGAACGGTCGGGCACGGCCGAGCGGCAGCGATCGTTGCCCGACCGCGTGGAATCGGGGCCATTGTACGCGCCCGCGTCGACTTTTTCGAGCGCCGTGGCCGAGAGCGCCGGCGCGCGTTTTCAGGGCACTTGTCCGTCGTCGATCGTCCCGAGGCATCGCCAGAGGCGCAACTCGATCGTCTCCTGCACGAAATCGACGTGGCCGTCGCCGAAGACGATGTTCACCCCACCGGGATGGCGGCTTCGCGCGGCGGCGTGGAATTCGTCCCAGGCGCTGCCGTGCGCGTTGTCGCAGGGCATGTCGCGCTGGTCCACGCAGTCGAGGCTACCGGCCGCGTGCATCGCGTCGCCGGCCGGGGCATTGGGCACGTGGAGGTGCGTGTAGGCGAAGGAGCCCATCATGTGCCAGGCCCACATGCCGCGGGCGTCCCACTGCTTATCGGCGGGGCTCTTGAAATCGTCCTTGCCGGCCAGAAGCTCGCCGGCCAGCGCCGTGTTCGAGGTGCCGTCGCGGAAGCAGCACCATCGGCGGGATTCGTCGATCCGAAAGGCCCCGTCCGTCTCGAAGTCGATGCCCGCGCGGTTCGGGTCTTCCATGATGTTGATCCCGTTCGCGTTGCGGAGCATGGTGGCCGCGCCGAAGCACACGGCGTAATTCGACCGGCTCATTTCGGTCCGCATGCCCTCGTTGACGGCCGTTCGCCCCGAGGCATCGTCGCTCGGGCACTGATAGACGTTGATCTGCGCCCGGGTGGCCTCGCGGTTCATTTCGTGGGAATTGGCCACTTCCGAGTGGTACAAGGCGAACACGTTGGCCTGCTCGTGGAACGCCAGAATCATCGCCAGGGCCGTATGACCCGGCATGCGAGGGCGGCCGCCCGTCCCGATCCCCAGCGGCGACGCCTGCAACCCGATGGGCAGGACGCGGTGGGAATCGGCGTAGTTGTGCACGGCCAGGCCGAGCTGCTTGAGGTGATTGCAGCACTGGGCGCGCCGCGCCGCTTCGCGCGCGGCCTGCACCGCGGGCAACAGCAAGGCGATCAAGACGCCGATGATGGCGATCACCACCAGCAACTCGACCAACGTGAACGCGGTTCGGTGGAATTCCCGCCCGGGCGGATCGCAACGCCGCGGCCGGGTGGCGTTGGCCGAAAAGGAATGGGCCGTCATGAGTCATCTCCTCGGTCGATCGGTTGAGTGCATGGTTTCATGGACCAGCGTGCCCGAGAGGGGCGGATCGGCGGAATGCGACGGCCCCGGCCTTGGGAAATCGCAACACCGCGACGCGGCACAGCCCGAAGACGGAGCGAACCGCCGAAGCGACGTGGTCCAGAACGCACGAGCAAGAAACGCTCAGCACCAACTCAAACGAGGGGCGGAGCCCTCACGTCGAAGTCCGACGGCGCGGCGGCGCGATAAGCCGGTGGCGAAGCGGTCGAGACCGCGTGAGCAACCGAAAACGCCGCGAAGAAGCGCGCCGCCTTCGCCGGCGATTTTCCCTGCGCACACAGGCGGCAGATGGGACACTCGTCCTCGCCGAAGCAAGGGAACGAATCGCCTCGCGAATGGCCCAAGGCGGTGTCGCCCCCGTCGCCCCGCGTCGTTGGCGCGCGGGTCAGACCGAGCAGCAGAAGGCCGCCGGGCAACTCGACGGCGTGGCCGGATCCTGGAACCAGGTGCCACGCCTCGCCGACGCCCGACACCAGGGCGAGGCATCCGGCAAGAAGCCAAGGAACGATGGCTCGGGTGGGGAGCTGCATGGTCGCGGTGTGTGGCTTCGGCCGGCTCAGGACGACGGGTGGGACCGCACGATGCACGTATCGTAGTCTAACACATCATCAGCGCAGCGGTCAACATCCAGGCGACGAACCGCTCGACGAAGCAACGAGCGATTGCATTTCCGGCGGGCTCGACAGCCCGGCATTGCGGCGGCTACACTGGGACACGCCGGCGCGGGCCGTCCTCGTCGGCCGACCTTGGCACCGGCGCATGCGAAGGCGATGAAGACTTCTTCGCCCCGAGCCGGCGCCGGCCTTTCTTGCTTGGAAAAAGGTGCTTTCGATGCGGTACCTGACGCGCTTGTCGCCCGTCCAGTGGATCTGGCTGATCGGAACTTGTGCCGTTGCGATCGTGATCGTGGCATTCGGCTGGGGCCGCGAGCGCGGAGCCGAGAGCCCTTCAGGCAACTCGTTCACCGTGCAGGCGTCGATTCGCGAGATCGCCCCCGAACTCGGCGTGACCGGCAAGGCGCTTGCGCGGGAACTCGGTCTGCCGCTGGACGTACCCAAGGGCCGGCCGCTCGCGAAGCTCGGCGTGTCGCAGGACGAACTCGATCACGCGACCGCTCATTTGTTGAGCCATCACCCCAGCGGTCTGAAGTACTACGTGTACGCGGCGTTGGTGCTGTTTGGGCTCGTCTTTCTCACCCGGCTCGGCCGGCCGCGGCTGGCCTCCGACGCCGAGCGCGACGTGTGGTATCCCCGCGCGCCCTACGTGGCGGCGCTGGTGGTCGCCGTGGTCGTGTGCGGATTTTTTCTGGGCAAGGCGCCGAATCCCATGGAAGGGGTCGTCAAGGTGTTCAAGTCGATGGTCGGCTTGTATCCCTCGGTGACGGAAAAGGTGCTGGGGTTCGTCTTCTTCCTGGCGTTGGCCGTCGTGGGAAACAAGCTCATTTGCGGCTGGGGGTGTCCTTTTGGGGCGCTTCAGGAGCTCGTCTACAGCCTGCCCCTTTTCAGACGGATTAAGCGGCACAAGGTCCCTTTCTGGATCTCGAACGGGATCCGTGCCTCGTTGTTCGTCGTGGTCCTCTTGCTGCTGTTCGGGGTGGTCGGCGGGCGCGAAGGGCTGGTTCTCTATCACTACATCAATCCGTTCAATCTATTCGATCTCGATTTCGACTACGCGTCGCTGGTGGCCGTGGTCGCGCTTTCGCTCGGGTTGGGCCTCGCCGTCTACCGACCGTTCTGCCAGTTCATCTGTCCCTTCGGGCTGGTTTCGTGGATCGCCGAGCGTGTAAGCCTGACGGGCGTGCACGTCGACGCCGAGCGATGCAACGAGTGCGGTGCCTGCGCGCGGGCCTGTCCCTTGGACGCGGCCCGGGACAAAGTGGCCGGAAAGCTCTTCGGCGCCGACTGCTACAGTTGCGCCCGCTGCCTGAACGTTTGCCCCCAAGACGCGATCCGGTACGAATCGGTCTTTGCCGGCTCGCGCCCGGTCGATGGGCCGGCGTCGGACGAGCCCCAGACCGCCGGGGTCGCCCAGTGACACGAGGCGCCGTGCCGTCGGGTGCCGAATCCGATCGGGCGGGGATGGGCAGCCGGCGGGGGCGGCTGCTAGAATACGAAGCGGTGGGTGAGGTCGCCTCCCTCCGGGAAAGGGACGGGAGCCAACTTCGCCCGGCCCGGTGGGCGCGAACCGTGGACACGTCTTCGACGAATGCGAACCGATGGAAGTCTGGTCGTCGATCCTGGTTGCCTTGGTGCTGTTCGTCGCGGCCGGCTGGCTGGTCGACGCGCACATGCGCACGTGGTACCGCGTCCAGAAGCGCCGGAACGAGTTGGATCCCCGCGAGCTCGACTATCGGGCTCGCCAGTTCCGCCGCCGGATGCAGACCAGCGCCATGCTGGGGCTCATTGGAACGGGGATCCTGGTCGGCCAGTTGATCAGCCTGTTGTCCGTCCCGAGGTGGCTGGTTCTGCTGGTCTGGCTCGCCGTCTTGGTGCTGGTCGTGTGGATCCTCCTGCTGGCCCTGGCCGACATGATTTCGACGCGGTTTTATTTCTCGAAATTGAAGCAGGATTACGTGACGCAGGAGGCCCGAATCCAGGCCGAACTCCGCCGTATGCAACGCGCGCGCGATCAGGGCGGGCAGTCGGAGCGGGACCCGGAGGCCGAGTCGCCCGACGCGGGCGACGACGCCCCGGGGCGCGAAAACACGAATTCGTAAGACGGTTGTCGAGGTGACGTCGTTGATCGATCCGTTTCGCTTGTGTTTGGCGTTGGGGCCGCTGGCCGTGTACATCCTGTTGATCGGGACGATCAACCTGTTCCGGCGTCCTTTTCTCGTGTCGGGGACGCGCGACGCGGCCGCGTTGGGATTGGCCCTGTCGGGGCTGATGATCGTGGGGCCGATCGAGCTGTTCTGCCCGGTGGCGGCCACGCTCCGCTTCGGCTCCGGGGTCTGGCTGCTGCTGGTCGCGCTTTACGGGTTGGGATTGGCGTTCGTGCTGTTGACGCTGCGCCCGCGGCTGGTCGTGTACAACGTGGCCGGCGACGAGCTTCGGCCCGTCCTCGCCGACGTGGTGACCCGGCTCGACGCGGAGGCCCGCTGGGCCGGTGAGAGCGTGTCGATGCCCAACCTCGGCATCCAGTGGCACATCGAAACCGTGACGACCATGCGCAACGTTTCGCTGGTCGCCACCAGTGCGAACCAGAGTGCCCAGGGATGGCGCCGTTTGGAGCTTGCGTTGGGCGCGGCGTTGGCGCGGCTCGAGGTTCCGCGAAACCCCCGCGCGGTCGGCCTGCTCGGCGCCGGGGGGATGCTGATCGCGGCCGTCGTCCTGTCGATCGCGCGCGATCCGCAGACGGTCGCCCAGTCGATCTTCGAGATCCTGCGGCTTTGACGGGTGCTCCGAGGAGACGGAATCGCCGGCGGCGGTTCGCCCTCCTGCCCAGATCGGCCACCCAGCAGCCAATGGGGGGAAGCATCCCCCGATCTGAGTCGGAAATCCCGCCGGACGACCCCGCCCCCTCGGACGTTGGCACTCGAGCTTTCCGGGGCTTCACCCCGTTTTGGCCGCCCGGAAAGCTTGCACCCTCGGCAAGGAAAACTTCCCAATCCTCCCCGCCGCTAGTATCATCGTAATTTGGCCCTGAGGACGTTAACGCCCAAAACGCATGAATCGGAAATTCCTGCCGATCCAACTCAGGTTGTCCCGGTTGTGTCAATCGTGAGGAATCTTTCGGTAAGGACCGCGGGCCGAGAAGGCTGCGAAGAATCGGGCGACCAGGTATCGTGGGGATGTCGCGACAACAGCTCAAACAGTGGCGAAAATGCGGGCCGTCTGCTACACTTCGCTCATTCGCGACGCCCGGGTCGTCTGCACGATCGTGGGCGGGAAGGTGCGGTACGAGGAATCACCTTGCCGCCGCCCCGACGCTACTCGACGGTGACGCTTTTGGCGAGGTTCCGCGGCTTGTCGACGTCGCAGCCCCGGAGCACGGCGGTGTGATAGGCCAGAAGCTGGAGGGGCACGATCGAAACGATCGGCTGCAGGAAGTCCTCGGTCGGGGGCACGGCGATCACCTCGTCGGCCAGCCGGGCCGCCTCGGTGTCGCCTTCGCAGACCACGGCGATTACCGGGCCGCCCCGGGCCTTGATCTCCTGCACGTTGGCCATGACCTTGTCGTAGACCGGGCCCTGCGGCATGAGGAACACGCTGGGCGTGCGCTCGTCGACCAGGGCGATGGGGCCGTGCTTCATCTCGGCGGCGGGGTAGCCCTCGGCGTGGATGTAGCTGATTTCCTTGAGCTTGAGCGCGCCCTCCAGCGCCGTGGGAAAATTGAACTGCCGGCCCAGGTAGAGAAAGTTCCTGCACTCGGCGTATCGCTCGGCAACGCGGCGGACTTCGTCGTTGGCGGCCAACGCGCCGCGGATCCGGTCGGGCAACGCCTTCAAGGCCCGGATGATCTGGGTGCCCCTCTCGAAGCTCAGGTGGCGCAGACGCCCGAAATACAAGGCGAGCATCGCCAGCACGGTGCACTGGCTGGTGAACGCCTTGGTCGAGGCCACCCCGATCTCGGGCCCCGCGTGCAGGTAGACGCCACCGTCGGCCTCCTGGGCGATGCTGCTGCCCACCACGTTGCAGATGGCCAGCGTCGGGTGCCCCTGCCGCTTCATCTCCCGCAACGCCGCCAGCGTGTCGGCCGTCTCGCCGCTCTGGGTGATGGCGAACAGCAGGGTGCGGCTGCCCAACGGCGGATTGCGGTAGCGGAGCTCGCTGGCGTATTCGACCTCGACGGGCAGCCGGGCCATCGCCTCGATCTGGTATTCGCCCACGAGCCCGGCGTGCCAGCTCGTGCCGCAGGCGGTCATCAGGATCCGCTCGACGTTGCGCAGTTGCTGGGGCGTGAGGTTCAGCCCTCCGAAGTGGGCCGTGGCCGCGTCCTCGTCGAGCCGGCCCCGCATGGCGTTCTGGATGGCCTCGGGCTGCTCGAAGATCTCCTTGAGCATGTAGTGGTCGTATCCTCCCAGGTCGACATCGCCCGACTCGACGTCGAGCCGCTCGACGTGGTGCCGGACCGGCCCCTGGTCGCGGTGAATCACCCGAAGCGAATCGGACGTCAATACGGCCAGCTCGTGATCGGCCAGATAGACGATCTTCTCGGTGCGGCCCACCAGGGGCGAGGCGTCGCTGGCCACGAAATGCTCTCCCGCGCCGACGCCCAGGATCAGCGGGCTGCCCAACCGGGCGGCGATCAGCACGTCGGGATGATCGCGAAACAGCACCGCCAGACCGTACGTGCCCCGCAACTGGGCCAAGGCCGCTTGCACGGCCGAGACCAGCGGGGCGTATCCCACCGAAGCCATGTCGTCGACCGCCGGCTGCTCGTCGAGGCATGCGGCGATCAAGTGGGCGATCACCTCGGTGTCGGTCGTCGAGCGAAACACGTAACCTTCGCTTTCGAGCCTCGCCTTGAGCGATTGAAAGTTCTCGATCACCCCGTTGTGGACCACGGCCACCGTATCGCCCCCGACGTGGGGGTGGGCATTCTCATCGGTGGCCGCCCCATGGGTGGCCCAACGCGTGTGACCGATCCCGACCGGGCCCGACGCGGGCACCTCTTGCAGGCACGTCTCGAGACGTTCGATCCTGCCAGCCAGCTTGGCAATGCGGAATCCGCCGGAGCGGTTCAGCGTGGCGATTCCCGAGCTGTCGTAACCTCGGTACTCCAAGCGGCGCAGGCCTGCCACGAGGAAGTCCACCGCCTCGCCACAGCCGATGTATCCCACGATTCCGCACATGATTCGGCCCCTTAGCGCCCTGAAATTCGAACAATTCCGCCCTCCACGTTGGAGTTCGAGCTTCAGCTTGTCTTCTCGCAGCCTGAAGGCTGAACTCCAACGGGCGTACACGCTTCAACCCGCGTCGGAGGGCCTCCGCAGCGGTGCGCAAGTGTAGCATGCGAAGGCGAGTCGGCCCCCATCAAAAAGGAGGGCTCTCGGCCATTCGGATAGGCCAACAATCCCCCCTGGAAAGTTAGTTTTCGGGGCGGTCTATGCCGATTGCGAGAAATCGGGTAATACTATGGCCCATCGCTCAACCCGGTCACGGAGGACCCCGCCATGGCGCATCCCGCCCCGAAGCTGCGGGTACGCAGCACGAGCTTCATCGTCATCCCCGCCCGACTCGGCTCGACCCGACTCGCCCGAAAGCTGCTTCTCCGCGAGACGGGAAAGCCTTTGATTCAACACACTTACGAGGCGGCGCAGCGGGCCGTGCACCCGTCGGGCATCTGCGTGGCCACCGATCACCCTCAAATCTTCGACGAAGTCACCCGTTTCGGAGGCCGGGCCGAGATGACCGACCCGAACGCCCAGAGCGGCACCGATCGGGTCGCCGAGGTCGCCCGACACCTGGGCGATGTCGACATCGTGGTCAACTTGCAGGGCGATGAACCCGATCTGTCGGGCGAGTCGATTGACTTGGCCGTTCGCCTGCTCGAAGAGCATCCCGAGGCGGTCATGTCGACGCTGGCCACGCCCATCCGCCGCCGCGAGCAACTCAACGACCCGGCGTGCGTGAAGGTCGTGTTCGATTCGACGGGCCGGGCGCTGTACTTCAGTCGCAGCCCGATCCCCTATACGCATCCCTCGGACGAGGACCCCTTCGAGGCCGATCCCCCCCGCTTCTATCAGCACATCGGCCTGTACGCCTACCGGCGCGACTTCCTTCTGCGGCTGGCCCGGATGCCCCGTTCGCGACTCGAAAAGCTCGAACGGCTCGAACAGTTGCGGGTGATCGAGGCGGGCTACTCCATCCTCGTCGGGGTGGTCGACGAACCCACGTTCGGGATCGACACCCCCGAAGACTACCGCCGGTTTGTGGATCGGTGCATCTGCCGCTAGAATAGTCGCATGACCAAGCATATTTTCGTCACCGGAGGCGTCGTCAGCTCGCTGGGCAAGGGCCTCACCAGCGCGTCGATCGGCATGCTGCTCGAAAACCGAGGGCTCTCGGTCCGCATGCAGAAGCTCGACCCCTACATCAACGTCGATCCCGGCACCATGAGCCCCTACCAGCACGGCGAGGTCTACGTGCTCGACGACGGCAGCGAGACCGATCTCGACCTGGGGCACTACGAGCGGTTCACCAACGGCCCCCTCACCCGCAACTCGAACTACACGACCGGCCAGATTTACCAGGCCGTGATCGAGAAGGAGCGGCGCGGGGTGTATTTGGGGCAGACCGTGCAGGTCATTCCCCACATCACCAACGAGATCAAAGCCGCCATCCACAAGCTCGACGGCCCCGACGTCGACGTGGTGATCACCGAGATCGGCGGCACGGTGGGCGACATCGAGAGCCAGCCCTTCCTCGAGGCCATCCGCCAGTTCGCCTTGGACGCCGGCAAGGAAAATTGCCTGTACATCCACCTGACGCTGGTGCCCTACCTGAAGGCGGCCGGCGAGCAGAAGACCAAGCCCACCCAGCACTCGGTGGGCCAGCTCCGGCAGATCGGCATCCAGCCCGACGTGCTCATCTGCCGCACTGAGCGGGAGTTGGGGCGCGATGAGTGCGCCAAGATCGCCCTGTTCTGCAACGTGCCCGTCGAAGCGGTCATCGAAGAGCGCGACAAGGACTTCTCGATCTACGAAGTGCCCATCAGCCTCGTCGAGCGCGGGCTCGATGAGCTGATCGTGCGGAGGCTGGGCCTCCAGACCGGGCCGCTCAACCTCGACGCCTGGCGCGACCTGGTCCACCGCCTGCGCAACCCCGAGCACGAAATCAGCATCGCCGTCGTGGGCAAGTACGCCGAGCACCGCGACGCCTACAAGTCGATCTACGAAGCGCTCGACCACGGGGGCATCTCGAATCACGCCCAGATTCGCATCCAGCGGGTCCACAGCGAGGCCGTCCAACGCGAAGGCGCCGAGCGCCTGCTCACCGGGGTCGACGGCATTCTGGTTCCGGGAGGATTCGGCGAACGGGGCATCGAGGGCAAGGTCGAAGCCGTCCGGTTCGCCCGCGAGCGAAAGATCCCCTTCCTGGGGATCTGCCTCGGCATGCAGTGCGCCGTCGTCGAGTTCGCGCGTGACGTCGTGGGGCTCATGGGAGCCAATTCCACCGAGTTCGACAAGGACAACCGCCATCCGGTGATTTGCCTGTTGGACGAGCAGAAGACGATCACCGACAAGGGAGGCACGATGCGTCTGGGTGCCCAGCCCACGTGCCTGGCCCCCAACAGCCGGACCGCCGCATGCTATGGGCGCGACGAGATTTCGGAACGCCATCGGCACCGTTACGAGTTCAACAACGCGTACCGCCAGCAGTTCGCCGCCCACGGTTTACAGGTGGTGGGAACCAGCCCCGACGGCCTGCTGGTCGAGGTCGTCGAGATTCCCGACCATCCCTGGTTCGTGGCGGTCCAGTTCCATCCCGAGTTCAAGTCGCAGCCGACTCGTCCCCATCCGCTCTTCGACGGATTCGTGCGGGCGGCCGTGGCGCGACACGCCTCTCGGCCCGAACCTGCGCCGCGCGGCGACAATCCTCCGGGCCCGCACGGCCGGCTCGAAACCGAGGCGAGCGCGCAGCCCGGCCAGCGCGAAGCATAGCCCTCCCGCGCGGCGTCTGCTATCCTGGGAACGGGCCGACCAACGAGGGACGCGAGTCGCCTGACGTGGGGCACGTCTGCAACGTGCCCACAATCCAAAGGCACGTTGGAAACGTGCCCCACAAGATGCGCGCACGGCGCGCACAAGTTACGCACTCTCGAAGGAACCAGCAATGGGCCCGTCGAAACCACGGAGGTCTTGGCTGCTTGTCCTCTTGCTCTCGGGCGCAATACCCGCCGCCTCGGCCCAGGCCCAGATTCGACTCCAGGCCAGTGCCGCTGCCGGCCGACCGTTCGGCGTCGGGCTCGTCGAGATCACCCTGCCCCGAAGCCAGCAGCCCGAGGCCCTGGGGCTCTCGGGGCTGGCGGTCACGGAGGCGGGCGGGCGCGTGCTCTATCCGGCCGTCGACGCCAGCGAACTGGGCCCCGTGCTCAAGGGCGTCAAGGACGTGCTCCAGCAATCGCGCCGACCTTTGGGGCGATTGTTCGGCGAGATCCTCGACGCGCCTCCCAAGGCGAAGATCTACTTCCTGTTTCAAGGCGACGCTCCCCTGGAGTTGACCGTCCACTCGCGCCGGGCCGACGCCCTCACCCTCACCCCGCGGCCCGACGCCGGGGCCCACCGTCGCCTCCTCGATGCCTGGTGGCGCCAGTACACCCAGAAGCCGGGCCTGCTGGCCGAGCTGTTCGCGAAGCCCGACTATCCGCCCCAGGTCGAGAGCTACCTGCAAACCATGTTGGCTCACCGGCTGGGGCTGGCCCTGCCCGAAAAGAAACGCGGCGACTCGTTCGAGGAGTTCGTCGCCGAAGAGTTGGGGCTTCTCATGGGAACCGAGTCGGTTCGCGTGGCCGTCGAGCGCGACCGGTTCCTCAGACCGATGCCCCGGGGTGAGATTGCCGATCGGCCGCTGCCCGAGCCCGTCGACGTGCCTCCGCTCGAGGTGCCGCCGCCGCCCGACGGCGTCGAAGTCGAGCCCATCGCCCAGCGCGTGCCCGAGGAGTGTCTCTACGTCCGATTCGGCAGTTTCGCCAACTTCCTCTGGCTGCAGGACATGCTGGCCACCTGGCGGGGTGATCTGCAAAACCTCGTGGCCCTGCGGGGACTCGACTACGAGGTCAAACGCCGGCTCGAAGAATCGCTCGTGCTCCAACAGACGGCCCTGGCCCGGCTGCTCGGCCCGACCACCGTGGCCGACGTGGCCATCGTGGGCACCGATCTGTCCTTCCACGACGGCGGCGCCTTCGGACTACTCTTCCACGCCCGAAACAACCTGCTCCTGGGCGCCGACTTCCAACGGCAGCGCCAGGAGCGCCTCGCGAAGGGCGACGACGCCACCGAAGAGAAGATCGACATCGCCGGCCGGGAGGTCTCGTTCCTCTCGTCGTCCGACGGGTCGGTGCGATCCTACTATGCGGTCGACGGCGACTTCCACTTCGTCACCCGATCGAAGACCCTGGTGCGGCGGTTCCTCGAGACCGGATCGGGCGAGGGCGCGCTGGGCCGGTCGGACGAGTTCCGCCACGTCCGCACCGTCATGCCGCTGGCGCGCCAGGACACCGTGTTCGTCTACATCTCCGACGCCTTTTTCCGCAACTTCGTCGGGCCCCACTACCGGGTCGAGTCCGTCCGTCGCATGCAGGCCGTCGCCGACGTCGAACTGGTGCAACTCGCCCTGCTCGCCTCGGCCACCGAGGGAAAGCCGGGCGACACGATCGACGAGCTTGTCCGGGGCGGCTTCCTGCCGCGCGGCTTCGGCGCCCGCCCCGACGGCACCCAGGCCGTGCTCGACGACGGCGACGTGTACGACTCGCTTCGTGGGTACCGCGGCGCATTGGTGCCGATCCCCGACGTCGAGGTCGACCGCGTCAGCCCTTCCGAGACCCGGGCGTACCGGCAATTCGCCGAGTTCTACCGCTCGAACTGGCAGCGGCTCGATCCGATCGCCGTGGCCCTGAAACGCGAGGCGCTCGCGGACAATCGCCAGCGCATCGTCATCGACGCCCGCATGACGCCTTTCGCCCGGCAGAACCACGACCGGCTCCGGCGGAAGCTCGGCCCGCCCGACGCGGCGCGCTTGGCTCCCGTGTCCGGCGACGGCATCGCCGCCGAGGCCGTGCTGGCCGAGCAGCGTCTGTTCGGCGGACTGCAAGAGATCCGCCCGCCCTCGCTTCCGCTGCTCGACCCGGCCAGCCGCGAGTTGGGCGGCCTGCGCAACGTGTTCATCGGCTACCTCGGGGCGGTCGGCCCTCTCGGTCCGCTGAATCTGCTCAACCTCGGCATCCCCGCCCGCGCCGACGCGGCCGGCTATGCCTCGAGCCCCGCGGGAATGTGGCGGCGCCAGTACGGCGAGTTCACCGTCTTCTCGTTCCAGCCCGAGGTGCTTGCCGCGGTGACGCCCCAGCTTCGATTTGAAGAGGCCGAGCGGCCCGCCCAGATCCGCCTGCGCATCGAAGACGTCTCCCAAGGCCGCATCGCCCCCATGCTCAACAACATGGGCTACGCCCGCACCCGAGAGACCACCCTGGGCAACCTCCGCCTGATGCAGCAGATCGCCCAGCAACTGCACGTGCCCGGCGAACACTGCCAAGACGCCGCCGAATTGCTGCTCGACGCCAGGTTGGTCTGCCCCCTGGGGGGCCAATACGTCTGGCAGCCCACCGGCGACGGGTGGGGCCACTGGACCTCGACGGCCCTGGTTGACCATCCGACCGGCGGCCTGCTCACAACCTCCGCCCCGGAGGGTTTCGTCGCCCCGCCCCTAAGCTGGTTCCGCGGCCTGAAGCTCGACGTCGAGGTGACCCCCGACGTGCTTTCGGCCCACGCCGATCTGATCATGCAGATGCCGGCCGCGCAATCCGAGAATTAACGCCGCGACCCGCGCCGGATCGATGTCTCCTACTCGATCTCTTTCGAAGGCGAGGAAGTGCGAGTCTGCTGGTGGTCGGACGAAGTCACGGCAAACCGTGTGCGGCGCGAAGACGTGGACTGCTGACCAGGAGTTGCTCTGGCTGCAATGGCTGATTTTCGCGATGTTGATCGCTGTCAGTTGCGAGTTCCTCCCTCGCGTCCGCAAGGAGCCGACCCGACGAAGCTCGCTCGGCAGATTTCGTTGTTCGGGCGATCGATGGTGGGGATACCTCCACCCTGGGTTTACGAAGGGACAGACGGGGCACGGGTGCCGTATAATGGAGTGACGCGGGCGACCCGCATCGCGAAGCTGGCACTGGGAACGTTGATTCGCGTCGAGGTGATTGGCAGACTGCCGCGAGCCTACGCCTCGTTGCCGAGGATCGAAGATCTGCTCCCATGACTTCAGTCATTCCGCGGGAAGCGTTGGTAGTTCTTGCCGAGGTGTGGGCACTTTCGCCGGACGTCCGGCTCGGTCAGTTGTTCGCACATCTCGGGTTTCTTGGCGAACCCCACGTTGGCAAGGGGCTGGGATACATCGAAGACGATGAATTGATTGCGGTGTTGTACCGTCACAGGACGGAACTGCTGGCGCGGTCGCAGGGCGAGCCGAACCAGGCGCCGTAGCCGACCGGGACCGCCGTGTCGGTTTCCGGGAGTTCGACGCAGCCGCAGGTGGCCCCGGCGGCTGAGCGTTCACGTTCGCGCAGAAGAGGAACAACCGACCTTAAACGGTGAAGTGATGCTCGATTCAATTACACCCTATGTCGGCGAGCGCCCGCTCGCGAGCGGGCGTGGATTGAAACCGCGGGTAAATTGGCGCGATGGAATCGTCCGCCCCAGGAGCATCCCTGTTGGCGGGCATGGTATGCGGAAGTGATCGTCCAAGGCTCAGGAGCCTAAACGGCGCGAATCACCGCGACGGCTTCCATCTCGGTCAGCAGTTCGGGGCGGCAAACGTTGGCTTCGACGATCGTGTGGGGCACTTCTTCGACGCCCCACTCGGCGCAAATCTGCCGGTACCGATCGGCGTAGCCGGCCGACTTGAGATAGGTGACCGCGTGGGCGAGGTCGGCGAACGTTGCGCCTTG
>Ga0334884_1001829_pt1 | contig 29620 bp, 16 predicted proteins | sample GraSluR1_MG_7_FD_207215 | JGI IMG/M metagenome (GOLD analysis project Ga0334884, IMG submission 207215) | Sludge microbial communities from methane-producing bioreactor in Wageningen University, Netherlands - Granular Sludge_12_05 R1 | ecosystem: Engineered > Bioreactor > Anaerobic >...
CCGAAACTGCCGAGTTTATGGAGTACTTTTACAAGAAACTGTTTGGTGGTGAGTCCATACCGGATGCTTTCAGAAAGACACAAAATTACATGAAGAAAAAATATCCCGACGACCCTTACAAATGGGCGGCGTTTGTGCTGGTGAGGTAGGGGTTTTGTGTTTGGTTGAATTTGCAACTATCTGTGGTCATTTGCTACAAAAACAAGCTTGTATTTGCTCAGAGCATTTGCAATGGAATGTGTGAAGCAGGATAATGATTCACAGTATCTGTTCTTTTTGACTCTCAAAAAGCATTGTATATTACAGAATATAATATTGGTTGAAATGATTCGCGGGCTCATCATTTTCTTTGGTGGAGCTGGTATGATGATTAGAAAAAACAATTCGCGGGCTCATTGTTTTTGTAACAAAGGCTTTTAAACTGGGTTAAAAATGATTCGCGGGCTCATCATTTAAGGATGGGGATTACTCGCTGTGCTCGGTGCAAATGATTCGCAAGGCTCATCATTTGGGGATTACTCGCTGCGCTCGGTGCAAATGATTCGCAAGGCTCATCATTTGGGGATTACTCGCTGCGCTCGGTGCAAATGATTCGCAAGGCTCATCATTTGGGGATTACTCGCTGCGCTCGTGATCCCTTAAGGGGGGGGTAACAAGCCTTAAAAACCGACCTGCGATGCAGGTCTCTTTTTTTTTAATGGGCAGATTGTGCAAATAAATTTGCCAATCTGCCCATTAAAAAAAAACTGCCCTAACGGGCAGGTTTTTAAGGCTTGGCGGAGGAAGAGGGATTCGAACCCCCGGTCCGGTCGCCCGAACAACGGTTTTCAAGACCGCCGCATTCGACCACTCTGCCATTCCTCCGCTGCAAAAGTAGATTATTTTTTGCAATCTCAAAATACCCGAGTTGTTTTCAACAAATTTAATTTATTAGCATTTTGTATCCATTCTGCCCCAATGCTTCCTATAATTACGGCTTGTTTTATTCGACTTTATTAACAATTCACTGTAAATATTAACAAAATGCGTTTTTTATTTGCAAAAAACTTGCGCAATATCAGTGATAATCTATATTTGCACAAGAAAACAATAATAATTTATTATTAACCTTAAACTAAAAAGTTATGAACAAAGCAGAATTAATTGATGCTATTGCAAAAAATGCTGGCTTAACAAAAGCTGATTCGAAAAAAGCCTTAGACGCTTTCCTGAATGTAACAACCGACACTCTGAAAAAAGGTGGACGTATTGCATTGGTAGGTTTTGGTACTTTTGGTGTTGCTGAAAGAGCTGCCCGCAAAGGTCGCAATCCTCAGAAACCCACCCAGGTTATTAACATCCCCGCCAAAAAAGTTGTTAAATTCTCGGCCGGTAGCGAACTGAAAAAAACCGTTAAATAGTTAATGTTCAGTCTTTTACAAAAAGGGAGTGCCGTAAAGTACTCCCTTTTTATTTGTTGATATGTCGATAAATTACAACAATAATGCATTAATTGAATACTTGTGTGGTTTTATTACCGAACAAAGAAAAGAACTATTCGATAGGTTAATAGAATTGCGCACCGACTACATGTGCATTGTTCTCGAGGATATATTTCAACCTCACAATGCCAGTGCAGTATTGAGAACCTGCGATTGCTTTGGTGTGCAAAACGTTCATATCATTGAAAACAGCAATACATACGAGATAAATCCCGATGTGGTATTAGGCTCGGCTCAATGGCTTAATCTGTTTCGCCACAATAGCCAGGCCAACAACACTGCCGATACTCTTGTACAATTAAAACAACAAGGCTACCGCATCGTGGCTACAACACCAAAACAGATTGAATCAACTCTCGAAAACTTCGACATTCATTGTGGTAAGTTTGCACTTTGTTTTGGGTCGGAACTGCCCGGTCTTACTGAAACGGCACTTCAGCTGGCCGACGAACATATTTATATTCCCATGTATGGTTTTACCGAAAGTCTTAATATTTCGGTGTCGGCAGCCATTTGTACGCAATCGTTGATGCAGCGCATCCGCAACAGCAATATTTCGTGGCATCTGCCCGATGAAGAGAAAACCAAAGTGTATTTACAATGGTTGCGTAACACTATAAAAGCTTTCGACAGTATTGTTGATCAATACCTTAAAAAAACTGATTCGTTACCTGACAATTTGCAATAAACCCCTGACTTGCTGTTGTCGGTTTTTCAGCACAAAAACATACATTCCATCATTTTCAATAGTCTGCAATTCTACTACGGCAGGGTTTTCGCTAATAAGCCCTGTTAGAATCTTTCTTCCCAACAAATCATACAGATCAAATTCACATGTTTCATCCGAAAAATTGTGCTGAACAATCACATAATTATTTGCCGGGTTCGGAAATAGTTCAGGAGGCTTAATATGGTAGTTGTCAACCAAAGCAGGATTCATTAAACTATCGTACATATTTCGTGCTTGCAATGCTGCCAACTTCATGGTATAAATGCTTTCGGATGCCAGTAAAGCAAATACCACCGATACAGAGTCGCCCGGGGCTATGGTAATTGGTCCTGCCGAAACACAGGTAACAACATCGGTGCCTGTTCCGGCAATTCCGGCCTCATCGCGGCTGTTCGAAAGCATGTAGAACTTTTCGCTATTGATAAAACCGTTGGTAAGGTCTATAAAACCGTCTCCTCCTTCAATCTGTTCGAGAGCGTAGTGGTTTTCGTGTTGCAACGACAGCAGCATCATTCCAGCATACAATGTTTGTTGCCCGGTGTATTCGGTAAACATCATTCGTGTTTGCTCATCGTAACTCGCTTTATTTTGTGCCGGCATCACCAAATCGAAATCGGCAAACAAGCCTGCATAATAATTGTTGAGCTCCTCTAAACCATCGTTCTTTAACACATATTCGATGATAACAAAATCAGAATTTATATCATCATGCCAGCTGTATGCATTTTGTGTAATGAGCAACTGCGAGGGTTGAATATCGCGACTATCGTTCATCATGCTTTGTACATGTAAATTTCCAAGGCTTGGCGGGTCAACAAACCGAGGATATTGCAATACCTCAAAATCGGGCTCCTGCCGCACAGCTGTATGGGTTTTTCCACCCGGTTCGGCAATCATCAAGCCACAATCGTAGAATAAATCGATATAGTTTTTATAATCCATCCCCCTACCTGCGTAACGCTCGCCATCGTGAAAACCAAGCCGTCCATTCGCAGGCACCGACAACAGTATGTTTTTTGTAGAAATATTTTTGAACGATGGCTTTAGAAACACTTCAATATATTGGTAAGCCTCGTAGTTATTTGCAACAAAATCGATTCGTAACACAACAGTCTCATTGTAATCAATATTTTCGTCGATGAAAAAAGTTATGGCATTTTGTTCCAAGGCAATCGTTTCGAGCGATGATACATTTCCGATATTTATATTGGGATTTAGCAGTTGTACATAAGGGGAATTGCACGACACCTGCAATGTAAGATTCTCGGCATATGCCAGATAATTAATTAAATCGGCATGAACACTTACCAATAAAGAGTTTTGGTAGTAATCATCGCGATCGTCGGTAATCGCAATATTCTCGAGCGAAATGGCAGGTGTGAGTTCAGCAATGAGTGCATCATACATATTGAGTCTTCCTGTTCCAAGCAAACCTGCATAAGGAGCATTATAGGCAATTGTGTCGATGTTATCGCTTGATTGCTTTAGCAGTTCTGCAATTTGCAAAGCCGACAATTCGGGATAATACGATCGTAGAATTGCAGCAGCTCCTGCAACTACAGGTGCAGCAAACGAAGTACCACCATAAGCTATCATATACCCACCACCATCGTCGGTAGAATAGAGCAATGCTCCGGGAGCTGAAATATCTACCTGATAACCATAGGTGCTTCCGGCGGTAGTTCCTGTGTTATCGGGGGTCCATTTTTCATCGAGCGATGTAGTGGCTGCCACCGACAATACTCTTTCGAACGAGGCGGGATAGAAGCTCCCAAGTGAATTGGTATTACCACAAGCGGCTATCACCAGTGCATCGCGATTGATAACGGCATAATCGACAATGTCCTGTCCCAGCGGGTTCCAATATTCACTACCCCACGAACAATTAATCACCTTACATCCGTGGTCGGCAGCATACACAATGCCTTCGTATGCTTTAGTAAGAACATTGTTGTTGTCGGAAATTTTAATCGGTAGAAACTTACAACGAAACCCTGTACCGGCAATACCGGTAGCATTATTAACCTGTGCCGATGAAAGGCCCGAAACCCATGTACCGTGTTTCGACATATCGGCTTGCGGATTGTTATCGTTTTCGCCCAAATCCCAACCTCTGAAGTTATCGATATAACCATCACCATCGTTATCGATGCCATCTATAGGATCGTTGTGGTTATACGCAATCTGATAAATAAGATCGGGATGGTCGATATCGGTGCCTGTATCGATAATACCAATCACAATTTCATCGCTGCCCATATGCACATCCCATGCCTGATAAGCTGAGATAAGTGCCAGATGATATTGCTGACTATGCATTGGGTCGTCGGGTTCAAAAAGCAATTGTGGGATGTAATACGGTTGTGCATATTCAATAATATCTGTTTGCTGCAGCTTTGCAATTAATGGAAAGATATCGACTTGCACTGTTGCCACAAAAATGAGCGACAAATCTACATAGGCTTGCCCCATTGAATTCCTCGCTTTTTCGGGACTTTGCGCATGGGGAAACATGCTATGCAGTTGAATCAGTCCGGCACTTTCAAACAACGACTTCAGCCCGGGTGAGTGAATATTCTGATTTACTATAGCCGATTTTGAATCGGCTTTCAGTTTAAAAACTACTACATTTTCGGCATAAGGATTGTTTTGCTGGGCTGTTGCCATAATTGGGATATCAACAACCAGAAACAAAACTATAGCAACATACAAATATGTTTTCATAACCGTCAAATTAACAACGCAATTTAATAAAAAAAGGCTGACCAACAGCCAACCTTTTTTACATAACGCTTATAGCTTTTATTCGGTAACCTCACCCTTCACCTTAAGAATTACGCTTGGGTTATCGGGATCGTTGGTAATAACAGTAATGGTTTTGTTCTGATTGCCTTTTTTCCCTGCAGAATTAAAAGTAGTGCCAATCTTACTCGACTCTCCGGGTTTAATCACCATTTTCTCGGGACTAGTAGCAGTGCAGCCACATGATGCTTTAATTTTACGAATTACCAAATCGCTTTTCCCTGTGTTGGTAAATTTGAATTCATAGCTTTTAGATTCTCCCGATTTTATTTGTCCGAAGTTGAACTCTGTCGACTCAAATGACATTTTGGGAGCTCTTGCTCTTTCTTCGGGTGTAAGATGCGAGAAGTCTTCTTCTACGGTTGCGCTTATCGAAATTCTGTCGTTTTGCATGGGTGTGCCATTAATTACCATGGTAACCCTATCCATTAAGAATCCAAAGTCTTTTTGTTTGGTGCCATCGTAAGTTACAATAATGCTTCCTTTTTGCCCCGACTCATCATTGCCCACACGGCCTTTCAAGGTTTCGGGAACTACTTTGATGCTAATGTGTGCCGGTACATTTTGAAAACTTATTTTTGCATCGGCTGTGCCCATATTAACGATTGGAATAGAGTCGACTGCTTTCTTGGTATTGAAAACCTTTACAAAAGCCAGATGAGATGTTTTCATGCGAATATCACCCAATTCTTTGGGGTATAAATCGATAAGACCTTTTTCGCGGGCAATTACATTACCTAAAATACGTAATACGTGATTGGGTTGCTCGGTGTTGGTGGTTACGGTAATCGATTTATCGAATTTACCGGGTCGGTTTCTGGGGTCGTAAGTCGCTTTCACATATCCTTTTTTACCGGGTTGCACCGGTTCTTTGGTCCATTCGGTTGCCGTGCAACCACACGATGCCCTAACATTTGTAACAATTAATGGCTCGCTGCCTGTATTTGTAAAATTAAAGGAAAAGGCTTGCGTGCCACTTTCTTCTTTAAAAGTTCCGAAATCGTGAGAGGTTTTTTCCCACGAAATAGTTGCGCTTTTTTGCTGAGCCATCACAACGATACTCATCAACAGTGCTGTAGCAAATAAAACTAAGTTTTTCATATTACAATATTTTAAATTAACATAAAACCGAGTGAAAAATAATTCGGTAAAAGTAAACAATTATCAGACCAAAAAACAGTTTTTTAGTTGTCAAATTTTATGAAGAATTTATAATTTTAATAAAACTTTAAGATTTCGCTGCAAGCACATTAAACAATGTCAAACCATAATTAACTGATTTACTGAACTTAAAGAAAATTTAATCGCGAGCACCCATAAAGATGAGCACATAATAAAACAATGTAGCCAACGAGGCAATCGCCGCGATAAAATAGGTAGAAGCAGCCCATTTTAGAGCATCTTTAGCATAATAATGGGTTGATGAATTGGTAATATTTGCAGTTTCGAGCCATTGCAAAGCACGACGGCTTGCATCGATTTCAACAGGTAATGTAATTATTGTAAACAGAGTAGTTACCGCAAATAATATAATCCCAGCCAACATTAATTGCGGAAAGCTGTTCACCATAAGAATACCGGCCAGCAAAACCCAGTGAACCCAGCGCGAAGCAAAGCTAACCACAGGTACCAATTGCGAACGCATATTTAAAAAACTATATGCCCTGGCATGTTGCAATGCGTGTCCGGTTTCGTGAGCAGCTACAGCTGCAGCAGCCACCGAATTTCCAAAAAACACATCTTTACTCAGATTTATTGTTCTATTTGCCGGATTGTAATGGTCGGTAAGCTGGCCTGCCACCGAAACCACCGAAACTCCGGTAATACCGTTTTCGCGCAACATTTTTTCGGCAACCTCCCTACCCGTAAGCATACCTTGTGTGGGTATTTTCGAGTATTTTTTAAACTTCGATTTCAATACCGAACTTACCATAAAGCTTAGCAGCATGAAACCACCAAATATTAACAAATAAAGCATCATAACAGTTACATTTAATTTTTTGATTAATTTTCAAAATACCTGCCAAATAAAAGCATGCGACATTTTGTCAGCAAAGTATAGTCATTAAAAATCACCAATATCTAACCTTGCATCAGTAATCACATCAAATGCATTAAATTTTCGAGTCAGGTAATGATAATATGCAACCATGCCTATCATGGCGGCATTGTCGGTGGTAAAAGCCAGCTCGGGCAAAAACAATTTCAGGTCTTGTTTAGCCGCCAGTGTTGTGAGACCGCTTCTCAGTTGCGAGTTGGCAGCTACACCACCGCTCACTGCTATGGTACGAACACCTGTTTCGCGTATAGCTCTTTTTAGTTTCGACATCAACACATCGATGATGGCTTTTTGCAGCGAAGCGCATAAATCGTTAAGGTTGTTTTGAACAAATGCAGCATCATTTTTCGAAAGGTCTCGTAAGGTATATAAGAACGAAGTTTTTAATCCGCTAAAGCTATAATTAAGCCCTTCTATTTTGGGTAATCCAAAACTGAAAGCATTTTCGTTGCCTTTCGAAGCCAATCTGTCGACAACCGGCCCACCCGGATAATCGAGCCCCATTACTTTGGCACATTTGTCGAAAGCTTCTCCGGCTGCGTCGTCGATAGTGCGCCCCAGCACTTCATAGTTCAGGTAATCGTGTACCATCACCAACTGGGTGTGCCCTCCCGATACCAACAAACACAGCTGCGGGAAAACATCAGCGGCACTACCTCCGACATCTTCTGATACCATATGTGCCAACAAATGTCCGTGCAGGTGATTCACCCCAATTAAGGGCAAGCCAAGAGCCTGTGCAAGCGATTTTGCTAGGCTGGCCCCTACCAGGAGAGAACCTTGCAAACCCGGACCTCTCGTAAAAGCAATCGCATGAAGCTTGTGAATAGGAATTCCGGACTTTTTTAAAGCAAAATCAACCACAGGCACTATATTAATTTGGTGTGCTCTGCTAGCCAACTCGGGGACTACCCCACCGTAAAGATTATGAATTGACTGAGAGGCTATTACATTCGACAAAACCCTTCGGCCATGCAGCACCGCTGCTGATGTGTCGTCGCAAGATGACTCAATTGCCAATATGTAAGGATTATTAACCATAATGCGTTGGCAAAATTAATCGAAATTGTATGATAATTGAATTGGACTATTCTTTTTCTGATTAGATTTGTATTTAAAATAGTAAGACCTTGGCCTGGTACCGACTAAAAAAAGTTTTTTTCAGTTTGCTGTTTTGGTTATTGCACTATATATTGCTGATAACCATACTGCTGCAACTGCCATCGGTGCAGAGTTATCTTACCCGCACAGCTATCGATTATGTAGCAAAAGTTTACGATATCAAGATTGAAATAAAGAAGGTATATGTTGATTTTCCGGGTAAAATTGTCTTTGGTGATTTCTATTTAGAAGACAATCGGGGCGACACACTGATATATGCCAAGGAAATGTTTACCCGCATTGCCTCTGTAAAAATATTCGACAGCAAAGTGTATATCGACCGGCTCATATTTAACGAAGCCTATGTAAATATGTATGTTGATACAGCAGGCATTAGCAATTTAGATTTTCTGCTCGACAAGTTCTCTTCCGACGACACCAGCTCGGGGGGAGGATTCGATATTTTTTGCAATGAATTCGAATTCGAGTATGCACGATTCAAATATCGCGACTTTACAGCCCAACAAACAGAAACAGGCTTTAATGCATCCGACATCGACATCGAAAATTTGAATGTTTGGATTAGCGACTTTTTGATGTATGGTGACACCATTGAGCTTGACCTGAATGAATTAAGTTTATACGATAAGAGCGGGTTAATAATTGATGAAATAAGTGCTCATATAAAATACCACCCTTTGGGGATTGAACTCGACGACTTCGTGTTCAGAACCGATAAATCGATTTTGTTGAGCCGAAGTGCCAAAATAAGCGGAATCGACGATGAATACATGAGCGATCCTATCAACAAAATGCGGGTCGACATTAACATCGACACCTGCAGTATCGATTTTGCCGACATTGGATTGTTTCTTACCGATATGATAGTTACCGAAGAAGCGCTAAGCTTTTCGGGCAAGATAAAAGGGAAACTATCTGATGTAAAGCTCAGGGATTTCAGTTTGGCCTACGGAAAATCGACACGCCTCGATGCAAGTATTAGTGTAAGTAATCTCGATAATATCGAAGAAGCGTTTTTGTTTGCCGATTTTTCTAACTTCAGCACTTCGACACGAGAGCTTGAGCATTTGATGCAATGTTTCACTGGCGATGTTACTGCAAGTCTGCCACCAAACGTACACGCCTTGGGTACAATCAGATATCAGGGCAACGTTACAGGTGTGTTGAACGATTTGGTGACCTTCGGTTCGCTGAGTTCTGATGCCGGAAGCTTAAACACCGACCTTGCATTGGTGACCGATTTTGATAAAGAAAAATATAAAATAAAAGGAAAACTTGAGGTGTATGATTTAAACCTTGGGAAGATATTGAACGACAACACACTCGGAATGCTGACAATGAATGCAAAACTAGATGCATCGGTTGACGGTATGGGAATTTTTGCAGCCAATATCGATTGTAAAATCGAAAAGCTCGGACTTATGGGATACAATTACAATAATATTGAAATAGACGGCGATTTTAGCAATACCTTGTATTTGGGGCAACTAAAAATAAACGACAGAAACCTGAAACTCGATTTAAACGGCAGCTACAACACCACAACAGGAACTCCGGTAGCATTGCTCAATATGGATGTAGATGTGAATATTGGAGAAATTTTGGTCGACACCAGCATAGATGCCTCTCTGAAAATGAGAATGTTTGCCGATTTTAGAGGCGACATTACCGAGTCAATTGTTGGAAAGTTGATGCTTGATGACATATTGTGTTATTTCGACGGCAACACCATCGAAATGGAATCGTTGAAAATACATGCTACAGAAACCGACAATCAGCAACAACTTAATATTCGAAGCGATTATCTCGATGCCAGTATCGATGGACGTTACGACTTTATTGAACTGGCAAGCATGTTTGGCTCGCTGATGGCCAATTATTTTCCGGCATTATCACAAAATTCGGAAGACGCACCAGTTTTTTACAAAAACAATTTCGCATACAGTATCAATTTGAAGAATCTGAATTCGCTGTTCGAAATTTTTATGCCCGACCTACGCCTCAATAATGACTTGCTGATTGCTGGAGAACTCAATTCACAAAAAGGGATTATCACAATGCTGTCTGAATTACCCGAGACTCAATACGATTCCATCAGTATTGGCAAAACGCAGTTCCAACTGAATGCCGATAAACAGGCTATTCAATTACAAATATCTACCAATACAATAAACACCGATCATTTGAATTTACTGAACAACCTCGACATAGCTTTGAATGCCGAGACCGACAGCATTTATCTTTCGGTGAAATGGGACGACCGTGCCGAGGTTGACTATTCGGGCGACATTGCTGTTTCGGCAATAATCAGGAATGAAACAGGGAAACCGATGCCGTTGTTTTACATAAACATATACGATTCGGAGGTGAATATCAACAACACCAATTGGAAAATTGGAGAAACCCCTATTATGATTGACACAACCGAAATCAGCATCGAAAACTTCATTGTTTCGTATGGCGAACAATCGTTAAGAATAGACGGTTTTATATCGGAAAATCGTGAAAAACTGCTGCGTTTTTATATCGACAAAACACAACTGAACAATGTGAACCCGATAATCAACGAATTTGGCTATAATCTAGAGGGGGCTCTTACTGCCAGCGGTCGTTTTTCGGGATTATATAACAGTCCGGTATTTAAAATAAGCGCCAGCATCGATCAGTTGACAGTGAATGAAGAAAAATTTGGCCGGTTCGATGTTACAGCCGACTGGCTTAATTCAGCAACCGGCTTGAGACTCATGGGGTCGAATCCATTTCTCAAGTTTAATGGTAATTATTTCCCCGAAACCGATTCGCTGAACATGACCTGCGACATCGACAATTTTAAACTTGAAGTTCTTGAGCCCTACCTGAATACTGTTGAAATAAGTAACACACGTGGCTTTATCGACGGGCATATCCACATTACAGGCAAACCCGCTGATCCTTTGATAAACGGATTTCTCGATTTTGAAAGGGCACATCTCACTTACGATTATTTAAAATTGTTTGTGAACCTGAACGACACCGTTTGGATTACGCCAAACAGTATTTTATTCAACCGCTTTACGGTACTCGATTCAGAAAATAATAAAGGAGTGGTAAACGGAGGGGTATATCACAATAAATTCGAGGATATCCGATTCAGTTTCGACATCACGGCCGACAAACTGAAAATGATGAATACTACTGAAATTGACAACAGCACCTTTTATGGAACAGCCTATGGAAGCGGAACCATTCAGGTAAAGGGGAACATGTCGGCATTTGGCATTGATATTACCATAAAAACAGAACCAAATACTGTTTTTGTTCTACCCATGACAGAAAGCTACGAAGCCGGAGAAAACAACATCCTTACCTTTGTAAAGAAAAACGATACCATCACAGATATTACACTTCTGTCAGATAAAAAAACAGACATGTCGTATTACCTGAACATGGACATAGAGCTGACTCCTGATGCGGAAGCCCAGATAGTTTTCGACCCCAAGGTGGGAGATATGATTAAGGCTAATTGCAAAGGCAATTTAAACATTTACTACGATTCGAACGACGACTTTAAGATGATAGGTGATGTAGAAATAGTGAGAGGGAGCTACTTGTTTACTCTCGAGAACATTATCAACAAACGTTTCGACGTAGAAGAAGGAGGAACAATTGTTTGGAATGGAGACCCTTATGATGCAGTAATGAATTTGAATGCCGTTTACCGGCTAAGGGCTCCTCTGTTCGATTTAATGCTTGCTATAGACTCGAGTGCTACCTATAAAAAATTAACCAATATCGAATGCCACATTAGTATGTCGGGTAGTCTGATGACCCCCGATATAAAATTCGATATCAGGGTACCCAATGCCGATGAAAAAGTATTGTCGCAATTAAGCAACATGAGCGACGATGAAAAAAACAAACAACTACTGTACTTGCTCATCATGAACCGGTTTTACACCCCCGAAAACATGAGAACCGATTACGCACAAACGAGGGGTGGCGGAGCGGTAGGCAATACTGCCAGCGAATTGCTGTCGAATCAGCTGAGTAATTGGCTTTCGCAAATAAGCAAAGATTTTGATATAGGTGTAAAATACCGTCCGGGTGATGAGATTTCGTCGCAGGAACTCGAAGTGGCCTTATCGACACAGCTGCTAAACGACCGCATTCTGATTAACGGAAACCTTGGAGTTGGCCAGCATCAATCGCAAACCAGTAATATTGTTGGAGATGTAGAAGTTCAGGTAAAAATTAATAAAAAAGGAAATCTTAGGGTAAAAGGTTTTACTCGTGCCAATAATGAAATTGATATGGATTACGGCCCCTACACCAGCGGGGCAGGTTTGTTCTACACCAACGATTTCAACACTATTGGGGAATTGTTCAGGAAAATATTCGGCATAAAGAAAAAACCGGCAAAAGAAACTGATACAAAATCTTCGAGGCGAAAAACCGATAAAATCATTTGGCCCCATCAGGCCGGAAAGGCAGCTTCATCAATGTAGCTCAATTTATGTTTTTCAGCACATACTCTACCATCAAATAAAAAACGTTTTTGCACGAAACAACCAATCTGTTTCATGAAAAGCGGCGAATATAATATCAAATAAAAAATCACCGCTTATTATACATTTCATTGCCTATTGCAAGATTAAAAATATTTTTATAACTATCATTTAACATATTGCAATAGTATTAAATTTGCCATTTAATTTCAAACTCTTACATATGTTTTACTTTATCCTGATTGTTGTAATCTTTGTTCTGGGCTACACTGCCATTGCCCTTGAACATCCTATAAAAGTTGATAAGGCGGCCTCGGCATTATTCATCGGAGTAGTATGTTGGGCAATATACATATTGAGTTCCGACATAATTCTTGGGCTTGATTTTAGTCCGAATTGGGCTCTGCATGGCCATGGCGACCAAGCTCATTTTATAGTTGGAGAGCTAGAGCACCATTTGGTTGAAATTGCCGAGATATTGTTCTTTTTAATGGGAGCAATGACTATTGTTGAGATTGTTGACCAACACGAAGGGTTTAAGGTAATTACCGACCGCATAAACACTACCAACAAAGTTAAGTTGTTGTGGATAATGAGTTTTATTACGTTTTTTATGTCGGCGGCCCTCGACAATCTTACCACAACCATTGTTATGGTTGCATTGCTGCGCAAGCTTATCAGCGACAAGCACACCCGCTGGTTCTATGCGAGCATGGTAGTGCTGGCAGCCAATGCAGGAGGCGCCTGGTCTCCTATCGGCGATGTAACCACCATTATGCTGTGGATTGGGGGTCAGGTTACCACAATAAGCATTATCACTCGTGTGTTCTTACCAAGTTTGGCCACCATGCTGGCACCGCTGCTCATACTTTCGTTCACCATGAAAGGCAATGTAACCCGTCCTCAAATATGTAAAACAGAAGAAGTGTTTACAACCGGAAAGGAACAAATATTTATTCTCATTCTCGGTGTATCGATGCTACTGTTTGTTCCTGTGTTCAAAACCATTACACACCTTCCACCCTACATGGGTATGTTGTTTGGGTTAAGTATATTATGGATTACCACAGAAATAATGCACCGGCGCAAAAACGACGATTGCAAAAAACGCCTGTCGGTAATGAACATTATCAGAAAAATTGACACTCCCACCATTTTGTTTTTTCTTGGAATCCTATCGGCAGTTGCCGCGTTGCAAAGCGCCGGACATTTGGGCTTGCTGGCAAGTTGGCTCGATGAAAAACTCGGGAACATATATCTGATAAATCTGGCTATCGGAGCACTCTCGTCAATAGTTGATAATGTGCCACTGGTAGCAGGTGCCATGGGTATGTATCCGATTGAAGCTGCAGGAAGCGTGGGATATGCAGCCCATTTTATGCAGGATGGTTTGTTCTGGGAGTTCTTAGCCTATTGTGCAGGAACGGGTGGTAGCATGCTTATTATTGGTTCTGCTGCCGGGGTGGCCGCAATGGGTTTAGAAAAAATAGACTTTATTTGGTACCTGAAACGAATTTCGTTGCTGGCGCTTATCGGTTATCTGGCAGGTGCCGGTGTATATTATCTTCAGGTTCAAATTTTACACTAACAAAGCGTTGCATATATCTAAAATTAGTAGTTTTTGTTAATTCACTAACAAGCTCATCTTATGCGACTTGTACTTTACATGCTTTATAACATATTTGCAAGCAGCTGCAATACAGCAAAGCTAATGAAACAAGCGTTGTTATTCATATAACAAGTGTTTAGAAGAATAATGCATGCATTTGTTTAACACGAAAAATCTATTCGGGGTTATTGTCAATCAATAAGCAAACTAAAAACGGACAGTTTTTTTTTGAATAATTTTATTTTTGTGCATTAACAAAACTTAAAGTTATGACAATATTTATTCTTATCGTAGTAATTTTTGTTTTAGGCTACACAGCTATTGCCCTTGAGCATCCGCTTAAAGTTGACAAAGCAGCATCAGCCTTAATGATTGGTGTGTTGTGCTGGACGGTTTACGTGTTAAGTGCCGATCTTATTTTAGGATTGGGGTTTAGTCCGAACTGGCAGGCAGGTGCACATGGTATCGACTCGGTGCATTTTGTGGGTCACGAATTAGAGCATCATCTGATAGAGATTTCCCACATTATTTTCTTCCTGCTGGGAGCCATGACCATTGTTGAAATTGTAGATCAACACGAAGGGTTTAGGGTAATTACCGACAGAATCAAGACAACCAACAAAGTAAAACTGTTGTGGATATTGAGTTTCATTACCTTCTTTATGTCGGCCGCTCTCGACAATTTAACCACAACCATTGTTATGGTAGCTTTGCTGCGTAAACTTATCGATGACAAGCACACACGCTGGTTCTACGCCAGTATGGTAGTATTGGCTGCCAATGCAGGTGGGGCATGGTCACCCATAGGAGACGTTACCACCATTATGCTATGGATTGGTGGTCAGGTAACTACCATTAACATTATCACCCGGGTTATTATCCCAAGTTTGTTTACGATGATAATACCATTGATATTACTAACGTTTACGATGAAGGGGCACGTTACCCGTCCGAAAAGCCAATGTGTTGAACACGAGGCCTTGACTACCCCAAAAGAGCAGATTTTTATTCTTTCACTCGGTGTGCTGGCCTTACTTTTTGTACCAGTATATAAAACTATTACTCACCTTCCGCCCTACATGGGAATGTTATTCGGCTTAAGCATTCTTTGGCTTACTACCGAAATAATGCATCGCAAAAAGACCGATGAATGCAAGCGCCGCTTATCGGTTATGGCTATTATCCGAAAAATTGATACTCCCACTATATTATTCTTCCTGGGAATTTTAACGGCAGTTGCTGCCCTACAGAGTGCCGGCCATCTTTTCTTACTGGCAGGCTACCTCGACGAACATTTGGGCAATATATTTCTCATTGACCTGGCCATTGGATTGTTATCGGCCATTGTAGATAATGTTCCACTAGTTGCGGGAGCAATGGGTATGTATCCGATAGCCACCGACGCAATGGTTCAGTCGGCTGCCAATCCCGAATATATGGCTATGTTTATGCAGGATGGCCTATTTTGGGAATTCCTGGCATATTGTGCAGGTACCGGAGGAAGCATTTTAATTATAGGGTCGGCAGCCGGAGTAGCTGCTATGGGTCTCGAAAAAATCGACTTTATATGGTATTTAAGGCGCATATCGCTGTTGGCATTGCTCGGATACTTGTCGGGTGCTGCCGTGTACTATGTACAGTCGTTTTGGTTGCACAATTAGCAGCAAACAACCTTTAGCAAAAAATGCTGCCTTGCAAAAACGAGGCAGCATTTTTTGTAGTACGACTTTCTATAATTCGCTCATATCGATTGCCTCATCACCGGGCAATTCACGAACCATTCCATTTTCGCACAACAGAGTACGAGCCGGATACTTTTTCAGTATGGAATAATTATGGGTTACCATAACAATAGTTTTACCTGAATCATTCAATTTTCGCAATATATTCATAATGCTTTCGGCCGACTCAGGGTCGAGATTTCCGGTTGGCTCGTCGGCAAATATCATCGGAGGATTATTTAAAATAGCACGGGCAATGGCCACGCGCTGCTGTTCTCCGCCCGAAAGTTCAAAAGGCTTCTTCAAACCTTTATCGGGTAAACCAACTGCATCGAGCACCTCAGTTATCCGTGTACGAATCTCCTCTTCCGACTTCCATCCGGTAGCTTTAAGAACAAACTTCAAATTTTCGGTTATATTACGATCGCTAAGTAACTGGAAGTCCTGAAAAACCATCCCAATCTGCCGACGTAGAAAAGGGATATTTGAATTTTTTATGTCGCTGAGTTCCTCACCCAGTACAACAGCGCTCCCCGTCAACAGAGGTATGTCGGCATATAAAGCCCTTAGCAAACTCGATTTTCCGCTACCTACCCTTCCGATAATAAAAACAAATTCCGATTTTCGGATTTGTAGGTTGACATTACTTAAAACAATGTTGTTGTCGTGCGACAGCGACATATCTTTAATAACAATGTGAAAGCTTTCGTCCATATTTTTATGCAATTAATAGGCCTATTACCACGTTAGTAAAACAGTAACAACAAACCTAATGAATAAAAGCCAATACAAATTATCATCCTTCTATTAGAAATAAACAAAATGCTGTTAATTAAAACATTACACCTTATCATTGGCACAAAAAGAAGAAGCATTACTTTTATTACTTGGTTTTTACTTAAGCACAGTGATTAATAAAAGATTTATTAAGATATGAAAATCAGAGTATTCGTTTTATTCCTGGCATTACATGCAGCGCTGATAACTACAGCCCAAACAACCCAAATCTATGTTCAACCCGATGCCAAATACGCAACGGCACTTCAGCTGTACAACAAAGGACATTACGGGGCCGCGCAAAAGATTTTTGAATCGTTTGCCACAAGCCAAGGCTACGAAACAACAATCTATAACGATGATGCCAAATATTATGTATCGATGTGTGCACTTAAGCTCTTCAACAAAGATGCCGAATACCTTATAACTCGGTTCATCAGAGAGCATCCCGAAAGTTACAATGTGAACGATGCCAATTTTCAGATGGCCAACTACCAGTTTCTAAAAAAAAGTTACCCCAAAGCGCTGAAATGGTACGAAAAAGTTGATCGTTTGAACCTAAATGCGGCCGAAAACTCAGAGTACTTTTTCAAAATGGGATACTGCCATTTTGCACGAAAAGACTACGACAAAGCTGCCAAGTCGTTTTATGAGATTAAAGACAGTGAAACTTTTTATGGTCCCTTATCGGAATATTTTTATTCGCATATTAAGTACATGAACGGGCAATATCAAACGGCTTTGCTGGGTTTTCAGAAAATCGAAAAACACGATTGGTTTGCCGATATCGTTCCTTTTTACATTACACAGATTTATTATTTACAGGATAAATACGCCGAAATTATTGATTATGCTCCCGGCTTACTCGTAAAATCGGAATCTGATCGCTGGAGCGAGGTTTCGAGAATAATCGGCGAAGCCTACTATCGCACCGAGAAATATGCCGAAGCCATACCATATTTCGAAAAAGGTTTTGGGTCTGATAGAGATATTATGGAAACCGACGCCTATCAGCTTGCCTATTCTTATTACAGAAGCGGGCAGTACAACAAGGCAATTCCCTATTTTGAGGGAACTATGAGAGGGAACGACACATTGGTTCAAAATGCTGCATACCACCTTGCCGATTGTTATTTGCGAGCCGATCGCAAAAAGGACGCAAAAAATGCTTTTGGTACAGCTGCCCGATACAAAACGAACCCGAGCATACGCGAAGATGCCTTATTCAACTTTGCCAAGATATCGTATGAGCTCGATTACTCTCCTTTTAACGAGGCACTGAATGCTTTCAACACATTTTTAAACGAATTTCCGAACTCCGACAGAGTTGATGAAGCATACGACTATATGTTGCAAGCATTTCTCACCACAAAAAACTATCAGGATGCGTTGAATATCATGGATAAAATGAAGACAAAGCCCCCAAAGATAGAGCAGGCATATCAGCGTATTGCTTACTTAAGGGGCTTAGAACACTTTATCGACCAACGATTCGATCAATCGATAAGTTTTTTTGATAAATCGCTAAAATACGGGCACTACGATTCGCAAATAAAAGCACTGTGCAATTACTGGAAAGGAGAAGCGTTTTTTCGTCAGGAAAAATATGACAATGCCATCAATCAGTTCAAACAATTTACCGAAACTCCCGGTGCTGTCAGTATCGACGAATTTGCAACGGCACATTACAATCTCGGCTATGCCTACTTCAAGAAAAAAGACTATCAAAATGCAGGAAATTGGTTTCGGAAATTCGAGAAAGCCTATACCGGAGAGCCCGATAAAATCTATAACGATGCAATGAATAGAATTGGGGACTGCTTCTTTATTTCAAAGCAATTTGAGCAAGCCACCGATTATTACAAAAAATCGGCATTGCTTGGGTTTTACGATTCCGATTATGCCATGTATCAAATGGCCATGGGCTATGGCGGGCAAAAAAAACACCAGGAAAAGATATGGTCGTTAACCAAGTTGGTTCGCGACTTCCCAAGCTCAAGTTATGCCGGCTTTGCCAATTTCGAAATTGCACGCACTTACAACACCATGCTGCACAAGCCAGATTCAGCAGTGATGTATTATAAAACAGTGATAAACAACTACCAGGGTGCTATCATGGTAAAAACCGCTTTGTCGGATTTGGCTACCATATACTTTAACCAGAAGAAATACAACGATGCATTGGAAACCTACAAGCAATTGATAGCTTTATTCCCAAATTCTGATGAAGCCCGTGCCGCAAAAGAAATGATTCGCAACATATACATCGAGATGAACGATACCGATGCCTATGTTGAATATGCCAATTCGCAGGGCGACATTGTTGTAAGTGTTACAGAGCAGGACTCGCTAATGTTTCTTTCGGCACAAAAACTATATGCCAATCAGGAGTATTCAAAAGCCCTTGAGTCGTTGAACAAGTATCTCGAAAAGTTTCCGCGAGGAGGCTACAATATTGATGCGCATTTTTACAAGGCCGAATTGCTCAACTACTTTGGAAAACCCGATGAAGCCTTGCCATCGTATGAAACAGTAGCCAAAGCCCCTGCAGGAATGTACACCGAAGAAAGCATTCTGAAATCGGCAACCATTCTGTATACCAACAAAAGTTATCAATCGGCTCTTGATTATTATGTAAGACTCGAAAAAATAAGCCAGAATAAAAACAACATCCTTATTTCGCGTCATGGGCAGTTGCGTTGCAACTATATCCTCGAAAAATGGAATGACGTAATTTCTTCGGCACAAAAACTCATCAATACCGATAAGGTAAGCGAAGAAATGATTAAAGAAGCGCGATACAATGAAGCCAAGGCACGATACCATCAGGAACAATGGATGCAAGCATATAATCTGTTCTCGAGTCTGGCTACAGAAGTAAAATCGACCGAGGGAGCCGAGGCCCGCTATCGTATGGCCGAAATACAATTAAAAATTGGTCAGGACAGCCTGGCAGAAAGCATGATTTACGAATTTGCCCAAATGAGTTCGCCTCACCGGTATTGGTTAGCAAAAAGCTTTATGTTGCTTTCGGATATATTTTTGGGGCGCAACGACTTGTTCCAAGCCAAACATACGCTAAAATCGATACTCGACAACTATACCGACGAAACCGATGGCATAAAGGATGAGGCCTTCAACAAACTTGCCGAGATTACCGAAATGGAAAAAGCCGAAGAGCAAACCAATAAATTCCTGAAAATGGAAATAAACACAGGCAACGATAATAGCGGCTACGACAAACTCATTGACGGCTCCGACAACGAAAACAACGAAAACGAATAATGGTAACGCAAAAACATAATACAATGAAAAGAAGATTCATGATAAGCGCCGGCCTGATTTTAGCGATAACAACAGTAGTGCAGGCACAAGAAAGGCCCGACGACAACCAGCCAATCGACATGGGCGACATGACCATTTATAACGAATATACGCCTACCATAAGAGATGCCAATCGCATACAAACAATTCCGGTAATTGTTGACACAATAAGTGTTCAGCCTAAATTCAAATATTCGATTTACAGCAGGCAATATGCTACACGCTATCAGCCACTGCCAATTCAGTCGGCCGATTTAAAGCCGGAGCCGCTAACTCCTCTCGATAATGGCTGGATAAAATTTGGAATAGGCAATTATCTGACTCCCTATATCGAAGCCAATTATCACAACCTCCGATCGAAAGATTATTCATTGGGCGTTTCAGCAAAACACCATTCTTCACACGGGAAAATTAAAAACAGTATTAGCCAACGCGTATATGCAGGTTATAACGACAACGATATTTCGTTATACGGGAAAAAGTTTCTAAACACCTCCACCCTTTTCGGTAATGTTTGGTTTAGCAGCCGCGAAGACTATTTTTATGGGGTCAATCCCAATTTGTTTTCGGGAAATATCGATTTGGTTCCGTTAAACAGATCGGATATGGAGAAACAACGTTATTCGATAATTGGCCTGAATGCAGGAATAAACTCCAACAACCTGGGCAACAAAGATCCCAATTACAGGTTTTGTACTGAATATCACTATCTGAAGGCTATAGACACTACACATCAGCACCATTTTGCTATTGATCTTGCGGTTAATAAGAACCTGAAAAACCTGAATATCGGTGCCGACATGGGTTTAAAACTGTATAAAACCAACATAATAGACTCGTCTTTGTTGGTACCATCGATACAACCATTCGTAACCTATACCAATAAGCAATGGCAGATTCGCTTAGGACTAACCGGTACCGCAGCATTTTCGGGAGATTCGTCACGCTACCATCTATATCCCGATGTACTCATTCAGCATAACATCAGCAATACTCTGATTCCGTACTTTGGTTTCTCGGGGAATTTACAGGTAAACGACATGGAACATATGGCCTTCGAAAACCCCTATACTACTTACAGACTTTTAGCGGATCCAACAAGTATGGCACAGATAATCGATCTTGGTATTAAAGGCAATATCAATCGAAAAATCAGGTTCAACCTGAAAGGGAATTATTCCAAAATAGATAATATGTACTTCTATGTAATCGACACAACAGAACTACTGCGAAATAAATTCGAAACAGTATATTCAAATGTTGAGCGGTTCAGCGGATACGGCGAAATTATGGTAGCCCCAAACGACAATCTTAACATATATCTCGATGGGCACTACTATTGGTACAGCTATATTAAATCGGAAGACAAACCATGGCACATGCCCAATTTCGACATCAGGATTTTTGCCAGTTACCGCATCAACAAAGAATTGACAGTGGGAGCCGGCGCATATGTTACAGGTACACGCTATACAAAAAACTTTTACGCTGTTGATGCCAACGACCACAACAAACTAGGCCCCATCATCGACGTTAATTTAAAAGCCGAGTATTCATTCGCATCAAATTTCAGCAGTTTCATTTATCTTAACAATATCGCCGCACAGAAGTATTATCTGTGGGAAAACTACCGTGCACACGGTTTCAACGTATTACTTGGGATTAAATATGCTTTTTAAAATCACCCCCTTACCCGATAAGGATTTAAAAACAAAATTCGCAGGTTCGAATTAACAAATTATTATGTTTTTTGTTAATAAATTGACCTATAATACATCTTTTGTCATCATAGAATACTTTAAAAAATCTTATATTTGCATAAGCAAAATCAAAATTATTAAACAATCTGATAATGAGCGAGTTAGACAATCTGCAGGGAAATAATAATTCTGCAAATGGGAATGGCAACAACGGTAATGGAAATTATTCTGCCGACAGCATACAAGTTTTAGAAGGCCTTGAAGCGGTACGTAAACGTCCGGCCATGTATATTGGCGATATTGGTGTAAAAGGACTACATCATCTGGTTTACGAAGTGGTCGACAATTCTATTGATGAAGCCCTGGCCGGCTACTGTTCCACCATTGATGTAATCATCCATCCCGACAACTCCATTAGTGTTAAAGACGACGGCCGCGGTATTCCGGTTGATATGCACGAAAAAGAAGGCCGCTCGGCCCTCGAAGTTGTGATGACGGTGTTGCATGCCGGTGGTAAGTTTAACAAAGATTCCTACAAAGTATCGGGTGGCTTGCATGGTGTTGGCGTTTCGTGTGTAAATGCACTTTCGAAGCATCTCACTGTGCGTGTTTGTCGCGATGGAAACATATACCAGCAAGAATACGAAATCGGCAAACCACTATATGATGTTAAAATTGTGGGAACAAGCACTACAACCGGCACCAAGGTTACTTTTATTCCCGACGACAGTATTTTCATCACTACTGAATATCACTACGACATTATAGCTTCACGCTTGCGCGAACTATCTTTCCTAAACAAGGGTATTTGCATGAGGCTTACGGATGAGAGGGTTACCGACAGCAACGGAACCTTCAAAAGTGAAGAATTCTATTCAAATGAAGGATTAAAAGAGTTTGTTGAATACCTCGACGGAAACAGAGAAACTCTTATTGATAATATTATTCACATCGTTACCGAAAAGAACGATGTTCCGGTTGAAATTGCACTTCAATATAACACCTCATTCAACGAAAACATACATTCTTATGTTAACAACATCAACACAATTGAGGGAGGAACGCATTTAACCGGTTTTCGCAGAGGGCTTACGCGTACACTGAAAACCTATGCCGATGAGTCGGGTATGCTGAATAAATTGAAATTCGAAATTAATGGTGATGATTTTCGTGAAGGTCTCACCGCCGTAATTTCGGTGAAGGTGCAGGAGCCACAATTCGAAGGCCAGACCAAAACAAAACTGGGGAATTCTGATGTCAGCGCATCGGTCGATCAGGCTGTGAGTGTAATGCTAAAAAATTATCTCGAAGAAAACCCCAAAGATGCCCGCACAATAGTATCGAAAGTAATACTGGCAGCAACTGCGCGTCATGCTGCCCGTAAAGCACGCGAACTTGTGCAGCGTAAAAATGTGATGGGCGGCAGCGGACTTCCCGGTAAACTTGCCGACTGCAGCGATCGCGATCCGGCAAAATGCGAATTATTTTTAGTTGAAGGAGACTCGGCCGGTGGAACAGCAAAGCAAGGCCGCGACCGAACTTTTCAGGCTATACTGCCACTTCGCGGTAAAATTCTGAATGTTGAAAAAGCTATGCAGCACAAAGTATTCGATAGCGAAGAAATAAAAAACATATACACAGCACTTGGCGTTACCATAGGCACCGAGGAAGACAGCAAAGCTGTAAATCTCGAGAAACTACGATACCACAAAATCATCATCATGACCGATGCCGATGTCGACGGAAGCCATATCTCTACGCTTATTATGACTTTCTTTTTCAGGTATATGAAGCCGCTTATCGAGCAAGGCTATCTATACATTGCCACACCACCACTCTATCTCATTAAAAAGGGCAAGTTCGAAAAATATGCCTGGACCGAAACCGACCGCAAACAAATAATAGAAGAGATTACCAAAGACGGCAGCGAATCGGGAATTCATATTCAACGATACAAAGGTCTGGGTGAAATGAACAACGAACAATTGTGGGACACCACTATGAATCCCGGAAACCGAACATTGCGTCAGGTCAGCATCGAAAATGCACTTGAGGCCGATCGTATTTTCTCGATGCTAATGGGTGATGAAGTGCCCCCGCGACGCGAATTTATCGAAGCAAATGCAACCTATGCAAACATCGACGTGTAACCGATTAACAGCAAATAAATGGTACAGGAAATATTCAATCATCGTAGTATTCGAAAGTATAAGCCTGATCAGGTTAATCCCGAAATTATAGATAAGATACTGGAAGCTGCAAGCAGGGCTCCCACAACAGGGAATATGCAGGTATATAGTATAGTGGTTACCACCGATGCACAGATTAAAGAACAATTATCGCCATGCCATTTTAATCAAGCTATGGTAAAACAGGCACCGGTGCTTTTGACATTTTGTGCCGACTTCAACCGATTCAAACAATGGTGTCGCATTCGAAATGCCAACCATAAAGCCTACAACAACTTTCTGTCGTTTGTAACTGCTGCCATCGATGCTTTGCTAGCAGCTCAAAATGCCTGCCTCGAAGCCGAATCGAACGGACTCGGCACCTGTTATTTGGGCACCACTACCTACACTGCTTCACGCATTATCGAAATACTAAAACTTCCCAGGGGAGTGGTTCCTGTTACAACTTTGGTTATTGGCTATGCCGACGAAAACCCTAGTTTAACCGACAGACTACCAATAAGAGCTATTGCTCATTCTGAAACTTACAACCCATATAGCGACACAGAAATTGAGGCATTGTATGCCGAAAAAGAAAACCGCGACGATAGCAAAAAATTTGTTGCCGAAAACAATAAAGAAAATCTGGCTCAGGTTTTTACCGACGTAAGATACACCGAAAAAGACAATCAACATTTCTCTGAAACACTCTTAGAAGTATTGCGTAATCAGGGTTTTATGCAATAAATACTGTAACAGTAAGCGAACAAGAGTTATATCAATACCCTAGTGGGTAGTGCATTGGGTCAACCACTGCCACTCAATCTTTAAATTTTCTATGCTTTAAGTGATACAAGCACAAATTTTTTTTGCGTTTGTTTGCGATGATTATTATCTTTATGGGTTGAATAGTTTCTTTGAAAACAAAATAATTCGATATGAAAAAACTGATATTCTTTGTGGTTGCAACATTGTTTGCGTCTGTTGTGTGTATGTCGCAAACCCAACGCTATTATCCGTATGAAAATGCATTAATTTCGAACAACACCCGTGCGGTTGCACTTGCAGCCGATGGCAATGTATGGATAGGAAGCACACAAGGCATAACCCGATACGATGGGTCGGAATGGTCGCTTTACAATACCGATAATGGGTTACCCAATAACATGATTTATGATGTGTATTGTGCAGGCAATGGCGATGTTTGGATTGCTACTGCGGCAGGAATTGCCGTATTCGACGGATTGGGATGGACAGGCTATGGCATTGGCGATGGCTTACCCTCAAACACCATTTGGTGTATTACCGGAGATGCCAATGGTAATATCTGGGCCGGTACTTCGAATGCAGGATTCTTTAAATTTGATGGTGAAGTAATTACGGTTTACAGCACCTCAAACGGATTGATAAACAATTCAATAAAAGACATTTATGCCGACCGCTCGGGTAGTATTTGGGTTGGCACAGCATCGGGGTTAAGTATGTTCAACGGCCTCGATTTCAAAAATTTCACACAATCGAACGGACTGGGAGGAAATCTGATAAACAGCATTATTCAGATGAACAACGGTAATATGGCTATTGCAACCAATGGTGGAGTTAGTTTCTACAATTACTCCGAATGGCAAACCATTACCACAGCACAAGGATTACCCAACAACAGTATTTTATGTTTAACCGAAGACAATTTCGGGAACCTATTCATGGGATGCGCCAATGGTTTATTTAGATATACCGACGAAGATACCTACCAAACATTTACTGTTAGCAATGGTTTAAGCAATAACATTGTCAATTGCCTCACAATCGATGCATTGGGAAATATTTGGGCAGGAACACCTTTTAACGGATTAACAGTTGGAGAACAAAACGAAAACTTCACAATTATCAGAACCAATTTGGATATAGTTTCAAACGAAGTGAAACACTTTAGTAATTCGAACGGGAAAGTACTAATTTCTACCGCCGAAGGACTGAACATGGTTGATGGATTCAAATGGAGAACCTATACTACCACCGAAGGCATTGTTGATAATGCTGTGAATTGCTCGTTTACCGACAATGATGGGGTAATATGGATTGGAACCGCTAATGGATTAACCCGTATAAACGGCACACAAATTAACAATTTCACCAATGCAAATGGACTTACCCACAACAATGTTGTTTCGATAACACAAGATAACAACGACTTGGTTTATATTGCCACCGACGACAAAATTGTAGTATTCAACGGCCTGAGCATTGTTGACACCATTTCTACCGACGATGGCATTGCCGACAATAAAATATTTCAGGTTTTTTTCGATCAGGATGCTAAGCTTTGGGTTCTTTGCGATGGAGGTATCAGCTTTAGAGAAAGTGATGAATTTATTGATGCCAATGTTATTGCCCTTTTCGAAGTTGTCAGGCCAATGGCAATTGCTAATGATGCTGCCGGAGGAGTTGTAATCGGCTCCGACGAATACCTATACTTCTACCCTGACGGTCTTACTGCAGCCTCGGCTATTGCCCATCCTTTCACAGTAGAACAGTTTGCCGTTTTATCGATTATCAGTGAGGCAGGTGGAAACTACCTAATGAATTTTGAAAATGGGGCCTTATATCAATTCGATGGCACAACATGGGATGAAATACCTACTGCCTTTCCGGTATCGTATGTTTATGCCGAAAACAACCATGTTGTATGGCATGGGTTTACCGATGATGGGGCCATGCGTATTTGCCCAACCTGTACAGAAACAAGTTTTACTGTTTCGCAACTTGCCTGCAGTGGCGAAAATCTTATTCCCACTGTTGATATAAGTATTACAAGCCCTACCGGTCCGGGTTATGAGTACTCTCTCGATGCCGGGTTAAATTTCAGCAACAACAGCACTTTTACCGGTGTAAAAGCAGGAACCTACCATTTATTGATTCGCAATTCGGGGACTATTGTTGCCGACAGTGTTATCACTATCGAAGCTTGGTATGGTATTGAAACTGTGATGACAATTTCTCAGATAAACTGTTACGGCAACAACAATGGCAGTGTAGAAATAACACAACTGCCGGTGCCGGGGTCGTTTATATGGAATAACAACAATACTACCCAAACCCTATTCGAAAACCTCACAGCTGCTGTGTATTCGGTGAGCATTACCGATGCTACGAGCTCGTGCAAATTGTTCCTCAGCAATCAGATTATTGAGCCTTCGCAACTAATAGTTAACGAAACAGTGCAACATGTGCTTTGCCATGGAAATACAACCGGTAGCATCAGTCTTTCTATTTCGGGAGGCACAACTCCATATTCAATTCAATGGAACGGTGGAAGTACCGGCACGCAACTAAACAACCTGACTGCAGGCAATTACAATTATACAGTAACCGATAATAACGGATGTCAGGTAACCGCACAAGTAAACATCACCCAGCCGGCTTCGGCACTAAGTCTTCAGGGCGAAGCTGCCGATGTTGATTGTTATGGCGATTTGGGCTGGATAAATACAGAGGTGAGCGGAGGAACGTTGCCTTACGACTTTTTATGGAACGATGACAACACAAATCAAAACCAAACCGATATAGCTGCAGGCACATATCATCTTACCGTAACCGATGCCAATAGTTGCATCATTTCGGGTTCCTGGCAGGTTACACAGCCGAATGCTCCTATCGAAATCAGCGATATTGATGTTGTGAATGTGTATTGCTTTGGGGAATCGACAGGTTCCATAGATATTACCGTTGAAGGAGGCACTCCCGATTATGAATACAGCTGGTCGAAAAACTCTGAGTTTTTCTCCAATACCGAAGACATCGACGAACTTTCGATTGGCACCTATCATGTTGTGGTTACCGACAGCCGCGGATGCTCCGATGCCACTTCGGTTGTTATTTCACAATCGTTACCCTTACAGCTATCCATTATCACTACGCCCATTACCTGCCCCGGATACAACAATGGTGTTCTGCACGCTGATGTAAGTGGAGGCACAGGTATTTATTCCAGCTTTTACTGGTACAACAATCAGGCTCAGGTAGTAAGCGTTGCTCAAACCTATCAAAATGTTTCACCCGGAACATATACACTGTTGGTAACCGACAGTTATTATTGCACTATTAGCGATGTGGCTGTGATGACCGAAGGCGAAGGCTACAATGTCGAAATGCAGGTAAGCCACGTAAGCTGCCATGGAGCATCTGACGGAAGCATCCAAGTAATTGTAAACGGGGGTGCAGTAACCGATGTAGATTATGTTTGGACTGACGGGGTTGGAGGAAATTCGCCCTTAGCATCTAATTTACAGGCCGGCACCTATCATGTAACCATAATCGATTCCGAAAACTGTGAATCGTCAGCCTCTGCGATTGTAAGTCAACCTGCCATGGCTGATTTGGGAGCATTTCCCGAAAACGGAGAATATCGCTTTTGCAGTGGCGACGAATTAATACTTGATGCAGGCGAAGGCTACAACAGTTATGCTTGGTCGACAGGATCAACAAATCAATCGATTCCGGTTATTAATGGAGGGACCTATACCATAGTGGTGCGCGATGTGAACAATTGCTTGCTGGGCGACACAGCAACTGTAGTGGTTGGCACAGTTTTTCAGGACGAAGATATAAATTTGGTATCGGTAAACGAAATCAATAAAGTTACATTGTATTGGCAGAAGACCCCGGATGTTGGAACCGATTATTACAACATTTACCGCAAATCAGGTTTTCAATATGTGCTCTACGATAATCATGATGCATTGCTACCGGCAATCTATATCGACGATAATTCAGATGCCACACAAACCAACTATAGCTACAAAATATCTTCGGTGGACACTTGCGGCAATGAATCGTTTTTAAGCGATGCACATTCATCGATATTTCTCAGTGTAAATTCTGCACAATATAATCAACAAGTGGTTTGCACCCTGAACTATACCCCGTATGAAGGATTCTTCGTTGTGTATTACTATATTCTGAAAGGCACAAGCCCCGACAACCTAGAAGTAGCCGACCAAAATCTGTACAACGAATACCAGTATATCGAGTTCAATCCCAATGCCGAAGGAACCTATTACCAGATTATGGTGCGCAGGCTCGATGGTTGTTATCCGGGCGATGGTAACTACTACGACACAGCCTATTCGAACATAGTGTTCTGTCAGCCCTACAATGCGCTTCAGCCCGATAGTTTCGACGCCGAAATACAGGTATACCCGAGTGTGTTTAGCGACCATATCAATCTTGAATTTGGGTACCCAATTCACGAATCCACAAATCTTAGTCTGGTTAATACCATTGGGCAATCAGTGTTTACGCAAACCTTATACGTGAATACCGAAGGCAAACAGCGCATCGAAATTCCCCGCCATATTTCGCCGGGAATGTATATGTTGCAAATAAAAACGGGCAATCGTCTGGTTAATAAAAAGTTAATTAAAGAATAAGCCCTGCGGGTTTGCATAGTAAGGCATGTAATTTGCTGCACCCGTTGCTGTAAACATTAATTAGTCAATCCTTAAATTTATTCTAATCTGTTGATAATCAACAATTAAATGTTAATAAAGCGGTGGTTTGTAGGGTTTTAAATTGCAAGGTTTTTTGTACTTTAGTGAAAAAGCTTGCAAAAAATGAAAGGAAAACTGCCTAGTCAAGATCAAA
>Ga0334884_1001838_pt1 | contig 29475 bp, 26 predicted proteins | sample GraSluR1_MG_7_FD_207215 | JGI IMG/M metagenome (GOLD analysis project Ga0334884, IMG submission 207215) | Sludge microbial communities from methane-producing bioreactor in Wageningen University, Netherlands - Granular Sludge_12_05 R1 | ecosystem: Engineered > Bioreactor > Anaerobic >...
TTTGTATTGTCATAAATAATAGTTTACCCTCAATAATATATAAAACTAACTATTTTTAAATCCTTAAAATACACGACTAACCATTTCAAGTGTAAAAATCGAAAAAGGGTAGGGGTTAATAAAAAAAGACCCAAAATCCAACAAAAATAAAAAATTTATACGAAGAAAAAACTCCACACTATTTTACAAAATCTATTCAATAAAGGTTACAAATTAATCGTTCGCGACATTAAGAACTGACTGATTTTATTTTTTATGAATTTTTAATTTTATTTTTACTTTTATAATTTTATTATTAGACCTATTTTTAGATCTATTTTTTAAAATTTTATTTTTATGTGATGATGTATATTTTTATACATTAAAGTACAATTATACTAATATACTTCTTTTATTACATATTTATTTAAGTGTTTGAAAAAAGGGTGATGTCTTTTGAATTGGAAACAATTATTTCCATAGTATTTTTATATTCTGTTAATGTTCCAGAAATTTCCACTTTCTGATTTAAAAATATTTCAGGATTTGTTCCTAATTCTTCTAATTCTACAATAGTAGATTCAAATATTATAACTTGTAATTTACCTGTTCCATCATTAATTTGTAAAAAATAGCTATTACTTGATGATGATTTTTCAACACTTTCAATTACTCCAGTTATACTTACCTTTTCTTCTATATTACTTCTGTCAATTTCAGATATTTTAACTACTTTAGGTTCAATGTAACCTGAAAAAAAGATTAATCCTAAAATTCCAATTAATGTAGTAACCAAAGCTATTTTAAAAATTTTATCATCCGTTATTTCCATAATAATAAGTTAACACTCAAAGATTATATATTAGATAGAAAGTAATAATATAAAATTAGTAAGTAAAAATTAAATTTAAGTGAAAAATAACTTATTCTTTATACATAGATTTTAATCTTTCAATTGTATCTATATCATCAAGCCCTTTATCTTTTCTAACACTTTTAACAACAGGAAAACGCAGTGAATAACCTATTTCATATTCAGGACTGTTAACAATCTCACTATAAGCTATTTCTAATATTATTTTAGGTTTTACAAATATTTTATTATCTTTTTGTGATATCTCATACTCTTTCATTTTACTAGTTAAGTATTCTAAAGTTTCATCATCTAAACCTGTTGCAACATGAGCTATTGTTTTTAATTCATCATTTTCATCTTTTAATGCTACAAGATATGAACCTATAAAATCGCCACGTTTTCCAAGACCACGAGTTCCACCTACAACAACTACATCTAATGTTTCAGGCTCTGCTTTAAATTTAAGCATTTTTTTACCCCTTAAACCAGGAATATATGGTTCTTTAGAATCTTTAATCATTATTCCCTCATGATTTTCATTTATTGATTCTTCAAATAAAGACTCAATTTCAGGAATATTCTCACAAGTCCCAATAATCTTTTTACTTAAATTTATATCATCATTTGAAAGATCAACAATATCTTCAAGAAGATTACGCCTTTCAATTAATGGTTCATCTATCATAGGTTTTTTATAAAATAAAACATCAAATAAAAATATTTTAAGAGGAACATTTTCTATAGCTTCCTCAATATTATATTTTCTCTTTACTCTGTGTAGAATATTTTGAAAAGAAATTGGTTTACCATTTTTTGTAGCTATAACCTCCCCTTCAACAATAAAATCAAAGTGAGGCAAACATTCCTCTATTAGTTTAACAATTTCAGGCATAGCTAATGTTATATTTTCAAGACGGCGTGTAAAAATAGCTATTTCATTATTTTTTCTATGTATTTGTAATCTGATACCATCATATTTAGTTTCACAAATAGCTTTACCCATTTCTTTAATAGATTCTTTAATTCCCGACGATAGTTGTGCAAGCATTGGTTTAACAGGTTTTCCTGGAGTTAAAGTAAGTTTTTTAAGACCATTTTCGCCTTCTTTTTTTGCAACATCTGCTACAAGACCTAAATCATTAGTAAGCATGTGTGAACGTTCAGTAATTTTTTTATCCACATTAAAAGCTTGAGATATTGCGTCTCTTACTATACCTTCACCAACACCAATCCTAAGCACTTCTATAATTGTACGAGAAATATATTTTGCCTCACTTGGAGATGCTAGAGATAATAACTCTGTAATAATCGAAATTTTTTTATTTGTAGAGTTATTACCTGAAATATCAGCTAATTTTTGAAGACTTGAAAATACAAAATTAACTGTTAGTGGTTTTAAAAAAAAAGTAGTTTGTTGTTTTTTTGAAAAAAGTTTTTCACAAGCAATACCAATATCACCTTGAGCATTAATCTCTTCTTCAACACTAATTTTACTAATACCAACAACTTTAGAAATAGCTTGTATTAAAAGTTTATCACCAATACCAAGTTCTTTATCACTCCAAGCTGGAAAAACACCACCTAGAATTAATAAACAAATATCATAAAGAGAATCATCTTCAATAGTTTTAAAAAAATTAGCTATTATTTCTGTTTTTTCTAATCTTTTTGTAGTACTATCTAATCTAATATAAACATCTACTAATTCCTGATAATTCATGTTTTTCCTTTAAAGTATTCTTTCAAATCTTTCTTTTCCTGCCTGACAAATTGGACAAATTTCTGGAGGTTCATCTCTTGCACAAAGATAACCACAAACTTTACATCTGTAAATTGGATATTTTAAATCTATTGAATCCATTTTTTTAACATCCTTCTTTTTTTCAAGTTCTTTGATTCTACGATCTGGAATAGATGTTAATTCTTTTTTACCATCTAAAACTTCTTTTGTCACATATAATGCACAAAAACAAGCACCATAATCAATTAAATCTGAATCTCTATAATCACAAGGACAAATTAAATCTAAATCTTTTTCTTTTTTACCAGCTGCAAGTCTACAAGGACAAGCACCATAACCATATCTTTCTTGATTTACTTCAATATTATTAATTAAAGATTCAACAAATTCAACATCGGGATTTAAATAATAACCAAATTTTTCAGCTTCACTCTTCAATTTATCGTATTTTTCTCCCATTAAATCTCCTCTAATTTAAGCCAAAGACTCTTTAATTAAATCTTCTTTAAAACCGATAATAACTTTATCATTATTTATTACAAGAGTAGGGAAAGACAAATCCTCATTATATTTTTTAAGTTCATTTACAACTTCATCTCTTTCATCACCATCGGTTAAATCAACATAAATATAATCGTATTCTACTCCAAGCTCTTCAATTAATTCTCTAGTTTTTTTACACCATCCACAAGTACTTAATGCAAAAAGTAATGTGTCACCTTTATTTTCACCATCTACATGTTTTGAATTCATAATTTTATCTCCTTTTAGTTTATACATATTATATAATTTTTTTTATAGAAATAATTTGTTATTTAATATTACAATTTCAAAAATTATCTTTAGCTATTTTAACAGCACAGTATTCTCCACACATAGAACACATTTCATCATCATCTAATTCACATTTATTTCTATAACTATGCGGTTTGGATTTATCAAAAGCTAAATCAAACTGTTTATCCCAATCAAAATTTTTCCGAGCATTAGACATTTCTTTTTCTTTTTTCCAAGCAGAATCTAAATTTAATGCAACATCAGCAGCTTGAGCGGCAATTTTTGATGCAACAACACCCTCTTTTACATCTTCAAGAGAAGGTAGGGACAAATGTTCAGCTGGAGTAACATAACATAAAAAATCAGCTCCAGAACTTGCAGCTATAGCTCCACCAATAGCTGAAGTAATATGATCATAACCTGGTGCAAGGTCAGTAACGATAGGACCTAAAACATAAAATGGTGCACCATAACATAATGTTTTTTGTATTTCCATATTAGAAGCTATTTGATTTAATGGAACATGCCCTGGCCCTTCCACAATTGTTTGAACATCAGCATCTTGTGCTCTTTTAACTAAAGTTCCTAAGCTTACAAGTTCTTGAATTTGAGGTATGTCTGATGCATCACTAAGACAACCTGGTCTTAAACCATCTCCTAAACTTAAAGTTATATCATATTCAAAAGCTATCTCTAATAAATAATCAAAATTTTCATATAAAGGATTTTCTCTTTCATTGTTTAAAACCCATGAAGCTAAAAAGGTTCCTCCTCTACTTACAATACCCATAATTCTATTAGAATTTTGTAGTTTAGTAACAAGATCTTTAGTAATACCACAATGTAAAGTCATGAAATCTATGCCTTCTTTAGCTTGAAGTTCAATAACTTTAAAAAGATCATCTTCATCCATATCATTAATTTCTTTTCCCTTATCTAAAGTAATAACACCTGCTTCATAAATAGGTACAGTTCCAATAGGAACATTAACAGCACTTTGTATATTTTTTCTAAATTTTGTAACTTCAGAACCAGTGCTTAAATCCATAATAGCATCAGCACCATATTCAACAGCTAGCTTAGCTTTATTAATTTCTAAATCTAAATCATCAATTTTATTAGATGAACCAATATTAGCATTTATTTTAGTTGTTAAACCTTCACCAATACCAATAGCTTTTATGTTTCGATTAATATTTTTTGGAATTACAATTTTCCCACTAGCTATTCCATTTTTTATTTTTTCAGGAGAAATATTTTCAACTTTAGAAATTTCTTTCATTTCTTCTGTTATATTACCTTTTCTAGCTTCACTTTTTTGAGTCAATTTTTATCCTCCATTTGTAGTAAAAATATTCATACTTTTAATTTTAATGTATCTTAATTAAAATATGATTTTTAGAATTAATAATATTGTTGAATAAATAAAAACTTTTTAAACATACTTCCTATTTAAGCTTAATAAATAATTTTGGCTTTATAGAACCCTTTTTTATAGATTAATACCTATTTTTTGGCAAATTATATATAGTATTTTACCATACTTTTATAACATATGAAAAACATAATTGTTGTTATGTCAAGCAAGTCTAAATTAATAACTAACGATGACTTTAAAGTTGAAGATATTGATGAGTTAATTAAAGAATGTAAAGTTACTGCAAGGTTTTATCAACGATTAATTTTTATTAAAAGTATTAATGAAGGTTCTAATATATCTGAAGCCTCAGCAATATTGAATGTTTCTAGGCAGACGGGTGGTAGGTGGTTAGAACAATTTAATAATGAGGGAATTGATGGATTAATGCCTAAATTCGATGGAGGTAAACCATCTTATTTAACTGATCAAGAACAATCTGAATTAAAAGATATTATAATTGAATCTAATGGCAAATATACTATCAATGATATTAAAAAGATTATATCAGATAAATTTGGTGTTAATTATAGTTATAAACAAGTATGGGTCATTGTAAGGAAAAAATTTGGTTTGAATTACACAAAAGCTTTTCCCAATTATGATTCTAAACCAGATACAGCTAGGGAAGATTTAAAAAAAACCTTGAAGAAGTAAATTTAGATGAAGATTTAATAGGTTTTTTAGACACTACTGGTGGTCAAAATTATCCTAATACCATAAGAACTCTTCATGAACCAGGAACAAAAAAATATAGTTGTTAAAAACCATAAAAAAATAAAAATTAATGCAACGGGTTTCCAAGGAATCAATTGCACATCAATTTTAGAAATCACACCAAATACAAGATCATTAGAATTTGCAAAAATATTTATAAAAATCAGGATTAGCCAATTTAAAAGATATTAAAAACATTAATGAACTAATGAACATTCTATCTCATAATAAACTTGAAGACAAGAACATAATCACTTATTTAAAAAGAACACAACCCAATCAAGAAAATACTATAGAATACATAAACAATATTTTCTATGATGATAAAAACAATTATAATCAAGCAATAGGAAAAAATAAACGATATCTAAATAAAATAAATACAACAACAAAAAATTTAATCGAAGAAAGAAAAAAAATTGTATTAAAACAAATATTAATTGAAAATAATATAAAAGAAAAATTACGAACTGAAAAAACAATAAATATAGTCTTAGATAATTATACTGCATCATGCATACCTTATTAAAGATATAGCAGAAATTTTAAATATAAATTTAATATATTTACCGAGTAATTCTCCAGAATTAAATCCTATTGAAGATTACAAACCCCATAAGACTATTTCACAGAAAAAGAATACTAAAATCCAATATACAACTACTTAAAAAGGTATCATTGATTATAGTAAAAGGTTATAACCAAATTAAAGAATATTTCCAAGCCTCATAAATTATCACGAGACTGTAAATTTTTGGTGGGTTTTTGAGAAATTTTTGAAAATCGAATTTTTTTTAAAACCGATAATTAATGGATTAAATGGACTATAATTTTATATTTCTGATTGAATTTACAAGTTCGTTATATTAAAATTATAATTTTACTATTTTAAATAATTTAAACAGTAATATTTAAATAAAAAGAAGGACAGATAATTCTTTATGAAAACAAAAAACATATCTGCCCTTAATTGTAATTTGAATGTTGAACAACTTAAACTTTTCGATTTTGGTGGTGATGAACCAGCACCATTGACACATGTAAAAAGAACTTTAGGATATGTGTCTAATTTAGAAATTAATTCTGATACTGTTGTTTTAGATGAAAATAACGTTTTTAAATATGTTAATCCCATATGCCCTAAATGTGGTTCTAAATATTTAAAAAATAATGGTGTTAAATCAAAAAATAAATTAAATGATCGTGGTTTAGGGTTTAATTTTAAAGTTCAGTTATATAAATGTAAAGAATGTGGTCGTAACTTTACTACTGAAGTGAAATCTTTATTAATGGAAAATAAACATTTTGTTGAAGGAATAAGATCATTAATACCTTCATTATTATCTGAAGGGATATGAATCATTACGTAAAAACAGCTAAAAAAATTGAAATATCATTGGGAATTAAAATATCTCACCAATCCGTCCGTAATTGGATTGTGGAATATGCAAAGGATCAAAATATTGAAATAAATGAAGAAAAATCATTAATAAAAAACAAATCCAGCCCATATAGTGGATATTATGTTTATGATGAGGAATATCTTAAAATAAATAGTAAAAAACACTACAGATTAATATTATATGACCATATAAATAATATTCCCGTAGGTGAACAAATAGTTCCTAATTTAAAATCAAAAACAATAACAGAATTCATAGAAACAATCACAGAAGGTCAAAAATTAATATCAATAACCACAGACTTAAACCCAGCATACAATAAAATAATGAAAAAACTAAAAGTAAAACACCAATTATGCCACTTTCACTTAATGAAAAACATAAACGACATCATACGAATCAATAACTTCAAAAGAAAACTAACAAAAGAACAATACACCTTTTTAAAAGAAAAATCAAAAGAATTAAAACAAATATTCAACAACACATCCATCGATGAAATAAAACAAACCATAAACAAGTTTAATAAATTATCTGACTACTTACCTAAAGAATTTATAAAAATAACCACCAACCATTTAAAGAAAAACCTATATAAATACTTAGAATACATAACTGATTATAATATCCCTAAAACTTCTAACAATATGGAAAATTATTATAGACAAACCGACCCCGAACATATAAAGAAAATATACAACGAATAAAGGAATACTAGCTTATTTAACTCATAAAATAGCATACTGGACAGGAAAATTTGGAAACAACTAACCCACCAAAACTTTACAACCTCAAATTATCACATAAATTATATAATGAATGTCATATATAAATTAATTATTTAATGGAGGTTTATAATTGATATTATGATATTTAAAAAGAAGATATTGAAAATATTAATAGTAATATTTGTATTACTATTAGGTATAAATACTGTAAGTGCTGAAGGAAACTTCACAGATTTACAAAATACAATAGACAACAATCAAAATAATGTTGATTTAGATAAAGATTATACATTTAATAATAATGTTGACACTGCTTATGTAGATGGTGTTACTGTAAATTATGATAATTATGTTCTTGATGGTAAGGGATACACCATAAATGGTAATAATGAAGCAAGAATATTTCAAATAACTGGTGAAAATGTAACAATAAAAAATGTGAATTTAATAAACGGAAAAACAACAAATAATGGAGGAGCAATATACACACAAACAAACAACTTAAAAATAATAAATACCACCTTCACAAATAACGTCGCAAATTTTGGTGGTGCAATACGTGCAAATGATGTAACTGTTACTGGTTCTAATTTCATAGACAACACCGTAAACCAGAATGGTGGTGCAATATTTGCAGCAGGTAATGTAACTGTTATTGGTTCTAATTTCACAGACAACACCGCACAAGACAGAGGTGGTGCAATAAATGCAAATAATGTAACTGTTATTGGTTCTAATTTCACAGGCAACACCGCACAAGATGGTGGTGCAATATATGAAAATAATAATGTAAAAGTTACTGGTTCTAATTTCACAAACAACATCGCAAGAAGATGGGGTGGTGCAATAATTGCGCTCAATGTAAATGTTACTGGTTCTAATTTCACAGGCAACACCGCACAAGAATATGGTGGTGCAATACGTGCAAATAATGTAAAAGTTACTGGTTCTAATTTCACAGACAACACCGCACAAGATGGTGGCGCAATATATACACTTGATGTAAATGTTACTGGTTCTAATTTCACAGGCAACACCGCAACATACAGTGGTGGTGGTGCAATACGTGCAAATAATGCAAATGTTACTGGTTCTAATTTCACAGGCAACACCGCAACATACTGGGGTGGTGGTGCAATATATGCAGGTAATGTAAATGTTACTGGTTCTAATTTCACAGGCAACACCGCAACATACTGGGGTGGTGCAATAAATGCAGGTAATGTAAATGTTACTGGTTCTAATTTCACAGGCAACACCGCACAAGAATATGGTGGTGCAATAAATGCAATAAATGCAAATGTTACTGGTTCTAATTTCATAAATAACACCGCAAATGATAGGGGTGGTGCAATATATACAGGTAATGTAAATGTTACTGGTTCTAATTTCACAAATAACACTGCAAATTATGGTGGTGCAATATATACAGGTAATGTAAATGTTACTGGTTCTAATTTCACAAACAACACCGCACAAGAATATGGTGGTGCAATAAATGCATATAATGATGTAAATGTTATTGGTTCTAATTTCACAAATAACATCGCAAACCAGGCTGGTGGTGCAATAAATGCAAATAATGATGTAAATGTTATTGGTTCTAATTTCACAAATAACACCGCAAATTATGGTGGTGGTGCAATACGTGCAAATAATGTAAATGTTACTGGTTCTAATTTCACAAATAACACCGCAAATTATGATGGTGGTGCAATAAATGCAAATAATAATGTAAATGTTGCTAGTTCTAATTTCACAAATAACACCGCACAAGAATATGGTGGTGCAATAAATGCAAATTATTATATAAATGTTGCTGGTTCTAATTTCATAAATAACACCGCAAATGAGGGTGGTGCAATAAATGCATATAATGATGTAAATGTTATTGGTTCTAATTTCACAAATAATATCGCAAAAGATGGTGGTGCAATACGTGCAGATAATGTAAATGTTACTGGTTCTAATTTCACAAATAACACCGCACAAGAATATGGTGGTGCAATACGCGCAGATAATGTAAATGTTACTGGTTCTAATTTCACAAATAACAGTGCAACAAACTGGGGTGGTGCAATAGATGCAGTTGATGTAAATGTTACTGGTTCTACTTTCATAAATAACAGTGCAAATGATGGTGGTGCAATAGATACAGATAATGTAAATATTACTAGTTCTACTTTCATAAATAATAGTGCAAATGATGGTGGTGCAATATATGCAGGTAATGTAAATGTTACTGGTTCTAATTTCACAGGTAACACCGCAACAAACTGGGGTGGTGCAATAGGTGCAGGTAATGTAAATGTTACTGGTTCTACTTTCATAAATAACAGTGCAAATTATGGTGGTGCAATCTATAATTATAATGGCGTCGTGAGTGGTTCTTCTTTTAATAGTAATGATGCTATTTATGGTGTTGTAATATTTAATCAAGATCAGTTAAATCTCATTAATAATGATTTTAATAGTTCTAATATTGGATACTTAATATATAACAATGGTTCATTGTTTTTAGAAAATAATACCATGTTTAACAGTTTAAATAAAGCTAAAATTTATAATAATGATACTATTAATAGTATTGTTTATTTAAATATTATGGGTAATTCTACTTTGTATGCTGTTTATAATGTTAGTGTTATTTTAAATGCTACTTTAACAGATGATATGAGTAATATTATCGTAGGTCAAAATATAACATTAAAAAATAATATACTCGGATTTATTAACTTAAGTAACTATATTAATGGAATATACCAAATCAACTATACACCAAACAGTGTAGGATCTTATATAATTAATGGATCATACAATGGAGGAAACAACCTTACTATAAATACAGGAATACTAACAGTTCAATCTACCCCATTATTAAATGTTACTGTAGATAATGTAGTTTATGGTGAAGATGTTGTTGTTTATGTTAATTTAACTGGTATTAATGGTGTTGGTTTAAATGGAACAGTAATTATAACTGTAAATGGTAAAAACTATAATGTAACAATTACTAATGGTAAAGGAAACATTATAATTGATAAATTACCAGCAAATACATATACTCTTAATGCTACATACTCTGGAAGTCAAAATTACACAAGCACTAATGATACTGTGCAATTTGAAGTTAGTAAAGCAAATAGCTCTATTAATGTTACTGTAGATAATGTAGTTTATGGTGAAGATATTGTTGTTTATGTTAATTTAACTAGTAATGGTGTTGGTTTAAATGAAACAGTAATTATAACTGTAAATGGTAAAAACTATACTGTAACAATTACTAATGGTAAAGGAAACATTATAATTGATAAATTACCAGCAAATACATATACTCTTAATGCTACATACAATGGAAGTCAAAATTACACAAAAACTAATGATACTGTGCAATTTGAAGTTAGTAAAGCAAATAGCTCTATTAATGTTACTGTAGATAATGTAGTTTATGGTGAAGATTTAATTATTGATTTTAATGTTACTAATGGTGTAAGTGGTAATGTAACAGTCATTATCAAAAATATAGATGATGATATTGTTTATGAAAAAACATACAATCTAACAGATAATATCATTATTACAGGTTTAGATGCTGGTAATTATACTTTAATCGTAAGTTATAATGGCGATAGTAATCATATTGGTTCTAATAATACTACAACTTTTGTTGTAGATAAAATTGATACAATTATCGATGCAGATAATATTATCATGTTTTATCGTGATGGAACAAGATATATTGCAATTTTAACTGATATTAATGGTAATCCTTTAGCTAATCAAACAATTTATATTACTGTAAATGGAGTAACATATACAAAAGTCACTAATGAAAATGGGACAGCTTATTTAACCATTAATTTAATTCCTGGTGATTATATTGTAGGTGCTTACTTTAATGGAACTAATAATTATGGTAATGCAACTTTAAATACTAATTTAACTGTTTTTTCAACTATTATTTCAAAAGATTTAGTTAAATACTATCGTAATGAATCACAATATCATGTGACTATTGTTGATAAAAATGGTAATCCCTTAGCTAATGTGACTGTTAGTTTTAATATTAATGGAGTATTTTATACTAGAACTACTAATAATAGTGGGGTAGCTACATTGAATATTAATTTACTTCCTGGGGATTATATTGTTACTGTAAATTATGATGATTTAAATATAAGTAATAATGTTACTGTTTTATCAACAATTAGTGGTGAAGATATAGTTAAATATTATAAAAATGATACACAATATCATGTTACTGTTTTAGATGGTCAGGGAAATCCTTTAGCTAATTCCACTGTTAGTTTTAATATTAATGGAGTGTTTTATACTCGAACTACTGATTCTAATGGTGTTGCTACTTTAAGTATTAATCTTAATCCTGGTGATTATATTATTACTGCAACAGGAACTGATGGTTTAAAAGTAAGTAATTCTATTAAAGTTTTATCAACAATTATTGGTGAGGATATAGTTAAAGATTATAAAAATGATACACAATATCATGTTACTGTTTTAGATGGTCAAGGTAATCCTTTAGCTAATTCTACTGTTAGTTTTAATATTAATGGAGTGTTTTATACTCGTATTACTGATTCTAATGGTGTTGCTACTTTAAGTATTAATCTTAATCCTGGTGATTATATTATTACTGCAACAGGAGCTGATAGTCTAAAAGTAAGTAATTCTATTAAAGTTTTATAAACAATTAGTGATGTGATAAAAGTAGGATAATATAATTAAATTCTACTTATTTTTTTTATTTTTATTATTAGTAGATGATTCATCTAATATTTTAAGTGGTTCTGTAACTGCATGTTTATCAAATTCTAAAAATAATATTTTGCTTAATTTTATTATTATAATTTTATCTTTATTTATGTTGGTATTGAGTGATTTATATTCATAATTAAATGATGTTTCAAAATTTTTAACTCATTTTTTCAAAACTCTTGCATTTTAAATAAATTGTTTATATGAGATGTTAGATTTTTAGGAAATTTTTGAATATGCTCTGTTCTTTTTTTGTTTAGTAAGTCTTGGCCATAATTCTTATTTTAGGTTAATTTTATATATTAGGTTTTACTACATTTATTTAAGGGAGTGTTTATTTTTTAGGGTGTTTTTTTATGGTTTTAGTTAAGTCTAATATTGAACAGAAAGAATGAGGTTTTGTTAATCAGTTTTATGATATTCCAAAGAATCATATTGTTCGTTTTGTTGATGATTCTATTGATGATGATTTGGATAAGAAGCCCTGGTAGGGCTATTTTTTCCTAAAATTCTTTTAAAGATTGTTGTTTATGGTAAGATTGATTGTGTGAATTCTATTGAGTTTTTAGAAGACATAGTTAAGAATCATCGTCATTATCAGTTTTTTAGCTGAGTGTTTAAAACCTTCTGCTCGTACTATTCGCCGTTAAGGAAGAATATAGTTTATTTGTGTGGTATGACAATGGAGTCTACTTATGAAGTAATGCTAAAAATAATTATTTATATTTCAAAAAAAATCAAATATTATAGTGTGTTACCAAACTTTTTCATATAAATGCATGTTTTATTTATATATAAATATTAAATTAATTAAAAAATATTAGGTAATCAACTATAAATTCTTAAAAAATTAGGGTTTCTACAAAGCCTATTTATATTTTGAAAAAAATAGCCTTAATTTTATAGAAATTAATACAATAGCTGTATCATTTATATTTTAAAAATTAATTTATTAACTTTAAATATCTAAAAAAATATAATTATATATATAATTATTATGGAGAAATAAAATGTTTAATATAGGTGAAGCTCTTATTGGTGATGGAAGTGAATTAGCTCATATTGATTTAATAATAGGGGATAAAGAAGGACCCGTTGGAACTTCTTTTGCAAATGGATTATCCCAATTGTCAATGGGTCATACTCCATTAACTACCGTTATAAGACCTAATTTACTTACCAAACCAGCAACTTTAATAGTTCCTAAAGTTACTGTTGGTAACATGGAAGATGCAGGTAAAATTTTTGGACCAGCACAAACTGCTGTAGGTAGAGCAGTAGCAGATGCAGTAGAAGAAGGATATATTCCTAAAGATCAGGCTGAGAATTTAGTTATTGTTGTTAGTGTTTTTATAGAACCTAATGCAAAAGATTATAGGAAAATATACCAATACAATTATGGTGCTACAAAATTAGCTATTAAAAGAGCTATGGAAGGATATCCTGATGTTAACAAAGTATTAGCAGAAAAAGATAGAGGAACACATCCAATTATGGGATTCAAAGTACAAAAATTATGGTCTCCACCTTATTTACAAGTAGCTCTTGATTTAGATAATTTAGAATCAATGGAAAAAATAATTAAATCAATACCAGATAAAGAAAGAGTACTTCTTGAAGCAGGAACACCACTTGTTAAAAAATTTGGTGTTGGTGTTGTTGGAAAAATAAGAGAACTTAGACCTGATGCATTTATAATAGCTGATTTGAAAACATTAGATGTTGGAAGAGTAGAAATTAAAATGGCTGCAGATGAAACAGCTGATGCAGTAGCTATTTCAGGACTTGGAACTATTGAATCTATTGAAAAAGCAATACATGAAACTCAAAAACAAGGAATATATTCTATCCTTGATATGATGAATGTTGATAATTTCCAAGCGAAACTAAGTGAAATAAGCGATGAATTTAAACCAGATATTGTTCTTTTACATAGAAATGTTGATTTAGAAACCTGTAAATTAGAAAAAGGTGAAGAACTCTGTGAAATGACTGAATGGGGAAATATTAAAGAAATTAAAGAGATTAATAGTGGTGGCTTAGTAGCTGTTGCTGGTGGAATAACTCCTGATAAAGTTGAAGAAGCAGTAGAAAAAGGTGCAGACATAATCATTGCAGGTCGTTATATTATAGGCTCTAGAGATGTTAGAAGATCAACAGAAGATTTCTTAGAACATTTCCCACAAGATCCAGATAGTATGAGACTTGTTCTTGATGATGATGAAACAATTTAAGGCTAACTATGGTATTTTGTAATTCTTGTGGAAAACCTATGGTTAAAGAAGATTACGGTAGTAATGAAGATGGAACATCTAATGAAGACTATTGTATGGACTGTTTTAAAGAAGGAAAATTTATAGAACCTGATTTAAGCTTAGACGATATGATTATAAAATGTTCTAAAAAGATTTTAGACAAAAATCCTAGACTACAAGAAGAACAAGCAACTGGAATAGTTATGGGTTTTATACCTGGATTAAAACGTTGGAATAAAGAAGTTTAATTAGCAGTTTCTAAAATAAATTTTTTATATTTTTTAATAACAGATTTATTATAAGAATTATTAGTTCTAACTTCATCTAATTCTTTTTTTAAAATTTTAAAATCATATTTTAAAGAATCATATGAATCTTTCAAATCTTCATTATAATTTAATTTAATTTCTTGAAGTTCTGTTTCTAATAAATCTATTTTTTCTTTATAATTTTTTATAATAGAATTTTTTTCATCTATAGTATATTGTAGATTTTCAATATCTTTATTATACATATTTGTAGAAGAATCAGAAGATAATAATTCTTCTATATCATCATTAGAAGATGTTGGAATTATTAAAACTTCTTCGTTGTTTTCATATATATCCTCATGCTTTGAAACAGTTATTTGAATTTGTTCTGTTTTATATTTCTTTTTTTTACCGTTTTTAAGAGTTCTTACATACTCTCTTGAGTATTTTTTAACTGTTCCTTTACCATAAATCATATTATTACTCAAATAAAATTAGTTATAGATATTTTATTGTACAATATTTAAAAAAGTTTCTATAGAAAAATTTTAATCAATAGAAAATAGTATATAATTTATTAGGTGCTGATATGATATTTGGAATAAGCGGAAGTCCTAGAAATGAATCAACAGAATATGTTGTAAAAGAAGCTTTAAAAATACTAGAAGAAAGGGGTTACAAAACAAATCTTTTTTCAATGGCTGGAAAAAAAATAGCTGGATGTCGACATTGTGATTATTGTATAGAAAATAAAAAATGTGTAATAAGAGATGATATGTTAGAAGTTTATTATAATTTAAAAAAAGCTAGTGGAATTATTATTGGAACACCAATTCAAAGTGGAGGAGTAAGCGCACAAATAGCTACTATAATGGATAGAACAAGAGCTTTAGAAGCTGATGATTATAATTTACTTAGAGGAAAAATTGGTATGGGGATAGCTGTTGGAGGAGATAGATGTGGAGGACAAGACATGGCTTTACTAAAAATCATTACCTATTATATGATTCATGGAGTAATTCCAGTTAGTGGTGGTCCTTTTGGATCTAATCTAGGAGCATATTTTTATTCACAAGATAGTATAGAAAAAATAAAAAAAGATGAATATGGTTTTGAAAGTTTAAACAGAACATTAAATGAATTTGTTAAATTTATAGAAAAATACATTTGAATTATTTTCTTTTCATTAAGAATATTCCTGCACCTAAACCAATAATAATCCCAATTATTAAACCAATAACTAGTGGAACAATGAAATTAAAACTATTATTAGTGGTAGAACTATCTTGATGATGATTTTCACCAGATGATTCTTCATTTATTAATTCAGATATTCCATCTTCAATACTTTTATTATCATTAGCATTAACTATAATTAACCTATCTGATACTTCACTATTATCTTTTAAAAATTCATTAGCTGTATCTTGATATGCAACAACCAATATTTTCTTATTTTCATTACCTAACATATGTTCTAGTTGATGATCTACTTCATCCTCTGATGTAAATTTATAAACAGAAATATTAGATTCCATATTTTCTGCAATATTTTTTGTTAAATCTCCATTAGATTCATTTGCGATAACCATAACATCAGCAGTAACATCCGCCCCATGAGCTGAAACTGAAGGTAAAGTTAATAATGTAAGTATTATTAATAATATTAAAATTAAATTATTTTTAGTCATTTAATCACTTTAAAGTTTATTTATATTCAATAATTCAGGTCTTAATTTGCCAATAGTATTTATAATAATTAAATTCATGAATCCTTCAACAATTGCTATAGCTAGATAAAAAGGAAGTAAAGATGCAAGTAATGTTTCAAGAGTAATAGTTCCTGTTAAAATTAGCACTACTATTTGTACGGCTGTTCCAACAAGTATTCCAATAATTGTAGAAAATACAATAGCTATTTTATTATTTAAATAATTAAAAATCTTATAGGAATAATATGTTGCTATTGATATACAAACACCCATTACTAATATATTAGCACCTAATGATGTAAATCCTCCCATTCCAATAAGAACTTGGATAAATAATGCTACAGCTGCAACAATAGTTCCTGTTAATGGGCCAAGCAAAATAGCTACTATAGGTATTACAAAAAAATGAATAGAAACTCCAAAAGGTAAAGGAATAGCTATATATGAAATAATTGTAGTAGCAACAGTCATTATTGAAGCAATAACAATTCTTTTTTCTTTATTTTCATCTTTAGAAAACTTATATGAAAAAATTCCTAAAATGATAATAACAATAATCCAATACACTATAACTTGATCTAAAGGTATAATTCCATCAGGCACATGCACTTTATCACCAAAATTACTTCAATATCCCCATCTTAAATAAAACAATAATTACAGAAAATCCTAATAAAAAAACAACAATTAAAATTATAATATTATTAATTGAAAAAATTCCATCTGAATTATTTGAACTATTAGTTGTATTTGTATTATTATTTGAACTATTAGTTAAGTTTTTTGTTTGATTACTATCATTAGTAATTGTAGATGTTTTAGGATTTTTTGAATCAGAACTTTTAGAAGAATCAGATTTTTCATTAGATTGAATATCATCAGAAGAAGACTGAGAAGAAACAGATTCAGCAGAACCAGTAGAAACAGACCCTCCAGAATCACCAGAAGAAGACTGAGAAGACTGAGAAGAGTGAGAAGAAACAGACCCTCCAGAACCACTAGAAGAAGGCTGAGAAGAACTAGAAGATTGAGGTGGATTATTATCTGAAACTACTTCTTCAGGATGATAATCTCCATGACCAGGATGTGCATATATTGTAGACATTCCACAAACTAGAATAAAAAAAAAGATTGACAAAATAATAAATATATTTTTTTTATTAATATTTTCATCCTCCTTAAAAATAAAAAATGTATTTTTACATAAAGTAAAAATACTATTGTGACCTTTTATGTCTCATAAATCCGAAACCAGCAATTAATCCCATAATTAAAACTACTATCAATGCATAAGCAAATATGTTATTATTACTATTCTTTGAAACTTTATTTTCATTAATTTCATATGCTTTACTAGAACTTTCTTCACTATATTTATCCATATTGTATTCAATATTATCCATAGCCCCCAATGTTGATGGAGAATTTTGCACCTCACTACGAGTAGAAGGATTTTCAGAATTTGAATAAGTAGAAAAAAGATTTTTAAAACTAGAATAAGCATTATTAACTAAATAAGTCCCATTATTTTGTTGTTGATTATTGTTTTGAGAATCAGCAGGTTTTTGAGGATTAGGATTTGGAACAACAGGTTTTTCAGGTAAAACATCAGGCAAACTTTTGATATAATCAAAAGAATTTGTAAATCCAGTATTTTTTGCTCCAGATACTATATTTTTAAGATCTTCCTCCGTAATAGGCTTTTTAAAAGTACTACTTACATTTGGAAGAGAAACTAAGTTAGAAGAAGAATAATCTTTTTTATATAACTTAATATACTCCTCATAAGAATCAGAACCAGGTGCAAATTTAGGTGCTTGCCAATTGATTACAATAAGTTCACCAGTTTTTGTATTACTATTCCATTTAATAGCTATTCCTACATTAGAACTACCAGTTACATTATTATCATATCTTAAATTATAATAATTTTCCATACCAGGAGATACGCCCAATATTCTAGAAATTACATCATCTTTACAGTTAGCATTAGTTGTTATATAGATATAGCTTTCATCTTCACCTAATGGTAACTCTTCGTATATATAATCTCCTATTAAATATCCAGGAGAGCTTCCACCACATACATGATTATGGAATAGCCATGCAATTAATACATCAAATGGAGGATCATACATTAAAACACTTTGAAGAATATAATTAGCACTAGATTCATTATCACTACTGTTTCCAGAAGCAATTAAAATATCATTTAATAGATCGTATTTTAAACTAAAAGATAATGTATTAGAACTATTGTTCGGGTCTACCCAGAAAAAGTCAAATACCAAATCTTTCCATAAAGCTGCATGAACAGGCAATAATGTTTTTCTAGGTAAATTTGAACCTAATACTTGATTTATACCTTCTAAAACTCCTTCAGTTGAGCTACCATTTAATCTAACAAAGCTTGCAGAAGTTAAAACGAAGAAATTAGACATGTCTTTATTAATTTTTACACCGAGAGAATTAAAATAATTAATTGCCATTATTGAAGCTTCTTTTCCAATATTAACTAATTTATTATAACTTATTTCTTTCATATCATTAGTTGTTTGAGTTTCTCTTTTTGCATTTTTTAAATTTAATCCAAGAATATATTCCATATCTAAACCATGCGCACTTTGTAAAACATTTCCTTTACCTACTTCTTCACCCATTAAATAATAAAGATTTTCTTCATTTAATCCATCAAATTCATATAAAATATCAACTAATGATAATGGATTGCTAGCTAATTGTTCTACTAACCATTTTTGATATTTTAAATCATTAGAAACACTAGTAGTTGGATTCAAATTATATAACTTTTTAAAAGTATTCATTATTTTTTCTTCATTATAACTCATTATAATTAGAATACCTATTTTAGTTTGATCATTCCACCTTATAAAACCAGTCATAGACTTATTAACCATTGTATCAATGCCAATATAAGCTCTTTTACCTGGAGTAATATCCATTGACCATGTAAATGCATCATCATCAGATCCCCCAGGAACTCCCAATACATAATATGCAGTATTTTCAAGAGGTAAACCATGTTCTCCTCTTGGAGGGTAATGAGTTAAAAGTGCCTGGATCATAGCTTGACCACTAATTAATCCAGTACAAACATGACCGTGATAAGCAGCTTGTGTTAAAACATCGGATGGAAGTCCACCCACCCATGCATTAGCCATACTAATATAAGAATATGCATCTTCATTACCTAATAATTCTTGTAATTTTTTCCATTGATTAGATGTTAAATCCACACCAGCAGGACCATTATACAAAGGATTTAGAGAACCGTTTTTAAAAAATACCATTGTTAAAGTATTACCATTTTTAGCAAAAAATGCAAAATCAATAGGATCTGTTCTAACAGCAGAAAGAGTTAATAAATTCCCTTTACCATAAGAAATGTAACCTTTTGCACCGTTTAAAATACCCTCTAATGCATCTTCAGTAGTTGCATCATTAAGACGAGTCATTCCTGCAGTTGTAATAACTAATAAACTATCAGCATTTTTAAAATTTAATATTTTATCTGCTTTTAAAGTTACATCACGCCCCATTTTATAACTATCAGTTGGTTTAAGGGTAAAAACTCCACTACCAATTAGTGAAGAATTAATTTGGATATCTTTAGACTGAGCAACATATCCTGGAGCACTAACTGAAACTTTATACGATCTTTGAGAACTATTATCCTCTAATTTTAATATATATTTATTAGAATTAGCATCACTAGTCTGTGTGAAATCAATAACTTGATCATCCTGTGTTACTGATACTGTAGGGAAAATATCATCTTCATACTCATAATTTACCTCAAGTTCCAGACTTGTTTCATTTTGAGCTGATATTCCACTAATACTAAATATTAAAACAAAAAAAGACAATAGTAAAATAATTCTTTTTTTCATTATATATAATTTCTCCATAATTTATTCAAGGTAAAATCAAAAAGGATTTTACAAATATCCATTGCAGTAATACTATATTTAAGTTTTTCTTATTACAAATTCATTAAAAACTAATTAAAAAGTATTAACATTTTAAAAAAGTAATAATAATCATTTAAAATCCTTAAAAAAAGTAATAATAAATTATTTAAGTAATAATTTTTAATAAGCTATAAAAATAATTAAAATTTTAAACAGAAGTCTAATAATAAACTAATTTTAGTATAAAAATAGTATTACAAATAATGAAAAGTAATACTTAATATTTAAAAACAAGAGTATTACTTTTTTTATAGTTTTAATAAATTTGTAATACTATAGCTATATTTAAATAATAGTTTTAAACAAAAAATATTATTTATAAGGCGTCTTCATGAATATTTCTATAAAAAATATTGAACAAGAATCTTTAAAAGATAGTATTATCCATAAATTAGACGGTAGAGTTAAAATAGTAATGATTTTAATAATGATTGTATATTCTGTTTACACAACAAAGATTTCATCATTAATTTTATTAGAAGTATATATCATTATTTTAATACTAATTTCAAATATTTCGATTAAGTTTTTCTTAAAAAGACTTTTAATAGTAATTCCTATTGGTGGATTAATAGCTATCTTACAACCATTTATAAAACCTGGATTAATTTTGTATACGTTACCTTTTAATATTAATTTTACATATCAAGGCTTAATATTTGGATTATTATTATTTACTAGAGTTTTTGTTTGTTTATCATGTGTTGTTTTATTATCCTCTGTTACTCCTTTAAATAATATTGAAAAATCACTTAGAAAATTAGGATTACCAAAAACTATATGTACTGTTTTAAGTATGTCCATTAGATATTTATTCTTATTTTTTGAAGAGTTATCTAATATTCAAAATGCTCAAAAATCTCGTTCTTTTGATATATGGAATAAAAATACAAATTATATTTGGAGAATCAGACATATTGGATATACAATAGTTTTGATTTTTTTAAATTCATATGATAAAGGAGAAAAAGTATACAACAGTATGTTAAGTCGTGGTTATAATGGTGAAATTCCCTCTTACTCCAAAAAAACAAAAATTAATCTATTAGATTATGGAATATTACTTTTAACAATATTAATAATATTTCTAATTAATTAAATTTAATTAATAATATACTTAATATTCCTTATAATTTAAATAGTTAAAATAAGTTATTATAATTATTAAAAAATTTTTTTTTAGTTGGTGTTTATGGGTTCAAAGTTAGTTAGAAGTAGTTTTTTAAATTTCATAGGAAATATTATTTTCCGTGTAGGTGGATACATTTATCGTTTTTTAATGGCATCCTTACTTGGACCCTCCAACTACGGAATATTAGGCTTAACTCTTCCATTTCAAGGTATATTTCAAGCATTATCTGCAGGAGGTATGCCTCCAGCTATAGCTAAATATATAGCAGAATATGAAATTTTAGATGAAAAAGACATGGCAAGGCAGACAATTTATACATCTCTTAAAATAACTACTGTTTTAGGATTATTTTTTGGTTTTTTTATGGTATTTTTTGCAGCCCCATGGATTGCAGAAGTATATTTACAAAAACCTGAAGCAACAATACCTTTACAGATCGTTGGTTTAATTACTCCTTTTAGTGCAATCATTGGAGCATTTAGGGGTGGTTTTCAAGGAGTGTATAAAATGGAATATATGTTATATACTCGAGCAGTTGAACAATTAGGAATGATTCTTTTTGCAACAGCATTTATTTTAATAGGATTATCAGTAAGTGGTGCATTACTTGGAACTACTTTAGGATTTGTATTTTCAGCTATTTTATCTGTTTATATTTTTAAAAATCATATGGGTGAATTTATTCCTCCAAAAAATCCAAATTTTAAATTTACACATAGAGATGAGTTAAAATTAGTTAAAAAATTATTATGGTTTTCAATACCCGTAATTATAACTTCACTTGCTGAAATGGGAATTTACACAATTGGTACTCTTGTAATGGGCAGATATTTAACTGCTGATTTGATTGGTTATTTTACAGCAGCTGATCCTATAGCTCGTTTACCTTTAATTATATCAATTTCATTATCTGTGACAATTTTACCTGCAACATCTGAGGCTTTTTCCATAAAAGATAACTCAAAACTAAAGAAATATGTTAGTGAAGCTTATAAATATACTATGATTTTTGTTATCCCAATGTGTATAGGTATTGCATTATTTTCAAAAGAAATTTTAGGCTTAGTTTACTTTACAAATCCTGATTATATGGCAGGTGCAACTGCAATGAGTATTTTAACTATTGGAATGTCTTTTTATTCTATTTATGTAATTTCAACTAGTATAATTCAAGGAACTGGAAATCCAAGAATTCCAATGTATATTTTAATTGGTGGAATAGTAGCTTCAATATTTTTAAATATTTGGTTAGTTCCTACGCATGGAATTGTTGGAGGCGCTATTGCAAATACATTATCATGTTTAGTTATGGTCTTTCCAATTCTATACTTTGTTTCTAGATATACAAAGACAAATTTTCCAATAAGACCAATTGGAAAAATATTAATTGCATCTATTATAATGGGAATTGTTATTTTAATTCTTCCAAAAAGTAGAACAGGTTTATTAATTGGAATAGTAATATGTCCAATAATTTATATTTTATCCATTATTGGATTAAGATTCTTTACATTAGAGGATATTGCTAATTTTAGAGGATACTCAGCAAAGTTAGGGCCTTTATCTGGTTTAGCTAATAAAATACTTGACTTTGTTGAAAAATTTTTAATAAAAAGTAAATAGAAAAATTATTATTGAATAAATTTAATAAATATATTTAGGTTATTATGAGGGAAGTTAAAGCAGGCATTGAATATAAAATAAATCTAAATAATAAATCTTTTCTATTAGGTAGAAAAAAATACAAACTTTTAGATAAGATTAATAGCTTTGGTTCTATTAGCGAAGCTGCAAAATTAACAGAAATATCTTATAGAACTGCTTTAAACCATATTGAAAAAATTGAATCTAGCTTAGATATAAAAATTGTAGAAACACAAAAAGGAGGAAAAGGTGGAGGAGGCAAAACTTCTCTTTCTGAAGAAGGTTTCGCAATTTTAAAAGAATGTAAAAAAATAAATGCTATCATGGAACTTCATAAAGATGCTAATGAATTAAAAAGTGTAGTTAAAAAAATTGATAGTGAAAAAGGAGTAATGATTATTGGTATAAAAGATATTGATATTAATATTCCTTTAAATAATAAATATGAGATTGGAGATAAAATATTAGCATTAATTAACTATGATAATATTTTTTTAATGTTAGAACCATATGACTCTAGTATTAGAAATAATTTAAAAGGAAAAATTGTAGAGTTAAGTTTAAATAATAAAATAATACGTGTAAAAATAGATATTGGAGGAATATTCATATATTCAGACATAACTATTTCAGCAGCAAAAGAGCTAGATTTAGAGCTAGGAAAAGAAATTTATGTTGGTTTTAAAGCTATGTCTGTTGCAACATTAAAATTATAATTGGTGATTTTATGTTCAGAATAGATGTGGATACAGAAAAATGCATAGGATGTGGAAAATGTTATGACATCTGTCCCAAGGGACCTAAAATATGGAAAATAAATAAAGTTGCACATATATTAGATTTAGACTATTGTCATGTTTGTACATTGTGTGCAATGCAATGCCCTGTAGATGCAATTAAAATATTAAGAAATGGTTAAAACTATAAAATTATTAAGTAATGAATTAAAATAAAGGAAAGATAATATGGATAGAAAAGCGAGTTCTTCAAGAAAAACTTCAGAAACAAATATTAAAATCGATTTAAATATTGATGGAAAAGGAATTTATGAAATTAATAGTGGAATAAATTTTTTAGATCACATGTTAGAATCTTTCTCAAAACATAGCTTAATGGATTTAAAAATAGAAGCTACAGGAGATTTAGATGTTGATGATCATCATACAATAGAAGATATAGGAATATTGCTTGGAGAAACATTTAATAAAGCTATTGGTGATAAAAGAGGAATATCAAGAATGGCAGATGTAATAATTCCAATGGATGAATCAGTAGCTATTGTTGCAATAGATATTAGTGGACGTAGCTATTGTAATATGGATTTACTCTTTAAAAATGAGAAAATTGGAGATTTAACATCAGATAATATAATCCATTTCTTTGAATCATTTGCAAATTCTGGTAAAATAAACATCTTTGGAAATATAACAGGGAAAAACGATCACCATAAAGCAGAAGCATTATTTAAAGGGTTTGCAAGATCATTAAAAGAAGCTTCAAAAATAGAACATGATAAAGTACCTAGTACAAAAGGCACATTATAAAATAAAAAAAAGAAGTAGTTTTAAACTACTTAATTAGAAGGTTTATCCATTAATTTAGATTTACCACCAACAGAACCATCATTCATATGAGGAGTTCTGCATAAAGTATCATTAGATTTTTCAAGTTCTCTTGCTTCATTAGCTAATTGAGCAGCAGATGTTGCCATTTCGTGTGCTGCTGCAACAAGAGGAATATATTTATCTGCATCTTGAACCATGAAACAACCTTTAGTATCAAGATTAGCGACTGCAGCTGCCATTTCATATGCAGCAATTGCTTTAGCTTTTGCATAAGGATTTTCAAAATTACCAGCTTCAACAGCTTTTTCAGCAGTAATTACAAGCTTTGGAATTTCAACATCATTACCTGCTTCAACAGCAGCAATAACATCATCAATAGTATTTTGAACTAATCTAAATGCTCCAGTAGTAGCTAAAACTTTAATAATATCAGAATTAAATGAAGCCATTTCACTAGGATCTAATAGTTCTCTTCTAGCACCAATCATAGGATCTGCTTTAACAATAATATAACCTAAACCTTGTTCATCCATTTCTTCTTTTTTACTAGCACCAGGTGCATCACCAATTATAATAGCTGGTTTATCTACTAGAGACAATAATTCACGAGCTTTAGCAGGACCAGGAGCTCCAGGATTAGGGCTTATGAAAATACAGAAATCAGGATCAAAATCTCCTATTTTTCCAACAACTTCTTCAACTTGTTCTGGGTTCATTTTAGCACCAGAACCAACAACTCTAACATCAATATTAGGTCTATCAGCACGTTCATCTAATAATAAATCAATAACCGGAGAAGTACCAATATTTCCACTTTTTATAATACCTATTTTTACTACCATAAATTTCACCATTTTTTAAAATTAAAAATTCTTCATCCAAATATTAATTTGATATATAATAATATTAAAATTTTTTGATTTGATTTTAAACATGAACTTTAAATACCTTATTAAAAAAGTTATTTTAAATAGCTTATTTATATATAGTTAACGACACGGAAATTTTAATATAAATTAAAATTTGATGATTAATGAAAAATAGTTATTTATACTTTATTTTGTTAAATTACTGTTTTAAAAGAGTGGTGATAATAATTATAAATTAAACTTATATAAAAAATTTAATGTCTGTAACTATATTTTAAATTAAAAGAATCATTAAAAAAAATAAAACTAAAATATCAGCTATTAATACCTTTAAATTGAATTTTATCCTTATTAAAAACTATTAAAATACATCCTAAAAGTAAAAAAAACCAAATCATAATGTCTGTAGGTCCAGTTTCAATCCAAATTAATATATGAGCTAAAATAATAGCATAAATACCAATAGCTAAACCTTTAATATTCTTTTGAATCATATAGATTAATTTAAGAAATGACCCAAAGAAAAACATTTGAATTGTAAGACCGATTAATCCAAAATCCAAATACACAGGACCAAATAAAGTAGAAGTTATTAATGCATGATAATGTAAGACATATTCACCAATAAAAGTTCTAGGACTACCACTTGAAAAAACCATAGCTAAAATATGTCCACCAGTAGATCCTGCCAGAGGAACAATATTATCAAAAACTTTTAAAGTAAAGCCCGCCCTATAAAAGACTAGTTCTAAAGGATTAAGCATCCAATTTTGACCAACAATAGATTGAGATGCAATAAATCCAATAGCTAAACCTAAACCACCCATTAATACAATGAAAATAATAGCTATTTTCCGATTAAGATTACCTAAATAATAAAATGTTATAAATAAACTAATCAAAATAGCAATAATTGATGTTCTATAACCATTTAAAGTATATAATAATAAAGCAAATAAAATCAATAAAAAATATTTTTTATTATAATACTTAGCTATTAAAATATTTATAGAAGGTAAAAATAAAATATAAGAAATTCTCCATAAATTTGTTGTTGCATTAGCTTTTAAAATACTATTAAAAAGAGGAATTCCACCTAAATAAATTAAGTTTATAATTTGTAATGATAAAGCTATTAAAACTAAAAAAACTAATAATTTCTCATTTAAAAGTTTTGAAATAGATAAAGTAAAATTAAATTGGGAAATATTTGATTTTTTAAATACAAAAAACTTTCCAATAATTAAAACACCTATAATAAAAATTAAAACAGAATACAAAATAATCAGAATTGCTTCAATAGATAATGGTGAATCAAATCTATAATTAAAAGATCCAAAATAACCCATCCCTAAAAATACTAAAATAGCAAAAACTACAATATATGGTGAGAAAATATCTATATTTTTAATTCTTTCAATCATTAACCGAACTCCTTAGAAGATTCTGTTAAATTAGAAGCAAAATTAGGTAATGCTGCAATATGAGTATGAACATAACTTGCAAGTGTATTTTTTTCAATAAAACCATCTTGATTATTATAAGAACCTTTACCTCTTAAAATATTAAAGGCCATTTTATTTTTTAGATTTTCTCTACTTACAAATACTTTTGAATAATGAAATTCATGGCCATTAAAAGATTCACCTTTTTTAGATATAATGTTATCTTCTTTAACTTCAGCTATAGTATATTTTAATGCTTGAACCTTATCTGTTAAAATAGATTTATATGGAAAAATATCAATCATCTTATTATCAGAAATTGAATTCATTAAATACATTAAACCACCACATTCAGCATAAATTGGTTTTTCTTCTAAATGAAATTTTTTAATTTCATTAATTAAGCTTTGATTATTAGAAATTTCTCTAGAAAATAGTTCAGGATAACCACCACCAATATATATACCATCAGCATCAGGTAAATTTTCATCATGCAAAGGAGAAAAATATTCTAGTTTCGCATTATTAGCTTCTAATCCTTCTAAATTTTCCTTATAATAAAAATTAAAAGCTTCATCATAAGCAACAGCTATTTTTACTTTAGATCTATTTTTAACATTCCAAATATCTTCTCTTTCATTTGAAATTTTAGGTGCATCTTTCATAATCTCAATTAATCTATCTAAATCAATAGATTCTTCAATAATATTAGCCCATAAATCAATTAATTTTAAAGAATTTTCTTTTTCAATTGCAGGAACAAGCCCTAAATGTCTCTCTTCTATAGCTATTGAATCATCTCTGTTAATCCCACCAATAACTTCAACATTGACTAGTTTTTCTATAGATTTTTTAGTTTTAAGATAATGATCCTTATTTTTAACCTTATTTAAAATAACACCAGCTATATTAATAGTAGGATCTAATTGTTTAAAGCCTAATACTATTGCAGCAGCACTTTTAACTAAGCTTCTAGAATTAACAATTAAAATAACAGGAGCATTTAATGCTTTTGCAACAGAAGCAGTGCTACCTACATCATTAATAGAATCAATTCCTTCATAAAGACCCCTAACACCTTCAATAATTGCTAAATCTTTATTATTCATAGATTTTAAAAAAGAATCTCTAATTTGAGCAGGATTCATAAAAAAGGAGTCTAAATTTCTTGAAAAATTATCTGTTGCTAATGTATGATACGATGGATCAATATAATCAGGCCCTACTTTAAATGATTGTACTTTAAATTCTTTTGAAAGTGCTTTCATGATCCCTGTAGAAATAGTGGTTTTTCCAACAGCACTTCCTGTTCCTGATAAAACAATTCTCATATTAATAAGTTAATTTAGAAATTATTTAAGTTTTGTCTAATTTAAAAAAACCTTAATTTTAAAATAATAATCTAGTTTAATATAAACAAATTTAAATTAATAAATATAACAAAAATGAAAGTACTATTTTATTATTTGTTTTAATTCAGTTATATTTAATAGAATAAAACTCATAATATAAAAACATTCCTTGTTTTTTGAATATATATAATATTCATAATCTCAATCAGAAGTATATATGCCACATTTATATTTATCATACTTAACATACACTACCTTATTTAATCAGAAGTAGCATATATATGCCACATTTATATTATTAACTTCCATATATTCAAGAGGATGGAAGGTATAAACTTCATCCTCTGTTTGATGCTCTTCAATTTTATCATTTACATTTGCACATTTAATAACAGAAATTTTATTATCATTGTTATAAAACTATAAACTAGTTCCCTTATTTAAAAGAGTATTTATCTTATACTCTTCAGGTTTTCCATATTCAATTCCATTAACTTTAAGTTCAGAGTCTGAAAAATTTTTTTCAATCCCAATAAAACCACTAATAAACAATAAGCAAAACAATATTAAAATAACTAAAAAACTCAATTCTATTTTATTCATAATAATCATCTTTTTGAATCTATTTGTTTTTATTATTGTAATTATTATTAAAGCTAAGATATAAGTTTTAAAGAAGAATATGTAAAAATCAATGCTTTATTCATTAATTGTCTATTATTTACTTAGTATATTAATATGTCAGTGTCAATTTGTTAGTTGTTTTTTATGGAGTTTCCCCAGCGTTGTGAACGGTTGTAGATTTGGTTCATGAATCCTATTCCTGTTTTGTATTTATTTTTATCTGCTTTGGGCATTGTATTA
>Ga0334884_1001839_pt1 | contig 29472 bp, 24 predicted proteins | sample GraSluR1_MG_7_FD_207215 | JGI IMG/M metagenome (GOLD analysis project Ga0334884, IMG submission 207215) | Sludge microbial communities from methane-producing bioreactor in Wageningen University, Netherlands - Granular Sludge_12_05 R1 | ecosystem: Engineered > Bioreactor > Anaerobic >...
GGTTTGCATATCGTCAATGGCATATGGACAAAATGCTTGGCTATACATCGCCTGGTCTTGGAACTACCGATATACCGATTCGGTTTTCATGCCCTCCTGAGGCACAACTCATAACACTGGCCCGGAAATAATATTATTAATCTTGCAGATTATTGAGTTCATATTATGGGTGTTATTCGATTTAAAAAAAAAAGCAGGTCGAGAAATAATATATCTCAACCTGCTTTTGTAATACATTCTGACTGATTGATCTACGCTGAAATTGGCATATACCAAGAGTTGTTTAATGTTCTTTGTTAAACATGTTGGGCAAGGTCAGCCTGTTGTATTGATACAACAAATGTCAAGATTATAAACACTTAAAATCTATGCCAAAGCTTTCTCTATTGCCAGATTCAAATCAGTCGATGTTAAGGTTTTTTACCTAAATCAATTAACCGATGCCGATATTTGAAAAGAAATTCAAAATAGCGTCAATGATGGTTTGAAACAGGTTTACGATCCATCCAAAAATGTCTTCAAGGAATCCCATTGCGATACAGCTCCTTATGGGTTATACTTTGACCCTGCTTGCAAATACCATTGATTCGGTCGGGTCATACCGTTCCAATGTGTTGCTCTTGAGAATTCACCTTGCTACTGGCAGGGGTCTCAGGGTGAGAAAACGGTCGAAGCAACCACGTTGTTTTCCCCACATCTGCTTATGGCGTATTGGCCTTCAGCATTGTGTAGATAATACAATCGAGAATAAATTTTGTTACATGAGTTTGGAGTGTATTTTAATAGCTGGAATCAATAGTATTTAAGATAATTAAAGGAGAAAGTAAATTATATGACAACGGAACAAACTGCGAATATACTATCCTCTTTTAAAGAGGAGTTAGGTCGTGTTATAGATATGCAAAGTGCTATAGCCCTGCTTCAATGGGATCAAGAAGTCTATATGCCACCGAAGGCAGCTCCTGCTCGTGGTCAGCAACTGGCAACATTGGCCGGATTGGCACATCGTATGTTCACTGGCGATACGATGGGTGGCATGTTGCATGAACTGAAAAATTGGGAGGACCAACTAGACGATGATAGCGTTGCTCTTGTAAATGAAACTTTATACGACTATGAACAAGCCACGAAGTTACCAGAATCATTTGTTCATAAATTCGCAGTGGAGCAGAGTAAAGCGTATGAAATATGGACACATGCACGAGAAGCTTCGGATTTTAAGCTGTTTGCACCTCAGCTTGCTGTGATAGTTGATTTACTTCAAGCGAAAGCCCAATACATCGGTTATGAAGACTCGCCATACGATGCTTTATTGCAAGAATATGAGCGTGGAATGACGGCAAATAAACTCAAAGTACTTTTTGGAGAATTGGCTCCAAAACAACGTGATTTATTGGCCAACATTATGAATTCGGGTAGTCAGAGCATTCCGGCATGGTTAGAGCAGGAGTGGGACACCGATGTGCAGTGGACCTTTTCGCTTGAAGTTCTTAGGGATATTGGTTACGACTTTGAAGCAGGTCGTCAGGACAAGTCAGTTCATCCATTTACGACAAATTTTGATTTGTATGATGTCCGTGTAACCACACGCCTGAACAACAAGGAATTATTCTCTGGCTTAACCGGTACGATTCATGAGGGTGGACATGCATTGTATGAACAGGGATTTCTTCCAAAAGACCAGCGGAGTACTCTGGCGCAAGGTATATCGTTGGGTATTCATGAATCGCAATCGCGCATGTGGGAAAACATGATAGGGCGCAGCTTGCCTTTCTGGAATCATTACACATCGAAAATACAACGTCATTACCCAGGTCAATTGGATGGTCTCGCGCCAGAAGACATGTATCGTGCCATCAATCATGTTGCTCCCTCATTTATTCGGGTGGAAGCCGATGAATGTACCTACAATTTACACATTATCTTGCGGTTTGAGATAGAAGTTGCCTTAATTGAAGGAAAACTCAGCGTTGATGATATCCCGGAAGCCTGGAATGACAAGATGCACGCGTATCTGGGTGTCAGAGTACCCAATGACCGATTGGGGTGTTTACAGGACATCCATTGGTCTCATGGTAGTATGGGTTATTTTCCAACCTATGCACTGGGAAACATATATGCTGCGCAGTTATTCGAGAAAATGCTGGTAGACATGCCAAATCTTTATAACAATATTGAGTCGGGTGATTTTGCGCCATTACTGCTCTGGTTACGGAAGCATGTTCATCAAGTTGGTCGCCGTCAAGGTGCTGAGGAATTAATCAAGTCGCTGACAAACAAAGCGTTGGATATCATGCCGTTTATGAATTATCTTGAAAACAAGTACAGCCAATTATATGGAATTTAATTTGCTGGTAATCATTTATACATGTATTTTCTTTGGAGAAAAATAGATTTTTTTTCTGTAGCGTCCCCAAAAGTATGCATGATGCTGGTTTTGGTATTAATTAAGCAGCAATCAAGTTGATTTTAATTGGGCAGACAATAAATTTTTGAATGACCTGAAATAATTAAAAATTTGAGTTAAAAAACGCTTGATTTACATTACAAAATGTGATAGAGTTTTGAGTGAAATTGCGTGGACTTGATCGCGCTATAACCTGAATGGAGCACCTCAGTTTAATGGGTATTTACGGAAACAAAAAGCATACAAATATTACATGGCACAAGACACGTGCTGTGGCTGTACGCCATATGTCCGTATTTATGCTATCAAAAGACCCTGAGGCGAACTCTATGAAGTAAACGATCAAGCAAATAAAAGCTTATCCAAGCGCCGCAGGCTCAAAGTAAAACAGCCTTCGGCGCTTTTTTTATATTGTCAGGTATGCAGAATAGGTATGTGTTAGAAAGTTTTATAGTATATGTTGTTCTATGTGAATTATTGAATTTAATGCCTTTAGGCACAACCCCAAACGAGGAAACTAAAATGAAACATCTTATTTGGAATAGCAGGGCCGCTGCGGTATTTACCGTACGCAATCGAATGAGTTCACTCATTATTACACCTTTGAAAATGAACGGAAATGAATCGGGCTATGCGTATATTGGAGGAAGGACCCATGGCAAAATACAACCCAGATTTTTGGGAAATCCCGACGGACCTGGCGACATTGGATAGAGTCGCCATGACGGACGGAATGTATTATGAAGATGATGAAGACAGAACTCGGCGTTATGCTTTAGCAACTTTTTTTGAAGATGTGGCGCCGGTCGTACGCGAATTGATAGATCAACAATTAACGCGACGGCAGCAAGAAGTCTTGAAGTTGTATTATTATTATGGTAAAACGCAAGAAGATATTGCGGTGATACTGGATTTGAGCCAGTCCACGGTGAGCAGGCACCTTTATGGAACTGTTCGGGACGGGAAGAAAGTTGGTGGAGCGCTTACCAAACTGCGTAAAATCATTGATCGAAATCGTCACCCTGAAATAACGCAAGCATTGAATACTTTGCAGCAAAACATGAACGAAGTGGCTGCATAACATTGATTTGTGTTAATCAGATTGGAACTTTTTGAGAAAAAGAAATATTTACCAAACGGTAGGCGTTCGTAAAATATAGACTGCGAAGGTCTACCGTTAAATTTTAATCCAAGGCAAAGTATGGTTTGAATGCATTATTTCCAGGATTTTACGCAAGAATGTGCAGTATCCGGGATTTAAATTATAAAAAATCATGTTTGACTTGCAAGGTGCGAAAGCATATGATACACTTCATGCGGGGAGGTTTTTTAAACCACCCCCGAGAGTACACTCGGAAATGTAGAGATTAGGGCAGTACTGTGTTGATAATTGCTTGACTCTCAAAGACGAATGTGCTTAAATTGAATTAGCGGAAGAGGGTGTGTTGTTCACAGTTTGGCAACATACCAAACGCGTTTACGTTAAATGAAAGCGTGGAAGGAGAAAATTATGAGAAAACTAGTTGCGATCGCTCTGGTAGCCGCACTGGTAAGTTTCGGCGGTGTCGCTGAAGCCGCAAAAGTGTGGGATGACATGTCCTGGTGGGGTAATACCGGGGCAACGCCAGAGCCAGTACAAGATTCAAAAGGACGCTCTGGATATTGGTGGTGGCCGACAGTGCCAGCATCCAATGTAAATGACCAGGAACTCTGGGGCAACCGTGGTATTGTTTACCATGCATGGGAACGCCCAGCACCACCAGTAGTAGTGACACCTGAACCACCTCGACCTGCAGATCCACCAGCACCTGAACGGCAGGTTATTATGTTGAACAATGTATTGTTTGACTTTGATAAAGCTGTTCTCAAGCCCGAAGGTCGCCAGGAAGTGGACAAGTTGGTGGACGAAATGAAAGCACATGGTAATGATGCAGTAGTTATCGTTGGCCACACATGCGATATTGGTGCTGAAGCCTACAACATGGGCTTGGGCCAACGTCGTGCCGATGCAGTGCGTAATTACATGATTCAAATGGGTATCGATCCAGCCCGTATTACTGCCATCAGCCGTGGCGAAACGCAACCGGCTGTACCAAATGACTCGGCAGCAAATCGCAAGCTGAATCGTCGCGCAACCTTCGATATAACTTTGGGTAGCTAGTTGTAATTTATTTAGCAACACTCGTTTGATTTATTGATACGATTAAATGACTCCGGCATATACATATAGTGTGTATGTCGGAGTTTTTTATTTGTTCTCGTTTTATTGAAATTACACTGAAGGTTATTAAAATTTTTTATATGAAATGGTTTTATTTACTATATTAAATACTTAATATTTTACTAAATCACACTATTAATCTGTATAAAAATATCTGTATTATGAATATTTGTATAGTGCTCAGTAATACCGGTCGTAATTCAATGTGGTATGCTCAATATATACGGAATATTAGTTGCCATATAACAAATTTAACGATATAATTTATAAAAGTATATAGTGGTAAACGATTGATCTTTCGACTTGTCCGGTTATCGATTTTGTGTTATCTACTTGTTGTCATTGGGGGGTATTGCTCTGGAACCTGATTCGGCATTCCAACGTCTTCTTATGGAAATGCACTGTGCATACGCATTGCATGAACTCATATGTGATTCGAACAAAAAACCGGTAGATTACCGTTTTCTGGATGTAAATTCAGCATACGAAGTATATATTGGGCTTAGTCGAGCACAGCTTCTCGGGAAAACAGCATTAGAATTGTTTCCAGATATTGAGCCATTTGCGATAAATACGTATGGTAAAGTAGCGTTGAGTGGCGAATCTGCCGAAATAGAACATTATCACAGTGAATCTGGCCGTTCTTATTGTTTAAAAATTTATTCACCGGAGCCAGGCAAGTTCATAACCTTGTTTCATGACATCACTGAATATCGTAACAGTGAATTAGAATTACGTCGGAATGAGGCTATGTTCCGTTCATATATTGAATTGCCATTGGTTGGAATTGCCATTCTTAATCAAGCTTGCCACTGGTTGTTGGTGAATGACAAGTTTTGTGAAATTGTAGGATATAGTCGTGAAGAACTGTCCCAAAATACCTGGCTTGATTTAACTCCCCCGTCATGTCGTGCTACAGAAGATAAAATATTTCAATCTATTTTTCAGAGCGATCAGCACTATCATGAGTTTGAAAAAAATATCGTTCGTTCCGATGGAAATAATATACGCGTTCAGGTCAATATCTCATTATTCGATCAACTGTTTGATTATAATAATGATTCAAGCAGGTGTATTTTTGCAGTAGTTCAAGATATATCCAAGCGTTCAGAAATAGAAGCACGATTACGCAAACAAGAAAGCCGACTACGTCGGGAGAATGCATTTCTGTTGCAATTAGCCAGCAGTAAAGTTGAGTATACCGCTGACTTCTGGACATCTATGCAACATGTATTGATGAACGCAGCAATCATTCAAGAAGTAGATAGAGTCAGTTTATGGCAATATAGTGCTGATTATGATCAAATAAATTGTCTTTGTATGTATGACAACCTGAATGTGCCCTTTTCTGATATCGGCTCGTTAGATATGTCCTGTGTTCCAGGCTACTTGGAAATTCATCAAGCAGGAAAAATTGTCAAAATAATAAATACTTTTAATGATAGTATGGTCGCAGCTTTAGCTCGTACCTATTATTATGAAGCCGGTATCTTTTCTGTTCTCGATGCACCAATTTGGGTCAGTGGTAAATTATGGGGATTATTGAGCTTCGAGAAAAAAGAATCTCCTCGGTTCTGGTCACAAGAAGACGAACATTTTGCTATTTCTATTGCTACCATGATCAACCTGATTATGGAAACAAGAACACGGTATAAAGCACAGGCTGCTTTGGAAGAAAGTCAGCTACAATTTAAATTGGCCATTACAGCAGGCTTGGTGGCCATGTGGGATTACCGTCCAGCAGAAAAGAAAATACATACTACCGGAATGCGACGTCTGTTGAGATACGACGGTGAAAAGTTGAGTGAGAATTGGTCAGAATGGCGAACGCAGATTGTACACCCCGACGATTTACAGATGCTTGAACAAGCCATGTTGTACATTATATCCGGAGAGCAAAAAAGTATTACTTTGGAGCTTCGATTACTTGCTCGTGATGGGACTGTTCGTTGGTTTCTGACCAATGGTCGTCCCAATTATGACAAGCAAAACAATTTGGCACGAGTTATCGGTACTTGTACAGATATTTCCGATCGTAAATCCTCATTGCTTGCGTTAAAAGAATCTGACAGACGTTTTCGCCATTTGCTTGAACATATTGATTTACTGGCAATTATGTTGGATACAGAGGGCAATATTACATTTTGTAACAATCACCTGGTGGAGATTCTGGGATTTGGCACCCAGACCGATATTAAAGGTATGAATTGGTTTGAAAACTTCATCATAGAAAGTGAACGCGAAGAAGTTATTTCTAATTTTGAAACGAACATGCAGCAAGAATGCATTCCGTCCCGGTACGAATGTTACATAATCACCAAAGACAGAAAGCTACGTTTGGCAGCCTGGAATAATACGACGTTGAAAGACACGGACGGAAATGTGATTGGTATGGCCAGTATTGGTCAGGACATGACAGAATACCGGGATTTACAGGTGCAGTACCATCATGCACAAAAGATGGAGGCTATTGGCCAACTAGCAGGAGGTGTGGCGCATGATTTTAATAATTTATTACAGGTAATATCTGGGTATACTGATTTGGCAAGTTCAAAATTGGATTGCAACGACGGATTGCGTGATGATTTAAGCTATGTTTCTGAAGCTGCCACTCGAGGCAAAGAGCTGGTGCGACAGTTGTTGACTTTTTCTCGTCGCTCAAAGCCTCAATTACTTCCAGTTGATCTCAATGATTGCATCGAAGAAATGATACGCATGATTGGTCGTATACTTGGAGAGCACATTCAGTTAAAGCTTGCGCTTGGCAATAATATTGCCGCAATACAAGCAGACACAGGTCAATTGGGACAAGTATTGATGAACTTGTGTGTGAATGCGCGTGATGCCATGCCGGATGGAGGTGATATTGTCATTTCTACTGAGAATGAGGTCATTACCCATGAAATGACCCAACATTATACCTGGGCGCGAATGGGAGATTTCGTCAAATTGACTGTAATAGATACCGGGGTTGGAATGGACCAGGATACGCTCTCACATATTTTTGAACCATTCTATACATCAAAAAGTTTGGGAAAAGGTACAGGACTTGGTTTAGCGACTGTTTACGGTATTATGAAACAACATAATGGATTTATTCTAGCCAACAGTGAAGAAGCCAAAGGTACAGAATTCCATTTGTATTTTCCTGTTACAGATCAGGCTGTTCCAAGCCGTGAAAAGATTCACACCGAAGTGAAAGACGAAAATTTGGTTAATTCATCGGCTCTCATTTTAATCGCTGAAGATGAGGAATTTGTATTACGTCTTGTATGTAAGATTCTGGAAAATGAAGGGTACCAAGTATTAGCAGCCATGAATGCTGAAGAAGCCTTGGAATTATTTTACCAACACAAGGACAATATTGATTTGGCTATGCTGGACATGATTATGCCAGGAATTAATGGTTATGAACTTGCCGGCAAGTTGCGTGAAATGAATCCAGCTCTCCCTATTCTATTCAGCAGCGGATACAGTGAAGATATTATAAATGAACAAGCAATGTTTGATGCCGGTTATGATTCCATACCAAAGCCATATGAACGTCAAGAATTGTTAGACAAGATAAATGAACTAATTTACAAACCTGAGATTGACAATTGATCAATGAAAGTTGGTTTGAAATACAGGACGTCTTGATGGTGGCTAAGCTGTATTGCAGGTAAATTCAACTCAATACGGTTAAAAATTGACGCTATTTTGGCAATTCTGCTTATGATTGCATTCAGGGCACAATCCTCGAAATACTACTTGTGCCATTTCAACTTCATATCCTTCACAAGGCAATTCAGGTTCCAGGCAGGGAATCATACCGTCTGTATTGGGTACATCTTCCACATGACCACACATACGGCAGACGAAATGGTGGTGTTTCTCCTCTTGTACCTCATAAATTGCTCTGCCCGGACCTATGTCGGTAAGGCATATCAGGCCAGCCCGCGTAAAATCAGCCAAAACGTTGTATACAGAGGCGCGAGAAAGGTGGATGCCTCGCTCGCGTAATTTGGCTATAAATGTTTCCGCAGGGTGGTGTCCTCGCAATTCCTGCAACAATTCATAGATGAGCATTCTAGGCCGGGTTGCTCGTAACCCGGCCTCGCGAATACGAATATCAGAGTGGTCTCTATCTAGCTTTCGATGGCTTGAAGCATCCATAATTGTTTCTCGAGTTGTTCAATCAAACCGATGAGCAAATCATCTGATGCAGGGTCTATCTCGCAAACAATAGCTTGCTGGGAACGGATACGCCTTGCCACTGCTGCCAATCGGTCTGCGAGCATCGTGATTAAGTCATCCGACTGAATAAAACCATCCGGGATCGGTTCCAATTCAGTGTGTTTTACTACGACATGTGACTGTCCATTCGGTACGACACCCAATGCGAGCATTCGTTCTCCAATTTCATCCACTTGAACACGATACACAGCCAATAATTCATCCATGTGTTCATGAAAAGATTTGAATCGTGGACCAATTGCAGCCCAATGAGCCTGTAGTGTTTGCATGGATAAATCGATCAAGTCAACGATAACAATATTAAGTGACTCTGCAACTTTGTTTCGTTTGTCTTCAGATAACGTCAATCGCGTGTTTTTCATTTCTTTTTCTCCTTCATGAGTTAGATATGAATACAATACTTTGTACTGTGTCTAAATTATAACATTTATTTTAGACTGTGTCAAATTTAATGGGTGAAATGTTATTAACAACGCTTTGTAAATTTGATCCCAAGAAACCCCCATTTGTCAAAGGCAGGTCGCAATAAATCTGATAAATAAACTGAAAACTAAAAAATGTTTCCAATACGTTTCAGATGCTGTTCCATTTCCACCATCAATTCCAACCAAAGAATATTGTAGTACCTGGGATTGTGAAAATCTGCATTGATACCCGCTTGAATTTTTTCCGCGATACCCCTGGCAGATTCAGTGACATCACGCTGTGGCCGAAATCCGATTACCCGAGATATTTTCTCGGTACTTACTCTGTAATCACGAGCGGTACGGGAACCGTACTCAACCTCTATGTCTACTTGCATGGTGTCTTCAAGTGCTTTTTTCACCCGATGCGCCAATTCGAGGATACGGTAATTGCGATTGGCGAGGTTAAATATTTCTCCACCGACTTTATCGAGGTCGGCTTGCAAACAGGCCAGGTAACACCGTGCGACATCAACTACATCAACTAAGGGACGCCACATTTCGCCGCCACAATGGACAGTCAATTTTTTATTTTCAAAGGCACTGCGAACGAATGTATTCACAACCAGATCATACCGCATTCGTGGGCTCCATCCGTAAACTGTGCCTTGTCGCAAGATGGTAGGTTGGAAATACTTGTCCGTCATTGACAAAAGAATCTGTTCAGCCGCATATTTACTGGTGGCATATGCGGCACGTGGCTCAACGGCACTGTTCTCATCTTGTATGGTATCTTCCGCCATCATCCCCTTGTCGTAAACTGAACAGCTCGATCCAAATATGAATCGTTTTATTCCGCTGGACTTGCAGTGCTCAGCCAGGTTACCCGTTGCTTCCGTATTCAGTTTGCGGTTGGCTGCTGGATTAAATTCTGCTGTTGGGTCATTGCTAAGCCCTGCCAGATGAATCACTGCATCAATATCTTCCAACAAGGCAGTATCCATATTAAGGATATCGCCTTGAACACACTGGACTCGACTGCGTACATCCTCGAGTGGATAGTCGCCATACAAAAATTTGTCCAGAACACGAACAGCATAACCCTTGTCAAGCAATTCAAGAACGGTAACTGCACCGATATAGCCCGCACCACCCGTAATTAATATCATGTATAAACTCCATAAAAAGAATGAATAAATAGATGTACTATAGCTTAATAAAATAAAATATGAACCAAAACGGTAGTATTGCGTGTATTGTAAAAATTTAATACGTTAAATAAATTGTTATGAAGAAATTATTACCCAAATGTGATCATTTGAGCAAATCAAGCGATATTATTTTCAGATTGAACTCAGTGCTTTCTAGAGCCCTGAATTCGGGTTATGATCGCTGCTGTGGTCTTGGCTGGATCACCTGCAATCAGGGCTATGGTGCCTCCCTGTTTTTCGATGATCTGCCGTTCCTTTGGATTGATGTCCCCCTGAATGTGCCCAAGACCTTTCGCGTATACATCGGGGTGAAGTCGTTCAAGAATATTCGTGCAGTCTGCTTCATCGTATACAGTGATGTAATCGATACATTCGACAGCAGACAATACAATGATACGTTCCTGTTCCGATGTGACGGGGTGCCCTGTTCCCCATGCTCTATGTGTAGAGGCATCACTGTTAATTCCAACAACCAATACATCACCAAGGCGCGCTGCCTTCATAAGAAATTCTATATGACCGGCATGTAGAATTTCGAAGAATCCATTGGTCCAAACCAGATTCTTTCTCTGGCGCCGGCACTCCCAAGCTACAGATTCCAGTGCTTCCAGTGAGATAGCTTTGTTCGCGTCTGACTGTTTTAAGGTATCTAGTGAATGCCCTTTCACGTGTTTCCCCCGATAATATTCCGCCAATAAGTGAGTAGGTCTTGTAAGAGCATATCAAAACTGTGTTCAGGAAACCATCCGGTCGCCTGGGTAAGGGCCTCAGCATCCCCATGTACGTCTTTAACATCTGCGGGGCGCATTCGCGTGGGGTCCTGCTCTATAGTAATATGGACTGTGGCATGCGCCAACAACATTTCCAATGCATCTTGTATGCGGTTAGACCTACCCGAACAGACATTAAACACAGTTCCGCCTTCTGCTTGCTCTGCTGCCAATACGTATGCCCGTACTACATCCTGGACATGCAAGAAGTCACGTGCCGCGTCAAGATTTCCAACCTGCATAACAGGAGGTTTCATGCCAGCTTCAATAGCAGCAATTTGCTTTGCGAAGTTAGACAAGACAAATTGCTCTGATTGGCCAGGGCCTGTATGGTTAAATGGGCGCATGGTGATAACATGCATATTGGTGGCCTTATGAAAAAAAGAGCAATAATGGTCAGCAGCAGCCTTGGATATGGCATAAGCATTGGGCGGGTTTAATGGGTGTTTTTCATCAACTGGCAGATACAAAGGTGGGCCATATGCATCGGCACTGCTGATGTAAATGAAGCGGGTTTCGGGTGAAACAGCATTTAAAATTTGTAATAAGTTAACAGTGCCCCCGTAATTGGTGTTCATAGTATCAAGAGGAACTTCATTTGCAGTGGGCACAAATGTTTGTGCAGCGAGGTGGAAAACATGACTGATTTCGCCTGAATTCTCGAACACATCACGGATTTGATTACGATCAGTGATATCACATGGAATTACACCTTCCTCCTCGACGATACCCAGACCTATAACTTCCCAGTTATTTTGAATGAGATGGTTCTTCAGGTAAGTACCTACAAAACCGTTGATACCGGTAATTAAAGCACGTTTTTTCATGATATGGCGTTTTGGGCTTCTTTGCCTACCCGCGTCAGGTCTGCATCTACCATCATTTTAATTAATGCGGAAAAACTGACTTCGGGTTGCCATCCCATGATTTTTCTGGCTTTACTTGAATCACCCAACAATACATGGACTTCAGCAGGGCGGTAATATTTCTGATCAATTTTGACATACTCCTGCCAGTCCAGATCGACATGCGCAAAAGCAATTTCGCACATCTCACGTACACTGTGGGTTTCATCTGTTGATATCACATAGTCATCGGGAGAATCTTGTTGTAACATTAACCACATAGCTCGCACATAATCGCCAGCGAATCCCCAGTCACGCATAGCATCAAGGTTGCCGAGTCGCAGCTCATCCTGTACACCCAACTTGATACGTGCCACGCCGTCGGTGACTTTTCGGGTTACAAATTCCAAGCCACGTCGTGGTGATTCATGGTTGAAGAGAATTCCGGAAGAAGCGTGCAGATCATAACTTTCTCTGTAATTAATCGTGATCCAGTGACCATAAACTTTTGCGACTCCATAAGGACTTCTGGGATAAAACGGAGTTGTTTCGGTCTGAGGAGTTTCGCGTACATGCCCAAACATCTCGCTCGAAGATGCTTGATAAAAGCGGATGGATTTATCTACCAGGCGAACTGCTTCCAATAATCGGGTAACACCCAGGGCAGTCACATCACCGGTGAGAATCGGTTGATTCCAGGAAGTTGGCACAAAAGACTGTGCTGCAAGGTTGTAGACCTCTGTTGGCCGTATAGATTGCATTGTTTCTATTAGCGATACCTGGTCTGTCAAGTCTGCCTGGAAGAGGTTTATTTTAGTTTGAATATGTTTAATACGCTCAAAAGTTTCGGTACTGGAACGTCGCACCATACCGTGAACTTCATACCCTTTGTCCAGCAGAAATTCTGCCAGATAGGAACCGTCTTGTCCAGTAATACCGGTAATCAGAGCTACTTTTCTATCGTTATCTACCATCTATTTCTCCAGATTCTGTTATTTTAAAAGATGAAATGCTAATTTGCCTGTTTAAACCATTGAACGAAGCGAGATATGCCCTCGTCCATGCTGTATTGTGGGTTATATCCCAATTTGTCTTTTGCATGCTGAATATCGGCATAGGTGATTGACACATCGCCCGGTTGGTTCGGGTGGTGTTCAATGTTGGCTTTTTTACCCAGATGCTTTTCGAGCAACGCAATCAATTCGCACAGTTGTGTGGTATGGCTTTCACCAAGATTAAATATTTCATAATCAAATGGAGTATCAATGGCGCGTACAACACCGTCAATGATATCTTCGATATAGGTGTAATCGCGCCGTGTGGTACCATCACCAAACATGGGTAAGGAAGCCCCTTCAAGTATTGCCCGTGTGAACTTGTGAATTGCCATATCAGGTCGTTGGCGGGGGCCATAAACAGTGAAGAAACGTAGCATGGTTACCCGGACTCCATAGACATGGCTGTATACGTGGGCCTGTAACTCGTTCATGCGCTTGGTAGCAGCATAAGGGCTTATTGGGCGCATAACTGGGTCTGTTTCTGAAAATGGGACTTCCAGACTACCGCCATAGACCGATGAGCTGGATGCGAAAACTAAATGAGATGGTTTGTATTCGCGACATGCATCCAAAATATGCTGCGAGCCTATGACATTTACGCGATGATACAGGTTGGGGTCTTTCAAAGAGGGACGCACACCTGCACGGGCTGCCAGATGCACGACAACATCAGGCCGAAACAATTCGAATTGATCTCTGAGTGTTGATTCATCACAAATATCTGCTTTTACAAGGGTAAATTGGTCTGACTGGAGTGATTCAGCCAGGTTCCTATGTTTTATGTCTGGATTGTAATAATCATTAAATTCATCAATGCCCAAAATGGTATCGCCCCGTTGTAGTAAAGCTTCGGAGAGATGCGATCCGATAAAGCCTGCGACACCGGTTATTAATATTTTACTCATAAATAAGAAAAACCCTTCCGTGAATTGAGATCAAAGTAAAAGTTTAGATGAAAGCATCTTGAAACTACAAATATTCCCGAAAATTACAGGCCATAAGCGCGTAATTTGTAGATTAAATTCCTGCGACTGATACCGAGAAGCTCTGCGGCGTGCGTTTTATTCCCTTCAGATTTTTCCAGTGCTTCCAAAATAGCCTTTTTTTGGATAGCCTCCATATTACCCACCAATACAGACCCTGATTGATGTTGTACCTTTTCGGTTGAAGTTGTTGCAGCATTTCGAAGTGTTTGCGGGAGATCTTCTGGAAGTATAAGGCTGCCTGACGATAATATAGCCGCACGCTCCATCGCATTTTGGAGTTCACGAATGTTGCCTGGCCAATTGTATTGTATGAGTAGTCTTTGGACAGCAGGTGAAAGTTTCTTGTGTCTGCCTGATAAGAAATGGTCAGCCAAAGGTAGAATATCGTCGCGTCGTTCTCGCAGGGGAGGAACCAGTAGCGGAAAAACATTTACACGAAAGAAGAGGTCTTCTCGAAACTGCCCCTTGGCTACTTCTTGTTCCAGATTTCGGTTGGTTGCAGTGATGAGACGTATATTGGTATTGATATCATGCTGGCCACCAACACGCCGAAATTGGCCTGAGCTCAGAACCCGTAATAATTTTGGCTGTAGATCGAGCGGTAATTCACCAATCTCATCCAAGAATAATGTGGTTCCATTTGCTTCTTCAAAGCAACCGATACGCTGTGTGTCGGCCCCGGTAAATGCGCCTTTCTCGTGACCGAAGAGATCACTTTCCACTAAAGAATCGGATAATGCGGCGCAATCTACTGCAACCATTTTCTTGTTACACCGCAAGCTGTTTAAATGGATAGTCTCCGCTATTATTTCTTTACCTGCACCACTTTCTCCTGTTATAAGTACAGTTGCATCATCCTTGGCGACTTTGACTGCTTGTTGCAAAAGCTGAAGGATGTTTTCGCTTTCAGCAACGACACCATCTGGCAATTTCAATTCATGTGTAGACACATTTCTACCACTGATACCGAGGGCGTCGTCAATGGCTGCAATCAGTTCATCAAGATCGACGGGTTTTTCAAGATAATCCAATGCCCCCTGTTTAATAGCCTGAACTGCATCCCGAATGTCAATATAGGCAGTGAGCAGAATTACGGGCAATTCCGGGTAGTCTTTATGAAGTAAAGTCAACACTTCAAAACCGGACATACCAGGCATGCGTACATCCAACAGCATCAAATGGCAATTGGATGCTTGTTCCAGGGCTTCTTTTCCGTTACTACAGGTGATTACATGGTACCCAGACCGTTCAAGCGCGTTTTTTAACAAGTTACATTGAGCTGGTTCATCATCAACGATTGCAATACAGTATGGTTGTTTGTTCATACTCCTATCGTACCGTTTTTAAGCCATGTATTGATACTACGGTACCATTACCTTCCATCGAATCAATGTCCATTTGCCATCCATGATTACGTACAATTTCATCTACAAGTGCCAGACCAAGTCCTGTTCCGCCTGTAAAACGCGTGAAATAGGGTTGTCGTACTTTGTCCAGGTCATCTGCCGGAATCCCACACCCTGTATCTGATATGTTTAGCGTAGCATCGGCTGTGTCCGCTTTGCTCACACACTGTACACGGACAGTATCGCCTGGTTTACAAGCGGCAAATGCATTCAAGATTAAATTTAGTAACAATTGCCTGAGCTGCTCAGGATCGGCTTCCACTGTTATGTCACCCGAATTCATTTCTAATAGTATGCCTTTATCCAATGCTTCTTGCTGGATAAGACTTTTAAGATTTAACAGAAATTGATTCAAATGGATATTTTCCAGCCTGGGTGATTCAGGGCGGACCAGTTTTAAAAATCGGTTTAATTGACCCACAATTCGGTCTGCTTCATCTATGATGTCCTGGGCAAACCGTTTGAGTTCATCGTTGGGGTGTGTTCTGTCATATATCGATTGTGCCAGTCCGCGTACGAGTCCCAAAGGATTCTTTGTCTCATGTGCCAGTCCAGCGCCCATCTGTGCCAATCGCTCCAAATGAGTTGATTGCTCGTTTGCTATGAGGAGTGACGATTCGAGTTCAATACGTCGGTACCTGGACCATCCCATACTTATAATAGAAAGTATTAGCAATACAATAACTATTAATCCTGACAATGTATATAGATGAATGTATTTTATTTCTTCATAAAAAATTGACTTATCAAGAATGATTTGAAGTTGGTGTGGTCCTGCTGGGAATGCTTCCCATGCTTGTTGTCCCAAACCAGTGCCACCTCGGGGACCACGTCCGCCCCCACCGCGTAACCCCATTCCAAAAGGATGTGTCGGTCGGTCCAAATATACTTCCCGTGTTCGGAGGAGTACATCATCACGACTGTAGAGTAATGTATTGAAGGGTGATTCTGATTCAACAGGCCAAGCCTCGGTAATCACGTCCCCATGCTGTGTAAATAAGCGTGCGCCTACCACATGGTCAATATTACCAAGAGCGTCAAATGCTTCCTGCAATCTATCCGGCATATACCTGTTGTTATGCAAGTGTACTCGTACAGAATTTTCCATTAAGTCAAGTAATAAAGCAGCCCGATTTTCCAGAGCATCTTCTGCTTGTCGTACTTGATAAGTGTTAAGGAAGAATAGTACACAGATTCCGACAAATAGTACCAGAATAGCCAGCAATACAGCATTAAACAGCGAAGCGAATTGGAGATATTGCAGTTTGTTAGAATACGTTTTTCCTTTAAACTGTATGTTTAAAATAATAACAAAAACTGCCAGATATCCACCGATTACCAATAATGCCAAAAACAGATTTGATAAACCGTACCAGGGTGGAAATAATAGGGTAAGAACCCAAATAAGTATGGGTAATGACAGCACGACGAAATGCAAAAATTTAACTAAATAAGGCTGTATGTGTCCTTTATTGTTGGTCGAGTTATCACATCTAAAAATAGAGGTAAAAATGTTGTTAAAGATGGTAGCTGTTAGGACATAACCGATAAAAAGCATGAACAGGCCGATCAGAACAATATTAACCGACGATATGTCGGGGTAAAAATAAAGAATGATACAGCCGCTGATAAATAAGATAAATAAAAAAAGTGCGGCTCGCACTCTTGTTGCGAACCGCATTGTATTAATTACGCTGTTGTCATCCACTTTGCCGATTTTCACTTTGTCATTCCGTTACCGGTTAGCGCTTCTTCCACGTCCCTGGCCATCTCTGGGAGCTTGTTGCCGTGGAACTTGACCAGATATATCGCATATACCGTCGCCATCAGCATCCTGGAATCGGGGTTGCCATCCATCTTCGCGACCTTGTCCAAAATTGGCATTCTGGTTACCGCGATTACCTAAACCACGTCCTTCAGCATTCGCGCCGCGTCCACGACCCTGACCTTGTGCCTGGCCACCCTGGCCGAGTCCCTGTCCTTGCCCCGGACCTTGAGTGTTAGCATTCAGTCCAATTCCTTGGCCTTGTGCCTGACCACCCTGACCGAGTCCCTGTCCTTGCCCCGGACCTTGAGTGTTAGCATTCAGTCCACGTCCTTGGCCTTGTGCCTGACCACCCTGGCCGAGTCCCTGTCCTTGGCCTGGACCTTGCCCACGACCTTGTCCAACTTGATCTCGACCACGGCCCAATCCACCAGCTTCATAATTGTCACAAACACCACTGTTATTGGTGTCTACGAAATCTTCACAATTGGCACCCAAGCCCTGACCAGCATTTTGCGCTGTTGGAACACCCTGGGTTGTTTGCTGCGCCTCGGTATTAATCGCAAAACCTGCCATCAAACCGATCACGGTTAAACCAGTTAAAGTTAGAAACTTTTTCATCGCATTTTCCTCCTTTCATAGAAGGTTGTTCAAATTTTCACTGGACGTTGTGTCCAATTTACTTATGAGCATATGCCGTGCCAGTTTTTTTGAGCACTAAGATTGGGATAGAGCTTGGAATCAGGGTGTGTACCTGCAAGGCTTGCACCTTGTGCCCTGCAAGTCTGCAAATATTGCAGCGCTCTAAAGGGGTTGTGATTGGAAGTATGCTTTTGTCTTGTTGAATTGCTTTTTAGTGTTTTTAAAAAATGCTTAATTGGTTAAACGGCTTTGTTTGTATCAGGACATGTAATTATGGGGGTAGTTTATGGTTGCTTTTATGCAAGGTGAATTAGTCCTACTTACCTTAGGCATAAAAAAGTTGCGCAACAGAGCATGAATCATTCTGAACTTTAATGAGGTAGGATGATTTTTAATTAACACAAGATACACTGATTTGAACTGATAAAAGTGAAACAATATATTGTATTATGTATTCGTTATTGTTGTTATATGTACTACATATTGTGATTGATCTTGTCCTTGGTCGCTGGTTCAATGCGACATCTTGTATATCATTCCAAAACAATTACCAAAAATGTGTTGACAATAGGGTTGAAGAGTGGTAAATTGTAGTAATCAAGTGGTAGTTAGTGGGTGAAAAGGGAAATTACTTTGTACTATGGTGAGGCACATACTGCAATCGATGAAAAAGGACGTATCACCGTCCCAATGCAGTTTCGATCCGTCATGGAAGCGCTTGACCAGGAAATTTGGTACATGACACGTGGATTCGATGGTGCCATTTTCCTTTTTCACAAGACCCAGTGGGACGAGCTGATTGACAAAGGTCGTGGTTCATCACCTCTTGATCCACAATTACTTGACTTTCGGCGCTTTTTTATTGGAGGAGCTGCCAAGGCCAAATTGGACAGGCAGGGGCGAATGAATGTACCGGGGTATTTACGTGAATATGCCGGTATAGAACGTGAGGGTGTGTTGATTGGAGTAGAGGATCACTTGGAAATGTGGAGTGAATCGGGCTGGCGTGCATATCAGGAACGTCAGGCTGATCAATATAAGGCCATGGCAGCTGCACTATTCGGTTCCCGCAACAGTGTATCTGCCACAACGGAAGGAGAAGTGCGGGATGCTTAATATCGATCGACTTGAAATGGGCAAGGTCACCATCCTGCGATTGATGGGCGACATAGACGAACACGGAATAGACTTACTGCGCTCGCAGCTTATGCATTGCCTTCAAGAGCGCCGTTGCCATATTGTAGTTAATATGCGTGACGTGAAGTTTGTAAGTTATATGGGTGTCGGTGTCCTGGTAGAGCGTCTGCGTCAATGCAGAAACCACCAGGGAGATATGAAGCTTGTCGGTGTAAACTTATATACAGAACGGTTGTTTCGTATGGTAGGAATCACCAAAGTTTTTGAGACCTTCGAGTCTGAAAATCAAGCAGTGCAGGCGTACCAAGAAGCAGCCTGAATGTTTTGCTTGTTATTTTTGATCCGATCTAATCCACCAGAATGGAATTGAGAACCCACACGGCCCGGCGGGTAGTGGGGGTAATATAATGGAAATAGCTAATTCTAGCCCGCATATACCGGTGATGCCTGAAGCAGTATTGCATTGGTTGGCTGTTTCACCGGATGGAGTGTTCATTGATTGCACACTGGGTGCTGGCGGTCATGCCCGAATGATAGCGACATGCTTGACTGAAAATGGGTGTTTGCTGGGCCTTGACCGGGACCCACTTGCGTTGACTATGGCGCGTGAAAAGTTAAAATCCTTTTCAAATGTCAGGTTTGTTCATGCCAATTACAGTGAACTTGAACAGGTAACCAGGGAAACAAACTGGCCCAAAGCAGACGGTATTTTGATTGATGCCGGAGTTTCCAGCATGCAATTGGACCAACCTGACCGTGGTTTCAGCTTCCAGACTTCAGGACCTCTCGATATGCGAATGGACACCACCAGCAGTATTACTGCAAAGTCCTGGTTGTCACAACAAAATGAAGATAGTTTGGCGACAACGTTACGTTTATTTGGAGATGTAGGCCCAGCTAGAAGAATTGCTGCGAGTATCATTCGAAAACGAGATCAGCAACAATTGAATACTACGGATGATTTGGTTACTGCCATATGCGATGCACTCAATTTTGTACATGGTGAGCCTGATGAAATCCGGACTGTATTTCAAGCGGTTCGTATGGCAGTAAATGAAGAACTACAGGGATTGGAAAAGGGGCTGCAGGCCGCAATTCAGACATTGAAGCCAGGTGGTCGTCTGGTTGTGTTGACCTTTCATTCGGGTGAAGACCGAGTAGTTAAAAATACATTGCGAAATGCATCCCGTGCTGAGAAATTACTACGCCCTGATGGTCGGTTATTGTCGGTAAAGCCCGCTTTGGTGCGCTTATTGACCAAAAAGCCAGTACTTCCTGATGCCAAGGAAATATTTCATAATTCGCGTTCGAAGAGTGCAAAATTGCGCGCTGTTGAACGTCTTGCAGTTTAGAATTTTATACAAAACATACATAGACATACAAAAACATATAATTAGTTATATTGAAATTCATGAAATGATGAGCCGTATGGAGGCACTACAACAATGCAAATGGTAAGTAAAAGGATGCAACGACGGGCACTTCGCGGCTGGTTGCGTTGGTCTTTGGTGGTTATTGTTGGATTCTCGCCGCTATATGTTGATGCCTGGTTAAACGTGAAAATGCGTCATCATGACTATATCATCAACCAATTAAATTCAGAACGGAATCACCTCAATAACGAATTGATTTCACTTACGGTTAATCGGGCAAGTTTGGAGCGTATGGACAGGCTTTCCATGAATGCAGAAGCATTGGCACTGCGTGAGCCTGATCCAAATCAAGTGCATGTCATCTATTATGATGGACGAATTAACAGTGTCAACCAGGGACAAGGCAGGATGTTGATGGCGCAGCGAAGTGCGACAAGAGATCAAGAGACAGCAATACAACATCAAGAAGATGGACTTGCGGGAGTTGTGCATCATTTACTGGTACGTGGAACTACAATATTTCAACAAGTTGAAACAAGTTTGACCAACCTCCTTGATTCGCCGTTGAAAGTTGAAGCATCTGAACTGCACCGTGAATATGAAAACGGATCAAAACTCTATCCATTGGAAGCTACACAGGAATTTTCATCATTAGAAGCCACTGAACCAATGAATAATCGTGTTGACCTATCAAAGTCATTGACAGATAAACCCCTTGAACCAGAAGTACCTGTATCGGGTAACCAGGACGTGCTTTTTGATACATTGCAAGCTCCCTTGGATGCTATCATCGAAATGCCGCGGGAGCCAATTTTCTCAAACACTACACCAACTCATGTTGAGCAGTCCTTGGATGATTCAATTGATGATTTACTGGGATCATTTTAAATTCTAATAAAAAAGTATTTTTGCCACATCTGTACAGGAAGTTAATCATGCGGTTCCAATGCTTGCAACATGTACCTTTTGAAGGTCCCGGAATAATAGCGGATTGGATGTCACGGCAAGGGCACGTACTGGAGGAGGTACGTTTATATGCAGGTGAACACCCACGAAACCCTGCTGAACTGGATGGTGCTGTCATTATGGGAGGTCCCATGAATGTATACCAGGAATCCAGATATCCATGGCTGCAAATGGAGAAATCATTCCTGGATAGTATGCTGCATAGCGGAAAATACCTGATTGGAATTTGTCTCGGTGCCCAATTACTCGCAAATGTATTGGGAGCAGAAGTATATCCCAACTCCAAAAAGGAAATTGGTTGGTTTCCAATTAATAAAACACAAACAGCCCTTCAACACCCATTATTGCGGGACATACCAGACACAATAACGGTATATCATTGGCATGGCGATACCTTTGATCTTCCTGAGCATGCAATACATCTCTTTGAGAATAACGTATGCAGTCATCAAGGATTTTTATTTGGTAACCGGGTGATTGGATTGCAATGTCATCTTGAAATAACTCCAGCAGGAGTTAGATCCATTACGACACACTGTGAAGAAGAATTACATGCCAATGAAGGCAATGAATATATTCAGAGTGCAGATATAATGATGGAAGAGAATCGCTTCTATAATTCCATGCATCAGGTATTGGAGTCACTATTGGATGCATGGTTGGGAGAAAGAGGTAACACAACGTGAAGTTATATCGCAATTCTCCCAAACAAAAGGTATCTGAGCCATATGGTGGTATACCAGATGTGCGCCAGGAAGCGCGCTTGCGCTTGCTGAAGCATGGATTCATTGTTGTATTTTGCATAATTGCGCTTCGCTTGTTCATGGTCCACCTGAATCCTCGGTTGGAGCTGACGGAGGAAGATAAATTTCATGTGGGTGAAATAATTCTGGAAGAACCTCGTGGTGAAATCTTTGACAGAAATGGTCTTCTATTAGCTACCAACTATGATGTCCCTTCTTTATGGGCAGACCCAAGGTACATCAAAGACCCACATCATCTCGCTTTAGTTTTAAGTCATCACTTGAATATGGATGAAGAACAAGTATTTCAACGTTTAACGGCGCGTGATTCTCAAGGAAACCCGCGTAAATTTGTTTGGATCAAGCGTTGGTTGACAGATATTCCGGAACCCATGCTATTTGAGTTTGAAAAAATGGGTGAAGGTGGAATTCACATCAGGAAAGAGCCGATTCGATATTATCCACAGGGTGATACTGCTGCACACCTCCTGGGTTTTGTAAACCGGGCAGGAGAAGCTTCTGAAGGTGTTGAATTAACGTTCGATCATCATTTGAAATCTGAACCGGGACGATATATTGCCCGTAAAGATGTACACAGGCGTTTATTGTCATCTCTAACTTTGGACCACATTGATCCTGAGGGAGGAGACGACATTGTCTTGACAATCGACGCTGGTATACAACTTACTCTAGAGCGTGAACTAGACCGTAGAATAGAGGAAGTTAACGCACTGAGTGCGATGGGTATTTTGATGGACCCCAAAACAGGTGCCATCCTAGCATTAGCCAATCGACCAGCTTTCGATCCAAACCATTACGACTTGTATGATCCTGAGCTGCGAAAAAACAGTGCCATTATTGATGTGTTTGAGCCAGGTTCTGTTTTCAAAATTGTAGTTACGTCTGCTGCCATAGAACATGGACTGATTACCCCAGATACCATGATTAATTGTGAGAATGGGTTCTTTAATCCCTATGGCCACCGGATTCGTGATTACTACAAACTGGGAGTAGTGCCGTTTTCTAAAAGCTTTGAAATGTCCAGTAATATCGCGATGATAAAAATTGCTGCCTTATTGGGGCCGGAGCGTTTTGAAGACTGGATTCGCCGTTTTGGTTTTGGCCAAGTGTCTTCCTCCCAATTTACGCTTGAGAGTGTTGGGATTTTCCGTCCCAGAAGCCAATGGTCACGTTTGTCGATGGGTTCATTACCGATGGGGCAGGAAATAGCTGTTACCATGCCACAGTTGGCCCGGGCGTTTTCTGTTGTTGCAAATGGTGGGTATCTGGTAGAGCCATACTTTATTGAGCGTGCTGTTGACAGAGAAGGTATTGTTACATATCGTCACCAACTCGATATGGGTACCCGCATTTTATCTGAAAACACTGCAAGAACCATGCTTGAGTTGTGTCATGGTGTTGTTATGAAGGGTAGTGGATCGCATGCAAGTATTGATGAATATCGTGTAGGGGGAAAAACAGGGACAGCGCAAATGGCCCGTGCAGGTGGTGGTGGCTATGAAAAAGGTCGATATACAACGGTATTCGCAGGATTTGCCCCTGTAAACGATCCGCGTATCGTTGCCATCATCGTTGTACAAGAACCACAGAATGATTTCCGATATGGTGGGTATGTTTGCGGTCCAGTATTTAAAGAAGTCGTAAGAGATGCCCTGATCAGGATGAATGTGCCGAAAGACCCTGTAAAAACAGACCGCAAAAATGATAATGATACCATATTAGTTGCAGACCCTGATGCCATTGTTGAGCGTCCATCTCGTGTTTTAATGGCGCAAATGGAAGCAAGTGAAGCAAACTCCCCGGAATTTATCGAGTTTTCACTGGAAGATTTACTTGAGCCACTGGATGGCGTGGAACTTGCAGTGCGAAATTCAGATGTAATCATTGATGGTGCCAGAGGCTTACCAGACTTTACAGGACTAACCAAACGCCAGGTTAAAGAAATGGTTGCGCAATTGTCACTATCTATAGATTTGCGTGGTGCTGGCTGGGCCGTATCACAGGACCCGGCACCTGGCACACCTCTACAGCAAATTGCGTTGTGTGCCGTAGTGTTTTCGACCGGTTCTCAGGATGAAACAGATGACATTGAGCGAGATATATAACCAGCTTCGGACTTTAAACTTGACTACAAGCCTCGTACCTGTTGAAAACAGTGCGTGGGATGCAATAGAGATAAGTAAAGTAGTGGAAGATTCCCGGCAAGCTATGCCGGGTTCGCTTTTTGTTGCGGTATCAGGAGAACAATTCGACGGACATGACTTTATTATGGATGCTATAGATCGAGGTGCTGTCGCTATACTCGGTTCGTGCCCAACGGTGGATATTCCTGGTTTTATTCCTTATATTCAGGTAAAAGAATTACGAAAATCGGCTGCCCTGCTTGCCCATACAGTGCTGGGTGATCCCACAAAAGGACTTACGGTAATAGGCGTAACCGGTACCAATGGTAAAACAAGCACTATACATTTGATTCATACGATATTGCGCTATGCCGGATTGGAAGCTGCTCAATTTGGTACCTTGGGGTATATGTTCAAAGATGCTGTTGTCGATGCACCACATACCACACCTTTCGGGTCAGAGCTTGCCGCAATGTTCGCACGCGCACGGGACGAAGGCTTAAGCCATGTCGTTATGGAGGTGAGTTCACATGCGTTGGCACAAGACAGGGTGGCAGGTGTACATTTTGATTGCGCAGCTTTTACCAATCTGACACAAGACCATCTTGATTTTCATGGCGACATGGATTCATATTGCCAGGCAAAAATGCGTTTATTTACGTGTATTCCCCCAGACACCGGGCTTGCCGTTGTAAATGCTGAAGACCCTGCATCAGAACGCTTCTTGTCAGCAACGTCAGCACGTAGCCTGACCTATGGGAAGAAGTCAGATTGTCGGGCTATTAAAGTTAACATAGATTTTGATGGGGCACATTTTGAACTTGTTACTCCCTGGGGAAATACTCCTGTTTCAATTTCGCTGCTGGGCCGTCACAATATAAGCAATGCCCTTTGTGCAACAGCTGTCTGTGGGGGCTTGGGCTTAAGTCTGGAGCAGATAGCAGGTGGCCTTCAAGCCCTAAAATCGGTACCTGGCCGCTTTGAAGCAGTCATGTGTAGACAACCATTTTATGTGGTCGTTGATTATGCCCATACCGATGATGGTCTTAAAAACGTCCTCGAAGCTGCTAGAAAACTTTGTGAAGGTGAAGTGATTGTTATTTTTGGTTGTGGTGGAGACCGCGATAAAACGAAACGTCCCAAGATGGGTGCTGTCGCCGCGCAATTGGCGGATTATTGCATATTAACCTCTGACAACCCGCGAACTGAAGACCCGCACAGGATTTTGTTGGATGTTGAGTTAGGGGTTCAACACGCAGGAAAACGCAAAAACGATGATTATCTGGTTATTGAAGACCGTGAAGAAGCAATACGAACCGGAATTAAACGGGCAAAACTGGGAGACCTGGTTTTAATTGCGGGTAAAGGCCATGAAGATTACCAGATTCGAGGCACAGATAGGTTTCATTTTGATGATCGAGAAATGGCAAAAAAAATTCTGAGGGAGTTATAGTCGGTGTCCTGGCAATATAATCTTGATACAATTTCGAATGTTATTGGGGTGACTGACGCTATTTCATTTCCAAATGTTGTCATCAACAGCGTATCAACCGATACACGCACTATTCAGCCAGGTGCGTTATTTTTTGCTCTTGAAGGAGAGAACTTTGATGGTAACGCGTTTATAGATCGTGCTATTTCACTTGGTGCTTCAGCAGTGGTTGCCAAGCAACCTTGTAAGAGTGGACCTGGCCTGGTTGTGGCGAATCCATTAATCGCGCTTCAGCAATTTGCTGCTTTTCACCGGCAAAAGAACGATGCTCGCATTATTGCAATCACAGGTTCCTGCGGTAAAACTACAGCCAAGGACATGATAACTGCAGTCTTGGCATCCAGGTATCGCACAGTCAAAACACAAGGCAATTTAAATAATGAAATCGGTTGTCCCTTGTCTTTGTTGCAATTGCAAGCAGATACCGAATTTGCAGTAATTGAGATGGGCGCCAATCATCCGGGTGAAATTTATAACCTGTGTCGGATTGCGGTTCCTGATGAAGCTGCTATTACCATGGTCGCTCCTGCGCACCTGGAAGGTTTTGGCAGTATTGCAGATGTTGCCAGTGCTAAAAGCGAAATACTTATGCAATTACCCCAAGACGGGTGTTTTTACGTTAATACAGACAATTCATGGTGTGTAGATATAGCCAAAACCTATCTGGGGCGTAAGGTTACTTTTGGCCGCCAGGCTGAGATTAGTCTTTCGTCCGTGTCGTTTGATGCAGATGGGCTGTTATGCATGCAGATTGAGCCAATAGGATTGCTTAAATTACCGCTTGCTATACCGGCTCATGCCATGAATGTTTTACTTGCTGTCGCAATTGGTGTGCAGCATGGTGTCGTTGATTTTCAGACGCCTCTGGAAAAGGTATGTGAGAATCCTTCCAGAGGTCGACTGACGCGCCTCGGCCCTCTGCTTGTATTAGATGATACATATAACGCCAATCCCACAAGCATGGAAGCCGCACTGGAAGCGCTAGCATCACAACCGGTGAGCGGAAAACGGTTTGCTGTATTGGGAGAAATGCTTGAATTGGGAGACATGGCCTCCTCTTTTCATCGCAATATTGGTGAGATTGCTGGTAAGCTGGGGATTGATTATCTGCTTGCCCGGGGACCGCACGCATGTGATATGATCTCTGGTGCGCTGGATGCTGGTGTTCAACATGCAGAAGTGCTCGAAGAACACAAATCGCTCGCGCAAACCATTCATGAACTCGCCCGACCGGGTGACATGTTGCTCCTTAAAGGCTCTCGTGGTATGCGAATGGAATTGGTTCTACAACACCTTACGCAGTTGTACGATGGGCAGGCCTATCTAGAAGAAACATGAAGCTGCACAAACAACTGTTCTTTTAGCTCTGAGTTATAATTTTTTCGTCATGTTTTAATGTATAGGTTTTTGTTGATAATGATCTACTATCTTACCCAGGCTTTGGTTCCTTATATGAGCGCGCTGGACGTTTTCAGATACTTGTCTGTGCGGGCAGGCGGAGCCGCTATTACTGGGTTTTTGCTATGTATTATCTTTGGGCCACGTCTTATAGCAATGTTACGTGCGCTGAAAATTGGACAATATATTAAAAAAGACCATGTTGCAGATTTGCATGCGTTACACAAAGGAAAAGCCGGTACACCCACAATGGGTGGTGCTATGTTCATACTGGCAACTATGATCAGTCTGCTTTTCTGGAGTAACCTGACCAATCGTCTTTTGTGGTTGGTTGTTGGTGTGTTTGCGCTTCTCGGTGCAGTCGGTTTTTTGGACGACTATATAAAGTTACGGCGCAAACATAATGACGGGTTGAGTGCCCGAGCCAAATTTGCCGGTCAAATACTGGCAGGACTTATCTTAGGTATATACCTGGTCAGCAATCCTATTACCATTGGTGCATCATTGGTTACGCCCCGGGATGTAAAAGATTGGGATACCTTTCATGAAAGATTTTATGCTGCTGACAGGGGAGAGGGAACACAACAGGTTATTACTTTCTGGAACGCGTTTACACCAGAGGCGCAATCGTCATTATTAAATGCCAGACCTTCATACAACGGACTGCGTATTGATTATAGAACAACGATTTTAGGTGTACTTAACAATACATTGTCCAACGACAATTTATATGATCCACAGTTGTGGCCAATATCTTCACTGACAGCTGAGGGCCGTAACCTGGTCAATAAAGGTCTCGATCATCTGAATGCTCAGGAAATGTTGCGATTAAATCGCTTACTTCTGGAAAGCACTTTTCCAAACGCCATTGAGCGTAGTATCCCGAATCTACATACCAAAGTGAATATACCCGGCTTGAAAGATGTCATGATCCCGTTGGGAATCCTGTATATTGCGTTTGTAATACTCATCATAGTCAGTGTTTCCAATGCGGTGAATTTAACTGACGGACTTGATGGCCTTGCTGCCGGTGCTTCTATTATCTCAGTGTTTACTTATGCACTTATCGCATATGTCATCAGCCGTGCGGATTGGTCTTCTTACCTATATGTTATTTACGTGCCCGAAGCAAGTGAACTCTTTATTTTTGGAGCCGCGTTGCTAGGCGCTGGATTGGGATTCTTATGGTTTAATGCCCATCCTGCCGAGGTGTTTATGGGAGATACCGGCTCCCTGGCGCTGGGAGGCGCCATTGCCTCTATGGCCATTTTGACAAAACAAGAGTTACTGTTGCCGATAGTAGCAGGGATATTTGTATTGGAAGCTGGTAGTGTAGTTCTGCAGGTAGCTTCCTATAAAACCACAGGTAAGCGTGTATTTCGAATGGCGCCACTACACCACCATTTTGAACTTCTGGGATGGGCAGAAACCAAAGTGACCTTGCGCTTTTGGATCATCGGTTTCATTTTCGCGCTCATGAGCTTCAGTACATTAAAATTCCGGTAGGTATCATTTTTAGAGGTAGTATGGATTTTTCGATGAGAAATAAACGAGTTGCCCTGCTGGGCTTAGGCCGTTCCTCGGTTGCTGCTGCGCGGTTAGTGCAATTGCACGGTGCTGTACCATTTGTCTCAGATAATAACGATAATGATAAGCTGAAACCCTACCGCAAGACGCTGGAGCAGTTCGGAATTGCTTATGAAGTGGGAGGACATACAAATAAAGCATTTCAAAACCCCGATATGGTTGTGCTGAGTCCTGGTGTCCCCGCGAACTTGCCAATACTTGCGCCTTTACGACAGGTGAATGTACCGATTATTGGTGAATTGGAACTGGCTTCTCGATTTTACACTGGTTGCATTCTAGCTGTCACGGGTACGAATGGTAAAACGACTACAACACGCTTATTACACCACATGTTACAGTCTTGTGGTCATTCTGTCATGTTGGCCGGAAATAATGAGACACCCTTTTCGGAAGTAGTGTGTATGGAGAAACACCCGGATTATGTAGTTCTGGAAGTCAGTAGCTACCAATTGGAAAGCACAGACTGTTTTCATCCACACATAGCTGCTGTCCTGAACCTGACCCCGGATCACCTGGGTAGGCATGGAAGTATGGAAACCTATGCCCAGGTAAAAGCACGAATTTTTGCGCACCAGCAGCAAGGGGATAGACTTGTTTTAAATTACGATGATGCGGTGGTGAAAAACATGCTTGCTTTTGATCGGCACGTACCTAATGAAGAATCCATAGATTCAAATAGGT